>Ga0310890_10000592_pt1 | contig 12192 bp, 13 predicted proteins | sample T20D3metaG_FD_203751 | JGI IMG/M metagenome (GOLD analysis project Ga0310890, IMG submission 203751) | Lab incubated soil microbial communities from West Virginia University Organic Research Farm, Morgantown, WV, United States - T20D3 | ecosystem: Environmental > Terrestrial > Soil >... | reverse complement strand
CATTTCCCTCATTCCTGGTCCACCCTTTGGACCCTCATATCTTATAACGACAACATCGCCTGCACCGATTTCTCTTTTCGAAACAGCATCAAATGCAGACTCTTCTGATTGATAAACTTTGGCAACCCCCTCAAATTTATCTTCTTTCAATCCTGCAATTTTGATTACAGCTCCCTCTGGAGCCAAATTTCCAAACAAAATTTTTAACGTTCCTTCTTTGTGTATGGGATCATCGACAGTCCGAAGGATATTTCGAAATTCAGTTTTTTGTTCTTTATAATAAGACTTGGATTTCCTAAAGTCATAAGACTCGAGATTCTTTTTCATTGTGTTACCGGTAACGGTCTCTACATTTCCATTAAGAATACCTTTATCAAGCAATGATTTTAAAATTACAGGGATGCCCCCAATATTATCCAAGTTCAACATTACATAACTCCCACCTGGTCTCATATTTGCGATATGAGGTGTCTTTTTTCTAATATATTCAAAATCTTTTATATCCAATTCGATTCCTGCTTCACGGGACAGTGCTAATAGGTGAAGTATCGCATTAGTCGAACCTCCTATCGCATTTGCCATCATAATCGCATTTTCGAATGCCTCATAATTCAAGATATCCCTTGGTTTCAAATCATTTAGTATTAGATGATCAATAGATTTACCAGTCTCAAAGCAAATTTTGTGCCTTTCTTCGCTTTCCGCAGGCGGTGTAGCGCTACCTGGTAACGCCATCCCTAATGCCTCGCTTATAGATGCCATGGTATTAGCGGTATACATTCCTGCACATGATCCAGCCGACGGGCAAGCAACATTTTCAAGACTTGTCAATTCTTCCAAACTCATTTTGCCAGCATCATATGTTCCAACCGCCTCATACACATCTTGAATAGTAACCGGACTACCATTCCAATAACCAGGCAGAATTGTGCCCCCGTAAACAAATATAGAAGGCAAATTGAGTCGGGCCATTGCCATCAAAGTTCCAGGCAAGCTTTTATCACATCCAGAAATTCCCACTATAGCGTCATATTGATGTGCTCTGACCATTATCTCGATCGAATCCGCAATGATTTCCCGGCTAACAAGAGAGGATTTCATCCCCTCGTGTCCCATTGCAATGCCATCAGAAACAGCGATGGTAGTAAATTCCCGAGGGGTGTTTCCAGAATCCCTAACACCTTCCTTTGACTTTTGAGCAAGTTTTCCCAAATGAATATTGCATGGGGTCGCCTCATTACATGTACTACAAACTGCCACTAGAGGCCTACCAAGATCTTCGTCTGAGAGACCCATTGATTTGTACATTGCCCTATGAGGAGCACGGGAAGCACCCTCAACTGTTTTTCTGCTAGGTAAAATCATTACAAATATCTAGATTAAAATCACAAAATAAAAACTTAATTCTTTCTTGTAATACTATCACACTACTCCAAAGTAGCTATTATTTTTACAGAATCCAAACCTTCGAACTTGAATATTGTCTCACACATTCCGCATTCTATGCTATTGTTATGCAATTCATTTGAAGAAATCTCATTAAGGTATTCGCATTTTGGGCATGGGAAAGAAAAATTCAGTGTGAAACTTTCTAACTCAATTGATTCACTCATACTTTGTAAAAAATTTTCGACCTATTTAAAATGAACTAAAAATAAACACCAAATTAAGGCAAAACATATTAACTGTTAAATATTAAATTAGATATTTCATTATTATTATCTTGATTATGATGCAGACCTTAAATCACAACTGTATTTTTTGTCAAATTGTAACGAAAAATTTGCCTAATGCAATAATTTATGAAGATGAAAAATTTTTGGCTTTTATGGATAAGTACCCAATCAATCATGGACATTCGTTGCTAGTACCTAAACAGCACTTTAGTAATATATTAGAAATGCCGATAAAGGAAGTAGGCGAAATGCATTCGCTAGTCCCACGATTAGCAAAGGCAATTACTAGTGTTTTGGGAAGTGACGGATTTAACATTAACCAGAATAATGGGAAATCTGCTAATCAGATTGTACCACATGTGCACGTACACATAGTTCCCAGATATTCGATTGAGAGGGTCAAAGGTCAATGGCCAATGCGCAAGATTGCACAAATAAATGAGCTCGAGAGTGTAGCTCAAAAAATCAGAGAGAATATCGAAGTATCATGAATAAAAATGCTATCACGATAGGAATAATTACTTATAACGAACAGAATAATATTTTAAAATTTTTTGATTCACTCAAGTCTCAGCGGCTCGGAGACAAGTTGGTTATCAGCGAGGTAATTTTCGTGGATGATTCGAATGATGAAACTCCAATTCTTATCAACAAAATCAGGTCTGAAAATCCAGAATACAATATTCGTCTAATTCACAATGAAAAGAGAAAAGGAGCAAGCCAAGGATGGAATACTATATTCAGAAACGCGAAAGGTAGTATTATAGTATTATTGGACGCAGACATCGAGATTGGGGAAAACTGTATCTCACGATTATCGAATAAGATCACAGATAACGTAGGATTGTGTGCTTCTAATACTGTCCCCAAAATCAATAATATGGGCCTATATGCATGTGCATCAGTTTTTATCGGTTATTGGTTAAGATCAATAAGAATCAACGGTCTTTCTCAATACACCACTATGGGTAGAGCACTTTCATTGGATACGGAATTGGCTAGAGGGATAGAAATTCCCCAAGAAATAATCGCAATAGATCTTTATCTTCAGTGTAAAGTGCTTGAAAAGGCCAAAAAGGTAATCTATGATGATGATGCAGTAGTCTATTTTAACCCACCCATAAACAAAAATGATTTTTTCAGTCAGATAGTGAGAGCATTAATTGGGCATAGACAGATAAAAGAATTGACAAGAAAATTTGATTTTGATGCTCCCGCGTCTCTAACGATAAAGGAATTTTTCAAAAATTCGATAAAATATCCAAGAGGTTCGTTATGTCTCTTATTGTGTTATCTTCAATTGCCGGTTAGCTACTTTAAGGATAGAGAGCGAGTCTCCCATATTTGGGAACCTGCTAATAGCACCAAAAATTAACATCGAATGATGTGTTCAGGTTTATAGACGAATAATACTCTGGTGATATGAAAATGATACTCGTGAAGAAATTCATGCTAGAAATACTTCAAAAATAATAAGAAAATGGGAATTAAATATGCTTAGGAATTTAAGACTATTTTTAGAATAAAGTGAAATTGATTAGTGCAATAACTAATTTGATAGTACAATAATAAAAACTGCAACGCATGCTAATGATCCAAATAGTGCTAATGTGGTCTTCCACATGCCAAGATTTTCCTTTTCTCCTATGTCCCATATGCCTCCGGTAGATTTGTTGGGGACATACCAATTTTTTATAATTTCGTAACTGTAAAATTTTGACAGGTCAGCTGATGGTGTCCAACTAGGAGTAAAATTGGATGATTGGCTTGATGAAGAATTGATCAAATCGTATTTCCTTCTTGAATTATCATCAGAAAGAACTTCGTAGGCCTCTACTATTTGCAAGAACTTTTGATGAGACTCCGTACTTTTGTTTTTGTCAGGATGGTGCTTGAGAGCAAGAAGTCTAAATGATTTTTTGATATCTGCACTAGTTGCATGGTGGTCTATCTCGAGTATGTCATAGTAAGACTGAGACAATAACACTTAATGAGGAGTTCTAAAAATTAAGTATTTTGCTTTGGACAAATGAAAGTTAGAACTCTAAAATAAGACAATTTCGAATATATTTAGACGTGAAGATTCCATTTAAGAGAAAATTGGCCCCTTCTAACGACGGAAAAGCCTTAAACTTAAACAAAGAACATTTAAAGGACAATGTGCAGGTGGAATCAAATATTAACAATACGGTGGATAATTCAAATCCCATAAATTCCGAAACAAATTATCTGATTTGCTTTATGTGTAAGGAGAAAATCTCCAGTGAAATCAAGAAACCCGAATGGAAGTGGAATCTAAACACTATTCAACCTATGTGCATTGTATGCTATGAAAGAAAATCCAAAGAATATGAAAAAATCATTAATTATTGCAATGAATGTAACAAGAGACTGGGATTTATTAGGTATAATCCCAAACCTTTGTGGGGTGTTAATGGCCAATTATGCAGAGCTTGTTGGGATTTAAAGAATTCTACCTTCAAGAAATAAAAACTGTAGGGCTAAAAATGAATTAAGAATAAGTAGTAGATCATCTCCCAAAAAATTTGATAATTTATCCGCACAATTCGAGTTTAAATTTTTTATGGCCTGTTATTACTCAGCGCATACTGATTATTATTAAAATCAAATTTTGGTTCGGTTTTCAACTGTACAAATAATGGGGACGAAATAGCCTTACTGAATACTTTGACAACTTTGATCGGATTATAACGTTGGTTATTAATTCGGATTATTTCTAGTGAAGTTTTTCATTTCACACCATGAACAGATGACATAAAGGTAGAATACAAATCTTTAATCTATCTCCACAACATCGACACTATACCCAAACCGGTTATACACAGACCTGCATATGCGACTTGTGGCACGCTGATACTCATAGCACCTATGGCCAGGCCAATTCCGGCTATAGCCATTAGAAATTCCCCTTTCCTTCTATTTGTTAAGTGCAATACCATACTCTTATCTTACAATGGGCTTATAAAATATTTCTCTATTAATAAAAAAACTTGTTAGGCTGATTTAAGTGACAATTTTAGATCACCCCACAATAATTGCTAAGTCCTGATTTAGTAATACAAATAATTTTTCAAGAAATCCTCAAAACTGGATAAAAGCAATCTGATGGACAAAAATTAAAGGTGGCTGAGTCCACCTGCACCAGAAGTATAAGGTGATTGACCTGGAAAGTTTCTCCTAAAGTGCCCCGATGGTCGTTTCGATAACAGCTCTATGAACCAAGCTTCATGCTCAATTTCTTCTTGCATTATCCTCTGTGCAATATCGAACGTTCTGGGATCTTTTCCCCCTGTCATGTCACATACTTCTCCCCAGGATCTGATAGCGCATTGTTCTGCTTCCAGAAGTACCTTTATGATAGAGGTCAAATCCTTCCAATTTTCTGGCAGATAAGCGTCTGGACAACCAGCTTGAGTTGCAAAATCTCTGATATCTCGTGGTAAACTACCCCCCAATTCATAGAGTCTTGGAACCATGGCCTCGAAGTGGTTTCGATCTTCAATTCTTGCATCTTCAACGATTTCCTTGATTCCCTCTCCGTCAAGGCCTGTACAGTGCATCCTTAAAATAGTATAATAATAATAGGTTGTAAATTCCGCACCTACGCCTTTGGTTATCAATTCTTTTAGTCTTTCAATATTAACACCATTTTTTTCTAATACCTCCAAAGCTACAACGTTCGGAACATATTCATTATTCTCAGTCATTATCAAACCTTAGATAAATGAATATAAAAATTTTATTATAAAATCGTCGTGTATAGTATTCAGACAATTCAAATATCTAATTTAGGCATTCATTTGTTTCAAAATATCATCCATCGATTCAAGGCCCCCTCGCTCAATTAATTGGAGTAAGCAAATAGTAAAACCGACGTGTGAGCAATCATCTGCAAAACATGCCCTGCATGATGGGACGCAATCAACTACACTGACAAAAATGTCTTGGTTCAAGAATCTATCAAATAATTTTACCTCGCTTAAATTAGGAAAATCAACATATTTCAAGATTAATGGTGGGTTCTGTTCATAACCTGCATTATCAAATGACTTGCAATTCATCCAATTTAAGAATGCAAAAGTTCCTTCATCCAAACTTTCGCATTTTGTGGCCTTTTTCAACTGGATGCTGTTTGTCTTTTTGTCTTTACTAGACATTATCTATCTTAGTAACCTACTATACTCAATTCCTAAATATAAGGCTTTAATTTGATTACAGACAAGGACGAACGTAGTCAAAAAATACTTTTAGTCGATATTAGAATTGTTATTTTCTGGAGGTAATCCGTACATTGACCACTTCTTATCAACCAAAAATTTGGTTTCTTCATCAACTTGAACTTCCTCCTGAATCTCTCTATAAAAGCCTTCTTCTCTCCATTTGGTTGTGGCGTCAACTCCCATTTTCGATCCAAAATTTACTAAAGGTGATGAGGGATCTAAAGTGTCTGTGGGTACATTCTCTATTATTAGTATATCCCGTTTCGGATCCGCTTTAGTAGTTACAGCCCAAATAATCTTATCCATATCATGAACATCAACATCATGATCAACAACAACAAAAATCTTAGTTAAGGATAGTTGCCCTAACCCCCATAGGCCCATCATCACCTTTTTTGCTTGTCCAGGGTATCTCTTTTTGATTGAGATTATTCCCAATCCTTGAAACCATCCAGCTGCCGGCATCGAGAAATCTATTACTTCGGGCTGAAACATCTGTATCAGAGGCAAAAATGATCTTTCTATTACCTTTCCAAAGTAAGCATCCTCTAGAACAGGTTTTCCAACGACAGTGGTTAAATATATCGGCTTTTTTCTATGCATAACCCCGGTTAATGTAAAAACAGGGAATTTGTCAGGCGGAGTATAATATCCAGTATGATCTCCAAATGGCCCTTCTGTCTCAAGGTGGTCTGGGTTGATAATGCCCTCAAATACGATTTCTGAATTAGCTGGAACTTCCAAATCTACTGTTTCACATTTCACCATTTTGACCCCTTTCTTTCGAGAAATTCCCGCAAATAGAAATTTGTCCATACCTTCTGGAACTGGGGCTATGCTGCTAAAAATAGTACCGGGGTCAGCCCCAATTACTATTGCCGCTTCAATTGGTTTTTTAGATTCCTTCGAGATATCAGAATGTTGGGCACCTCGTTTGTGAATCTGCCAGTGCATAATCGCTTGATTGTCACTCAAAATTTGAATGCGATAAACTCCTATATTTCGAATTCCGGTTTCCGGATGGTTGGTAACAGTCATTCCAAAGGTAATAAATCTTCCTGCATCCTGTTTGAATGATTTAAGGATGGGGAATTTCTTGAAGGAAGGATTATGTGTTTCAATAACTTCTTGGACTTGACCTTTATCCACAATCTTAGGACCGTACTCAGAGATTTCCGATAACTTTGGAAGCATCTTTAGTTTATTTAAAACTCCTGATGGCATTTTCATGCGGGTCATTTCAACAATTCTGTTACCTATTTCTGAAAAATCATCTAAGTTTAAAGCTATCTGCAGCCTCTTAATCGATCCGAATGCATTGCCAAGGATGGGGATTTCAAAATCCTTTATGTTTTCAAATAAAATAGCTGGGCTTTTCTTTGTATACATCAATCGTCTCATAATCTCAGCGACTTCTAATTCGGAACTTACTTCCGTCTGGATCCTTTTTAATTCGCCTGCAGATTCTAAAGCGTACAAATATTCAGATAGATTGTCAAAAGTCATTAAAAATAATTATATTTAGTCTTATTTAATCATCAATTACAAATCTTCGATTTCAAAAAAATAAATTATTTAAGAAATTAGAAAATCAATTCTAGAAAAAAATATTATTGGTTAATATCTTAATCTAGTTTGCAGTCATTGTACTATTGCCCATGTCGGTAGAATTATCCATCGTCATGGTCATATTACCCATTTGATCCATTGGCATTGAGGAGTTGTCCATGGTCATTGACATGTTGTCTTGTGCGAGAGCTGGTGTTACCATTGCTCCAAACAAAGATGCTGCAGCTACGATACTTAAAACTACGAATACATTGAACTTATTCATGCATCATTAAGTAGATTTTTCGGGTATATAATATCTTCGTTTAGTATTAGTAAATTTTACTAAAAAAATATTACAATAAAAAAAGCTTTTTCAATAAAAAGGTCCAATCACGTTGCTATACTATTATTTATCATGTAATTTCGTCAGGTTGGTCTTGTTATCGTTTACGAATGGAATTATCTTTTCCGTAATAATTTGATGAACATTTGTAATCTCAGGATCGAAAGACAATAGTAAGACATATGATAAAGTACTATTTTCGTCAGTAATTGGTATGGTAGCCCTAATCAGGCGTTCGTATTTCGAGCTAGCATATTGTATCTTACCAAGCATGTATTCCCACCTAAGACGTGTATACTGCCTGGTAGCAGCCGTAATGGCATACTGAGCCCTCTCCTCAGGAGTTAAGAGAGGCACTAATCCGATTCTTTCAGCTATGGATTCCAATTTTCCATCCTCATCCGCTATACCCGCAAAGCGTATACTTGGATCCAAATCCACTACGCGTCTACAAAACAGGTGGAATTCATCTTCATTCCTTGAAATCATGTTCCCTATAGCTATATTTTAAGGCCGATATATATCATCTATTACGAAAATGCTATTTTATGATTATCATCGATTCACATGCCTCTCTAGGCAACACCTTTGCGCATGACTCTAAGAATTCTTTAAGGTCATCCTGTGAAAGAGGATGAGACATATCATTTGTAGTTTTTTTGGAATCCTCCAGAATTCGTTGATTTTCGGTTATCGGTTCAAGAACCAGGGATTTTGTTAAATAGTGTTCATCTCTAAACAGGGTAATAACAATAGAATCGCCAATACTCTTTGTCTTTAAATAATTCTTTATGTCCATTTGGTTCTTTACATCGACATTGTCCATCTTTACTATTATGTCTCCTCCCAACTCCAAAACTGTCCCATTAACTTCGGTAACTACATAGCTACCCCTCAGATTTGCTTTAGAAGCGGAACTATTATCGATTATGCTGGTAATCAAGAAGCCATTTTCACGTGAGATATTCATTAATTTGGCAATTTCAGGGGTTACATCCAAACCTATTACGCCCAAAGATGGATGAGTCAAATTCGTTTCCAAAGCCGGTCGAGCAGTTAATGGGATCGTTATGGTCTGTTTTACTAGATCTGGACCTCTTAACACTGTTAGAGTAACGTTATCACCTACTTGCTTGTAATTCTCCAAATACGATAAAATGTCATCCACTTTTCTAACAGACTTACTATCTATTTCGGTAACTATATCACCACCAAGTTTAATCGGCAATCCGTTTATTAGCATGCTCTTATTGCCTCCCAGTATCCCAGCAAGTTTGGCAGGACTATCATCCGTAACGTTTATCACCAAAAAGCCCACAGCTTCAGGTAAATTCAATAATTTTGATATTTCTGGAGTTATATCAAATCCGTTTACCCCAATGTATGGATGATCGTATTCCCCGTTTTTTATTAAGTGGGGTATTATTTTGGTTAGAAAATTAGAAGGAATGGCAAATCCAATCCCTGAATAAACACCAGTATTAGAGAAAATAGCCGTATTAATCCCAATAACATTAGCACTCATATCAATTAACGGTCCTCCCGAGTTACCTGGATTTATGGCGGCATCTGTTTGAATGATGTCAGGTATTGAAAATGATGGGCTAGGTTTGATTATTTGAGGCTTGTCAAATGGATTTTGTGGAGAATCACCGTTATTCCCTGCGGGCATCAGCCTTCCTAAACCACTTATAATGCCTTCAGACAGGGATCCCGATAATCCAAAGGGGTTCCCAACAGCTACAACTTTTTGTCCAATCCTAACATTAGAAGAATTACCCAATTCTAATGGGATCAATTTCGAACTGACATTCTTATCTACTTCGGAAAGTTTTACTACAGCAAGGTCAGAGTAAGGATCAGTCCCTATAATGTCACCTTCATATGATACCCCATCTAGAAATGTTATGTAGACTTTATTATTCTTTGAACCATCTACTACATGAAAGTTAGTAACAATATGTCCTAATTTATCATATACAAATCCTGAGCCCAATCTTGAGGGCTTAGGCTCTATGGCTTGAGTACTCCCCGGTTCAGTTATTTGAACCACAGATTTTTCGACTCTATCAAAGAGATCAGGGAGCGAATTGTCGTAATCTCTGGTGGTATAGTTGTGACTATCTCCCAGGGTCATTTGATCGGCCTCGAAAGTCAAGTTAGGTCCAGATCCGCTTGCCAGTTGGATAGAATGAAAAACACCAATAGAAAATAGACAAGCGACAACAAAAAATGATGCTAGAATTACCAAAATCACTTTGAATTTTTTTTTCTTTTTAAGTTGATAATCTTGTAAGGAATTGAACATTATTTCAGTCGTCAGTAGATATAGAACTCTTTGAGTCAATTTAAATTTTACAGTATCAAGAACAGTAGTAAATTTATTGGTTAAGGAATTTGTGATAATGTTCGATGGCCATGGATTGTCGTTCTGATTGAACCGATCCAGGTCTCATAAGTCTCAATTTCTTAACTGCTTCATGTGGAGTCAACCTATGCTTTTTTATCAAATAGGCCGCCAGAATGGTTCCTGTCCTTCCCTTTCCTGCTGCACAGTGAACCAAAACTGGTTTATTTCCCTCTATTTTTTTTTCGATATAATCCACAACTTCATGAATTTCATCGATAGTTGGAGCATTATAATCATCCGTTTTCAAAAAATAGTTTTCTAGTTCATAGTTTTGAGATTTCACTTTTTGAATCCAGATTTCTGGTAAAGGAATCTCTCTGACAGTAACTAAACTTTTTATATTATTAGAAGCAAGCCATGTGAGTTGATCGTAAGACGATGGCAACCCGCTGCCTGCCAATTTCTGAGGAATCACCCAGCTAAAATTAGTTGGTCGTTCAACTATTCTTCCATGAACTCTACGGTAAATCTCTCCTATTCTGGTCATATTAGAATCTATGTTATAAATGAAATATTAATTAAATAGTTTTTTGAATTTACTTAGACTATTTCTTGATCCAACTTATCCAAAAATTTCTTGAAATTTTCCATAGGTATTACGGCTCCGCATGCCTTGTCGTGTCCACCGCCGCTACCATTTAATTCTGCAGATAGATTGTTTACTAACATTCCAAGATGAGTATTGCATTCCTTAGATCCTCGGATAGAAAGTATATAAGAATTAATATTTGATTTTAATTTAAATGCTATTCCGACTTTCTTACCAGTAATACCCAACACGAAATTTACAATCATGCTTGAAGATAATTCTAGATTATGTTCAAAGTATGAAATATTATTCAAGTGCTTAGATTGTTCTTCTACTATAGTAATTGCTTTATTAATCTTCTCACAAAACTCCCTGACCAATTTGAATCCATTTTTAATCTCATGTGGCATTTTCCCTTTGGATACAGACCTGGAGATAAACTTCAGAAACTCAATGTTTTTTTGAGAAGAAGATATAATATATGATAAAAAACATGATTCCAGCATCAAGAACGTTCGGTCATATTTGCTAACCAATAAACTTGCCTTTGGATTTGACTCCATATAATCTGTTAACGCCGCGGCAGCAGCGTAGAATGCAAATTTAACACTTAATTTTCTTCTAAGTAGATGATAAATTTGAACAGAAGTGCAATCATTAATATCATGAATTAATTTCACCCCAATCGATTCCAACTCTCTCCTTATCTCTGTCTCAAGATAATGATGATCTATATAGATAACTTCAATATTTCTAAGTAATAGTATCTTCAACTTATCTATAAATAAGTTTTGATTCTTTTTGTTAAGACCAACATCACAAATAAAAACTCTTGAGAACTTTCTATTCTTATGACAAAGAGATATCGTATAGTCTAAGGAATTCAATAAATTTGGATAATCTACCAAAAATATGTTCCTAATTTTCAGGGCGTTTTGTAATAACGCTGCAGAAACTATCCCATCAACATCTTCCTTATGGGATATACAAATGCTTTTCAATATAACGAGAATTTAGTATAAGATTGATATTTAGATGTTTATATCATATCTAACAATAATAAAATCTCCCTAGTAGAAACCCTCCTAAATATTATCGAATTTATGATAAAATCCAGTATATGATGTGAATACACATAGGCATTTCATTAGGAAAACTCCAATTGAAAAAAGGTATCAACAACTAAAGAACCTCAAATAATTTATTCAAAAATATGACGCTACTCCTTACGCACAATATAGTCAAAAACAAAATGTTAAAAGTTTTGTTGATAGTACCTGATAAACGTGCTATAGTGTATAAATTCAATTGTCTCCTTGTCGGTTGTAATTTTTTAATTACAGATCAGGTGCGTTGGGCTATTGGTGATGGCAGGCTGAATATCTCGCCCGAAGGCTTGATAATTACACCTCCATTCCATCAACGCCATCTTCTATGGCCGC
>Ga0310890_10000583_pt1 | contig 12252 bp, 14 predicted proteins | sample T20D3metaG_FD_203751 | JGI IMG/M metagenome (GOLD analysis project Ga0310890, IMG submission 203751) | Lab incubated soil microbial communities from West Virginia University Organic Research Farm, Morgantown, WV, United States - T20D3 | ecosystem: Environmental > Terrestrial > Soil >... | reverse complement strand
CAGCAGCCCCGAGCGTAGCAAGTAAAAAGTCGGCATGCCCCACATATTGGTCTGGTAGCCCTGCCGAACTGTTTCCAACGCCGCTGCCGGCCTTACGCCAAAGGTCGCCGCGAGCGCGCCGGCGCCGGTTGCTGCGAGATAGTGACGGCGTGTTAGTCCGCCTGTCTTTGTCATTGTTGTCCTCCCTTATGCGTTCGCCTTGCCATTGGCTTTCGTAGGCTCGCTCGCGCCGGTCTCGTGACCAAGATGGCGCAACAGCATCTTCTGAAAATCGAGAAACTCGATGCTGAGGGGATCGCGTGGCCTCGGCAACGGAATTCGAATTTCGGCTTTTATCGTACCGGGATGCGGTGTCATCACGATGACCCGATCGGCGAGATAGACCGCTTCCGAAACGTTGTGCGTCACGTATATCACAGTCTTGCGCGTTTCCCGCCAGACGTCCGCCAGAAGTCGCTGCATGTCGTCGCGGGTCAACGCATCGAGGGCTGCAAACGGTTCGTCCATCAAGAGAACGGAAGGATTGTAGGCAAGTGCGCGCGCGATGGCGACGCGCTGCTGCATCCCCCCGGAGAGATGATGCGGGTACGATCCGGTGAATTTATCGAGTTTCACCAGGCGTAATTGCTCGCGCGCGATTTTCTCCCGTTCATCCTTTGGCACGCCTTTCATTTCGAGGCCGAACGCGACATTGCCGAGCGCGGTACGCCACGGGAAAAGCTGCGCAAAATCCTGGAATACGACGCCACGGTCCATTCCATGGCCGTCGACCTTCTTGCCACCAATGCGGATTTCGCCGGCCGCCGGAGAAATAAACCCCGCGACGATATTGAGGAGCGTCGATTTCCCGCAACCGGAAGGGCCGACAATGCATACGAATTCCGAAGCGCCGATGTTCAGGGTCACGTCTTTGACCCCCGGGACTTTTCCGCCCGGGGTGTCGTAGATCAGCGAGACTTCGCGAATTTCGATGGGGACCATACCTGCTACCTTATCGCGCTAACCTTTTGTCGCGCGCACCATGCCCCACCGCATCACAGTCGTGCGCTCGAGCGATCCGAAAACGAAGCGCTCGAACACAAAGCCGATTATGCCGATCACGATCAACGACGCCAGCATGGTGTCGGTGTTGAGGAACTCTTTGGCATCGAAAATGACCCAACCCAGGCCCCAATCGGAGGCGGCGATCATCTCCGCGCCCACGACGGCAATCCACGCGCGCAAGAACGCCTGCCGCGTGCCGGTAATAATGAAAGGCGAGGCGCCCGGAATGATGACCTTCCAGAACAGCCTGTGTTCGTCGGCGCCCATCGCGCCCGCCGCGCGCAGCCAGATCGGGTTGACAGAACGAACGCCCGACCAGGTGTTGAAGATCATCGGGAAGGTCGCTGCATAGAAGACGATCAGAATCGTCGTCAGATTGCCAATGCCGAACCACAGCATAAAAAGCGGCACCAGCGCGAAGGAAGGGATCGGCATCATCGCGCTTACGAGCGGCAGAAAGAAGTTCTGCACGCTCTGGAAGCGGGCCATCAGGATCCCGAGTGGAAGGCCAACCACGACCGCGAGAGCGAAGCCGAACATGACGCGATAAAGCGTGAAGGCCGCGTGCTCGATCAGGCTGCCATCAGCGAGTCCGGCAAACAACGTGTGCGCGATTGTCGGCAGCGTCGGCAACAATGCCGGTGCGAAGTAACCGCTGCGCGCGAGAGCCTCATAGGCGGCCGCCGCAACAAGCAAAGACAGCGTACCGCGTACAAGGGAGCGCCGGCGTGATCCTGGTTCCGTCATGACGAGATCATGCCCCAGCGCACTACGGTGTAGTTTTCGATTTTCTGGAAGACGAATTTTTCCAGCGCGAGCCCGATGAGGGCGATCACCACGATTCCGGCCATCATCGTATCGGTGTTGAGAAACTTACGCGCACCGAAAATCAACCAGCCGAGCCCCCACGGCACGGCTGCAAGCATCTCCACTGCCACAAGGATACGCCAGGCTTGCGCGAGTCCGAGCCGCATGCCTGTAAGAATATACGGCAGCGCGCCCGGGAGAATGACATGTCTGAACAGGCGCCGGTCATCGGCGCCCATGGCTTGCGCCGAGCGAACCCAGATTTCCTTGACCGCTTTGACGCCGGTCCAGCTGTTAAAGATGATCGGAAAAGCCGAAACAAATCCGACCAGCAGGACGGACGAGAGGTTGCCGAGCCCGAACCAGAGCAGGAACAGGGGCGCATAGGCGAGGCCGGGGATGGGAGCGCCGATCGATACGAGCGGCAGAAAAATATCCTCGGCGCGGCGCGAGCGGCCCATCAGCACGCCGATGGTGACGCCGATGATGGCGGCGAGCGCAAATCCGGTGAGCAAGCGGATGACTGTTTCAATGGCGTGATGCGGCAGGATGCCCGTAATCGTCAAACTCACAAACGAAGTGGCAATCTCTTCGAGTGTCGGGAAAAGCCGGCGGGGAAAAATACCGCTCCAGGCAATGATCTCCCAGATTGCGCCGACGACAACGAAAGGAAAAATATTTCGCCAGATGACCCGCAGGCGTTCGCCGCCCTGCGATCGATCGGGTGCATTGTCGGCAGTGATGACAGTAACGGCGTCCTGCATCCGGGCCCGCGTTCCTCCACGGTCTGGGCCACGTGATCTCTAGGCGTGGTCCTTTTTCGGCCTTGTAACCGGCCTTGATCGAAGAATAGTGCGCTTTGAACGCCCACCACAAGCACGTGCGGCGTCGACGTGTTGGGCAGAAATGCGCCACTGGCGCATTTGTGGCAGAACGGCTAAAGCCCCGGCACGCGCACTTTCAAGTCGCCAGGATTTCAACGGGAGAGTTTCGGGATGTCGAAGAATGCTCAGAAGATCGGCTGGATCGGAACCGGCCGCATGGGCTTGCCCATGGCGGAACGCCTGCTCAAGGCCGGCCATGACGTAACCGTCTGGAATCGTACTCGCGCGAAAGCCGAACCATTGGCCGCCAAGGGCGGAAAGATCGTCGACAAGCTTTCCGAACTGGCGTCATGCGACGTCGTGTTTTCGATCGTGTCCGAAGGTAAGGATCTGGAACAGGTACTCTTCGGCAAGGACGGTGTCGTTTCCGGATCGGGCAAGACACCCGCCGTCTTTGTCGACTGCTCAACAATTTCCGTCGAGGAATCTGCCGACATCCGCAAGAAGCTCAAGGCGCGCAGCGCCGATTACGTCACCGCACCAGTTTCTGGCAATGCCAAGGTCATCAAGGCCGGCCGATTGTCATCAGTCGTTTCGGGGCCCGAGGCGGCATGCAAGACGATCATTCCGCTGATGGAGGTGATCGCTCCGCAGGGCGTTTCGTACGTCGGCGATGGTGAGCTAGCGCGCGTCTGTAAAATTGCGCACAACGTCATGCTTGGCGTTGTGATCGAAAACCTCATCGAGATCACGCTGCTTGTGAACAAGATGGGCGTGCCGCGCCACGCGTTCCTCGCCTTTCTCAATAATGGCGTCATGGGATCGATGTTCACACGCTACAAGTCGCCCGCTCTGGTGAACCTCGACTGGACCACGACCTTCACACCGGAATTGCTGCGCAAGGATCTTGACCTTGGTCTTGAGCTCGGCCGGGAAATGGATGTCCCAATGCCTGTCACGGCCGCCACGCGCGAAGTCCTGCAGGGCCACTTTGGCCACGCTACCCTCCAGCCGGATCCGCAGGCCTATCTCAACAAGGACTTCGCTGCGCTGATTGAGACGATGGCTCTCGCGGCCGGAATGAAGCTCACGCCCGAAAACAAGAACGTGCCGACGGGGCTTGAGAGCTGAGGCTCAATGCGCGCGTTTCTGCGCGCGCGACAAAAAAAGAGGGCCCCTTGCGGGGCCCTGTGTGCATAAGGTGGAGGATTCACGCCGCCGTCTAAGCCTGAAGGGAGGAAAACGGCGGCTGCGCACGACCCCACTCAAATCGCATGGCGCGTCTATCACAAGTAAAATGGACATAAATTTCATGGAGGTTATGCAGAATGGACATGTCACACCTCCTCCGTTCGAGTGGTAATTGCCGAAAACGGGAGCCCTAAATGACATTCAAGCTCTACAACGCCCCGCAATCGACTTGCAGCCAACGCGTCCGATTTGTGCTGAACGCCAAGCATCTCCCGTTCGAAGAGGTGAGGCTCAATCTGCTCGAAGGGGATCAGCTCAAGCCGGAATACCTCAAGCTAAATCCAAATGGTGTTGTGCCCACGCTCGATCATGACGGCGCGATCATTATCGATTCCACCGTCATCACCGAATACCTCGACGAGATATCGCCAGACGGCAGCTTTACGCCGGAAGACCCGGTCACACGCGCGCACATGCGCACGCTTATGCATTTCATAGATGAAATGGCCGCCGCCGCTGTACGAGTGCCGACTTTCAACCTCGCCTTCCTGCCGAGCTTTCAGAAGATGAGCCGTGTGGCTTTTGTGGCGATGGCGGAAAGCAAGCCGTTGCGGCGCGAGTTCATGCTCACCATGGGGCAAACCGGCTTTCCTAAAGCGGACATGGATGCCGCACTCGGCCGTCTGCGCCGCACCTACGAGCGCATGGATGCCGAAATTGGGAAGAGTGGCGGCCCGTGGCTGCTCGGCAAGGACATTACCTTGGCCGACGTGGCCGTGATGCCATCACTCATTCGTATAGATGACCTGGGATTGCCTGGCTGGCACGACCTGCCACGTGTCGTAACCTGGTTCGACAATATCCGCGCGCATCCGGCCTTTAAGCCGACTTTCTATCAGGGTTCGCTGGTGAGCGAACGCTTCCCGCATTTGCGGGAAAAGGCATCAGTTTGATTGTGCGTCAGATGACGGACCGGAGCGCGTAATTGCGCTCCGGTTTTTTCGTTCAATACTTCGCTGAGATCGGGAGTTCTTCCGCGGGGAACAACGAGATCAGGCGGCAGCCTTTGTCGGTGACCACGACTTCTTCCTCGATGCGCGCAGCGGAGAAACCGTCTGTGGCGGGACAATAAGTCTCGATTGCGAAGACCATGCCTTCCTTGATCTCGGTCGGGTGATCCATGGACACGACTCGCGAGATGATCGGTCGTTCGTGCAAGTTCAAGCCGAGACCATGCGCGAACTGCAAGCCGAACGCCGCCATCTCGTCTGGGAAGCCGAACTCGTTGGCCTTCGGAAAGACCTCGCAAATATGTGCAGTGCTGGCGCCGGGCTTGATGCGGGCGATGGCATTGTCCAGCCATTCGCGCGCCTTCTTGTAGGCGTCGTGTTGCGCCGGCGTTGCACGCACGACATTGAAGGTGCGGTAGTAGCAGGTGCGATAGCCCATGAACGACTGCAGGATGTCGAAGAATGCCTGGTCGCCCGGACGGATCATGCGGTCGGTGAAATTGTGCGGATGCGGGTTGCAGCGCTCGCCGGAAATCGCATTCACCGCTTCCACGTCGTCAGAGCCGTGCGTGTAAAGGAACTTGTTGACCTCGGCGACGATGTCGTTTTCCCGAATTCCGGGCCGCAGCATTTCATTGACCACATCATAGGCGCCATCGACCATCGCAGCGGCGCGATTGAGCAGCGCGATCTCGTCTGACGACTTGACCTCGCGCGCACTCAGCATGATCTGCTGGCCGTCCTTTATCTTGAGCCCGGCCTTTTCCAGCTCGAACATCATCGGCGGCTCGATGATATCGACGCCGATCGGCATTTTGGCGACGCCGGCGGCTTTGATAATCGAAGCCATTTCCTCGGCGTGACGCTTCATGAGTCCGAAGGCCGGGTCGACAGTGCCGCGCAGGCCGACGAGGCCGGCCTTGCAATTCTCAGGCTTGAGCCACGGCGAATAGAGCTTGTGATGCATCGCGGCCGAGCCGAAGTCCCACAGGATCGGATCGCCACCGCGCGTCAGCAACACCCAGCGCGAAAGCTTGTCGCGTGCCCATTCGCCGATCTTGGTCGAGGTGACGTAGCGGATGTTGTTGTCATCGAAGAGCAACAACGCGCCGAGGTCGGAAGCCTCGAGCGCGGCCTGCGCGCGGCCGAGGCGATACCGATGCATGCGGCGGTAGTCCACACGCTCCTCGAAATCGACGCCCATGGTGCCGAGCACCGGCAAGTGCCGCCCCCAATTGTAACGGGGATTGATGTCTTCCGCGGTGATCTTCACCGGCTCGCGCGTTCTCTCGTCCATGGTCGTCTCCTTACGCGGTATTGATACCGGCCTTATCGCCGGAAGGGTCGATTGATTATAGGCCTAGTCGGCAGCGTTGTCGGCAGGAATGGGGCGCGTCAATGAGCCTCGACGTTGGCGTCCTTAATCACGCCGCCCCAAACCTCGGTCTCTTTCCTGATGAATGCCGCGGCCTCGGCCGGGGTGCCGCCGGCGGCGCGCAGGTTGATCTGGGCAAAGTGCTCCTGCGCTTCGGGGCTTTGCAACACCTCGTTTACGGCCTTGTTGAGCTTGGCAATTATGGCGGCCGGTGTCTTCGGGGGCGCAGCCATCGCATTCCAGGTGCCGGACTCGAAATCCTTCACGCCAGCCTCAGCGAGTGTCGGTATGTCCGGCAGACTGGGGATGCGCTTGTCAGTTGCCACAGCAAGGATGCGCGCCTTGTCGGCTTGATGCAGTTTGATTGCGGAAGCGAGCTCCATGAAAATAAAATCGACATGGCTCGCGATGATGTCGTTGAGAGCCGGCGCAGTTCCTTTGTAAGGCACGTGCACGAGCTTGGCGCCGGTGACGCGCTCAAACAGAGCGGCAGTCAGGTGCGAGGTGGTGCCGATGCCTTGCGAGGCGTAATTGACCTTTCCTGGGTTCGCTTTGACATAGGCAACGAACTCTTGCGGGGTCTTGGCCGGAAAGTCGGGACGCACCAAGAGCACATTGGCAATCGAGGTCATGATCGCCACCGGCTCGAATTGCGTGGGATCGAAATTCATCTTCTTGTAAAGAAGGGGATTGATCGTAAGCGGCGCCGGTTGCGCGGCCAGCAACGTATATCCGTCGGGATCAGAGGTGAATACAGCCTCAGCGCCAATATTGCCCGCGGCACCTGCGCGGTTCTCGACAATGACGGGTTGGCCGAGTTTCTGGTGGAGACCTTCAGCAACGATACGCGTCACGGTATCGACGCCACCCCCGGCCGGCACGCAGACGATGATCTTGATCGGCTTATTCGGGAAAGTGGCTGCGGGATCCTGCGCCAGTGCAGCCGACGCAAGGAACACCATCGCCGAAATCGATAAGAACAGTCCGCGCACTCGGTTTCCTCCCTCGCGTCTTTAGCTTATGCGACGCGCGCCAGCTTTTGCGCCGGCAATTTCAGATTGAACAGCCGTATGGCGTTGCCACCTAGGATGCTGCGCTTTGCCTGCTCGTTCAGGAACGGAAGATCGTAGATTGTTGACGGCAGGTCAAAATCCCAGTGCGGATAGTCCGAGGAATAGAGCAGCTGCGTTTCCGCCTTGATCATGCGGAACGTCTGCTCCAGCGCGGCCATATCGGTCATCTCCATTGGCTGCGAGGAAAAATACATGTCACGCATGTATTCGCTGGGCTTTTTCTTCAGCGCGGGCGCTTCCGACGAACGCATCATGTACTCATTGTCGAAACGCTGCATCATGAATGGTACCCAGGCCAAGCCACTTTCAACCCATAGGACTTTCAGCTTTGGAAACCGCTCCGGCAGTCCATTGGTGATCCAGTTTGCGAGATGCACCATGTTGTAGAACACGAAGCCAAGTGCGTGCACGGAGATGAAGCGATTCATCATGCCAACGGACTGGTCGGCCCAGTTGTAGCCGGCATGAAAAGCAAGCGGCAGGTTCATTTCTTCCAGCAAGGCGTAGGTCTTCATGTACGAATTGTGATGCACCGGCCGGTAGCGCGCCGATGTCACCATGAATCCGACCACGCCCTTGGCTTGGCCGAACTCCTGCACCATCCTGAACGAGGCTTCCGCATCGTTAAACGGCAGATATAGCATCGAGCGGATACGAGGTTCGTGCGCGAGTACCCGTTCGATAAGCCAACGATTGTAGGCGCGGGCGAGGGCGACTTCGACTTCGACTTGCGGGTGGAGCCCAAGTTGAAGCATCGGCGTGGGAAACATCACCGCCACGTCTATTCCAATGGCGTCCATCCACCGTCGTGTCAGCGCGATGTCGCGTTGCACACCGGCTTCGGTCTCTTCCAGGCCGCGTACGGAGTAGCGCATGACACGCCCGCCCATATCCTGATAGCCAACTCCGGCCGGCAGCATGCCGACACTCTTGGCGCTGGCCTGCCGCGCACTGCGCGCCAGCTGCTGCAATACCGGATCGTCCATGTAGTCGAGAATTTCGCCGATCGATTCGCTTTCGTAGTGATGCGAATCCACATCGACGATCGGAAAATCCTTGTAGCCGCGTTCGGTCGCCTGCTTGCTCGCGTGCGCGAGCAATTTTGATGTGTCGAATTCCTCGACCTCCATCCGGCGAAAATCACTGAGCGGAAGATCCATTTGCCTATCCGCCTGCTTGTCGCCCTGACCACGCCTGCCACATGCCGAGCTCGAAGAGCTGCAGGTTCACGGCCTTGAGCATGGCAGTTGCCGTTATCATCACGTCAGTGGCGGTCACGGCGTCGGCCGGAAAGGCAGGCAGGACGCCATCCCGCTCGGCTACGCGCTCGGCATAGAGACGAATGGCCTTCGCCAGATTGCTCTGGATGTCCGAGTCGCTCAGACCTTCGTTCGTCAGCATGGCAATTTCAGCTTGCGACGACATAGATATCCTCCCCGCGCCTCAACACTTCAAAACTTTTCAACCTCAGACTGCGATCGGCCGCGCATTCGCCCGTCTTGAGATCGTATTCGTAACCGTGCCACGGGCACACGAAGTGAATCTCGTCGCTGGAAAACTTTTGCCCGACCCACCCGCGATCGGGACCAAGGACGTCCTCGACCTTGTGCATGATGATGCCCTCGCAGGCCGGTCCGCCCTGGTGGACGCATAGATTTTCGTACGCGTAGAATTTGCCTTGCCAGTGAAACACCCCGATTTCGCGACCCTTGTGCGCCACGATGCGGCGCTCTCCGTCGGGAAATTGCGAGACTTTGGCGACAAACAGTTCCGTCATTGGGGCCTTACTTTTTAGACGAACGAAAAGTATGGCACTGAACAGTGCCGTGCGGCAACGAAGCGGCCTTCGCAAAAATCAGAACCAGGATTGCCGTGATCCGCATTGTCTAAGTCCGCAGTATCCAGCAAGGTTCGGCGCAATCGAAAGGGCGCTGGATGGATGCTGCCTCAACTCTTGCCGCAATAGCGGGCGCATTTCTGCTGGCGGGTTTCGTCAAAGGCGTCATTGGTCTCGGATTGCCCACCGTGTCGATCGGTCTGCTGGGGCTTCTGATGACGCCGGCCCAGGCAGCCGCAGTTCTGGTGGTGCCGTCGCTTGTCACGAACATCTGGCAAGCGGCAGTTGGTGGCGGTCTTCTCGCACTGGCGCGGCGATTGTGGCCGCTGCTTGCCGGAATCTGCGTAGGGACCGCTCTAGGTGTGGTCTTCCTGCCGCGTGATGACAATGGTCGCGCAACGGTGTGGCTGGGATTGGCGCTGGCGGTCTACGCGGCGCTCGGTTTGGTCAAAGTCGAGTTTTCCGTGCCGCGCCATGCCGAAACCTGGCTCGGATTGTTTATGGGGGCCGCAACTGGCGCGATCACCGTTGCGACCGGCATCTTCGTCATGCCGGGGACGCCTTACATCCAATCCATGGCGTTCGATCGTGATCGGCTGGTGCAGGCACTTGGCCTTTCATTCACGGTATCGACCGTCACGCTCACGGCGGCACTCGTCTATACCGGCCACGTGCAAACATCGCTTGCGTGGCCTTCAATTGTGGCGCTTGTCGCAGCGCTTGTCGGTATGGGCTTGGGACAACTCACGCGCGGCAAAATCAAAGCAGAGACCTTCCGGCTGTGCTTCTTTGTCGGGCTAATGCTGCTCGGTCTGCATCTGGCGCTGCGCGGGTTCTTGTGATCGATTAGGCGCCCTTATCTGGTCATCAGGAATACGTGCGATGAAGATCGTCGACCTCTCCCATGTCATGAATGTGCACACGCCCGGCTGGGTCGGTTATGCCGGCAACAAGATGTACTACGCGCAAAATCTCCAGACGCAGATGATCGTCGCGCAACGCATCGATACGGCACTGCATGTCGGCACGCATTTCGACGGTGCCATGCATGCAACCGACAACCGCAAGGGCGACATGGCGTCCTTGCCGCTCGACTATCTCGTCAACCGAGGCGTTGTGGTCGATATCTCAAAGCACATGCACGACTGGGCGGTGATTACACCGCAGATGATTGAGAGCGCGGGCGCCGATATTCGCGAGGGCGATATTCTTATTTTGCACACGGGATGGCACAAGCACTACGAAGGGCGGCCGCAGCAGGATCTGGTGAAATACTTCTGCTACCACCCGGGCCCTAATCTCGACACGCTGCATTGGATGCTGAAAAAAAAGATCAGATGGTGGGGCATGGACACAGGTTCATGCGACCACGCCATGAACACATCGATTCGTCGCATGCGACCCGATCTCGCCGAAGAGTTTACGAAAAAGCACGGCAAGACACCGGCCGAGTATTTCGGCACGTTCGAATACACGCACAAGAAATCCGGCCGCAGAGTGCAGCAGGATATGTTCCCTTTCCACAGCTGGGCATTTCAGGAAGGCTTGCTACACGCGGAGAACCTCGGCGGCGATATTGACATGATGCTCGGCCAGCGCTGCGTGATTGGTGCATTTCCCTGGCGCTACGAGGGGCTTGAAGGGTGTCCCTGCCGGATCGTCTGCTTCCTCGGTACCGACATGTCGGTTGAAGCGGTCGGTGACGCGGCCAAGGCTATTTTCTAACTCGCCCCGCCTTCGTCACTGTGCGTTGGCGAGGCGCGGATCGGCCTGATTGTTCTGCAGCGTCGACTGGATTGCTTCACGCAGCAGAGGATGATTGTTCTTGGTCCACCGGTTCACGTGAATATCAGCCAGCAATTTCGCCGATTTTCCGAACACCACGATGCGGTCGCCGACGCTGATTGCTTCTTCCAGCTGATGCGTAATGAGGATTGCGGTTGATCCGCATTCGCGCGCGAGCTCGAGAAAGGTTTCGCGCAATTCCGCCGCCGTCACTTCGTCGAGATGGCCGAAGGCCTCATCCGCAAGGAGAATGTCAGGCCCGACAGCGAAGGCGCGGGCAATCGCCACGCGCTGGCGCATCCCGCCGGACAATTCGTGCGGGTAGGCATTGGTGAAATTGCCGAGCCCAAGCCGTTCGAGCCAGTTGAGAGCGCGTTCGCGTTGTTCAGACTCTGGCAAGCCGATGAGTTCGAGTGGGAGCCGCGCATTGTCGAGCGCCGAACGCCACGGCAGGAGGCGGTCTTGCTGGAAAACGGTCGCGATTCGGCCACGAAAATCATCGAAGTCGAAATGCGGGCTTTTGTCTCCGATGCGGAGCGAACCTTCGGTCGGCGCTTCAAGGCCGATCATTAGATCGAAGAAAGTCGATTTCCCGCAACCCGTCTGGCCGACGATCGCCACCACTTCCCTCGGGGAAATATCGAGATCAAGGCGATCAATCGCGACCACAGCTTGCCCGGTGGTGGTCTGGCGGAAGATCTTGCGCAGGCCGCGGACTTCAATAGGTGGGGGACTATTCATACGCGCCACCGCAATACGCGCGCTTCGACTCGTGCGACGACCGCTTCAAGCAGGAACAGCAACGCAACCAGAACCAGTGTCCAGGCGAATACGTCAGCCACGGAGAAAAGCTCCTGAGCGACCGACAGTTGATGTCCTATGCCGGTCACGGCGCCGACCAACTCCGCGATCGTCACGACGCGGATCGCCAGGCTGATATTCACCTTCCAGCTGGTGAAGATGGTCGGCAGGATCGCCGGCAGCATCAGTTTGCGGAAATACTGCCACGTCGTCGGCCGGAATGATTGCATCATATGGCGCAGATCACGCGGCACGCCATGCATGGCATCGAGCGTGTCGATGAGGAAAACCGGCCCGCAAACGACCACAAGCACGAAGCAGATGCGGAACTCGACGCCCGGAAACCACAGCACTGCAAACAGAATCCATGACACCACCGGCACCGCCATGAGAAGGCGGATCATCGGGTGCAAATACTTGTCGAGCGAGTCCGAGCGATACATCGCCATCGCCATCGCCACGCCGAGCAGAAACGAAACGATGAGCGCGGCAATCACGCGCGCCA
>Ga0310890_10000582_pt1 | contig 12253 bp, 13 predicted proteins | sample T20D3metaG_FD_203751 | JGI IMG/M metagenome (GOLD analysis project Ga0310890, IMG submission 203751) | Lab incubated soil microbial communities from West Virginia University Organic Research Farm, Morgantown, WV, United States - T20D3 | ecosystem: Environmental > Terrestrial > Soil >... | reverse complement strand
AACGACTTGAAGATGGGAAGTGCGCTAAAAGCTCAGGAGGCTTCGAGAATTGCGCGCCTCTTCTTCGAGAAGCTTTGGTGGTACGACCAGGTGGTCTTCGACACGTCCCAAGCCTCGTAAGATTTTACAGAGCCGACCGATGTTGCGGGTGCGTCTTCACTGAGTCGTTGGAGCAGCGGCCTTCATTGCCTCAAGCTGTAGATCAATCACAACTTCATCACCGACGTTCAGACCGCCGTTCGGCATCTTTGCGCCCCAGGTGATCCCATAATCACGCCGGTTAATCTTCGTCTCTGCAGCCACGCCAAAGCGCATGTTGCCGCGATTATCTTTGATCGCACCACTAATATCGAACGGAAACGAGATCTGCTTCGTCACGCCCTTCAACGTGAAATCGCCGTGCAACAGATAGCCGTTACCTTTCTTTTCTACCTTCGTGCTCTTGAACGTCATTTCCGGAAACTTCGCAACATCGAAGAAATCGGCCGTGCGTAAATGGTTGTCACGCCCTGTCACTCCTGTGTCGATACTCTCAACCTTCGCTGTGAACTCAACTGACGATTTGGTTACATCAGTGTCGTAGTGAATTGTTCCGGTAAAATCTTTGAAGCGCCCTCTTACTAAAGATAGCTCAAAGTGGCGGATCGAAAACCCGATTACACTGTGGCTAGGATCGATCCGGTAATCTCCCGCCGGAATAGCTTCAAAAGCCACGCCCGCGGTTTTTTGCTGTGCCGCGACCAGCCATGACAGCGACAATGCGACGATCACTGCTGCACTGCCTAATGAGAGGAGAGATTGTTTCGATCGATTCATTTTGTTTACTCCTTAAGAACCTTGGTTGGGTTTGGTGGAAACAAGAAATTACACGATTGTTGATGATTTCACCAAGCCGTGAAGGGGTAATACTTAGGACGCCCCTTTTGCTGGAGCAACTTCTGCAGCAATCCCCGCGTAATACGATTGGAACGATTACCTACTTAAGCCTTCATCCGGAAAATTGGACAACATGAACATAACGAATCTACCGGTTACTGATTTCGAGAGCCTGACTTCGTGCACCGAAGAGAATGGTTATCACGGCTTAATAGCGATTCATAGTACAAAGCTTGGCCCAGCGATCGGCGGGACGAGATTTTGGCAGTACGGCAACGAACAGCAAGCGGTTGACGATGTGCTCCGACTCGCGCGTGGTATGACTTATAAGAATGCTCTCGCTGATATTCCATTCGGAGGCGGGAAGTCGATCATCTTAAAGAGCGAGCGATTAACTGATCGAGAAACGATTTTTCGGACACATGGAAAATTCGTTGACACGTTTGGCGGCCGCTACATCACGGCAGAAGATGTCGGATCTACACCAGCCGACATGGAGTTTGTGCGAAGAGAAACAAGGAACGTTGGAGGTTTGATGTCAGGTTCCGGCGATCCTTCGCCCGTTACTGCTCGCGGTGTTTTTCGTGCGATGCAAGCGGCAGCGAGACATCGTTGGGCTTCAGACTCGTTGGCCCACCACAGTGTCGCGCTACAAGGATGCGGTAGCGTCGGCTACTACCTTGCTTCTTATTTGCACCGGGAGGGTGCACGTTTGATTGTGACCGACGTTGATAGCGCAAAGATGGAGCGAGTCGTTCAGGAATTCAATGCGTCAGCAGTCGCTCCAGAAAAGATCTACGACACCGGCGCGGACATCTTTGCGCCTTGCGCGCTGGGTGCGGTAATCAACGATCAAACGATCCCGCGACTCGCCACAAAAACTGAAATAGTTGTGGGGGCTGCTAACAATCAGTTGCTTGAACCACGTCACGGCGACCAGTTGGCCTCGCTTAGTATCCTTTACGTGCCCGACTACGCCGCCAATGCGGGTGGTGTGATTAATGGTTGCAGAGATCTTCTAGGCTGGGACGCTGCCAAAGCGGCTGCGAAAGTTGATCGGATCTACGACACGGTTCTCAACATCTTCGACAAAGCAGCGTCTGACGGTATTCCCACATACGTGGCTGCGGATCGGTTGGCCGAATACCGTTTGCGAGCCTGACCGAAATAGGACAACTGGTTCTGCCACGGGCAGAGGGTGTGGAAACACCTGGAGACGAAAAGGACTGCGTTACGCTAGAAGTGATGCAGGAGACTACGACTTCAGTCATGACGATAAAACGACGACACCTTTTGTTGGTAGTGGCAGTTGCATCCGTAACCACGGGATGTGGTAACAGCGCGGGTCGCACGACGGTCAGGGAACAACCGGCATTAAATTCGACACGGTCCCAAACCAGTTCCACCGCACTGCCGGCAATCAAGCCGGTTAAGTACAACGACGTTCGATTAAAGATAGATGCAGCGCGAACTAAGTTGTCTTCGCGATATCAACACACAGAAAATATTGATCAAAAACTGAACGTGATTAACGACGCTCGTGAGTATCTGACACAATCTGTCTATAACGAGATTTTCCCGTATTGGTATGGCACAGGGTGGGATTTCAATGGCACTACTGAAACTCCGGGCCAGGGGAAAATTGCTTGTGGCTATTTCGTTTCTACGGTCTTGCGCGATACCGGGTTAAAGGTTCAACGCGCAAGAATGGCGCAGCAAGCTTCTGAGAACATAGTATTGAGCTTGACGACCGACGCTCATATCAAACGCTTTCGGAATGTACCTATCAATGCGTTCGTTCAATCCGTTCAAAACTGGGGCCCGGGTCTCTACGTTGTTGGGTTGGATATCCACACTGGATTCATTCTCAACGTCGACGGTGATGTGTATTTCATTCACTCGTCCTACATCGATCCTTACACTGTTGTAAAAGATCGCGCGTTGGAGTCGCGAATATTGTCGGACTCCAAATATCGCGTCCTCGGCAAGATATCAGCTGACGATCAGTTGATCATGAAGTGGTTAAGAGGCGAAGCTATAGCCACTCGTGTAGGGTAGTACCTAAGAGTTGTTAGAAGGATCCAGTTCAAAAGGGGTGATGTAATGCAATACAAAAGTGGCCGCGCATCCTGGCGATGGCGGGCTGTAGTGTTGGTATTCGTCTTGGGGTTAGGTTCAGCAGCTGTTTTCAGGATTGCCTTTGCTGCTCGGAATGGTGATGGGCCAATTTCACAACAAGACGTTATTCGCTTAGAGAGCCGCTTTAGTCAATTGGAAACACGATTGAATTTTATCGAGAATCGGTTGCGTGGTGTCGAGCAGCAGTCGCGAGTCTCGGATTCTCGCGGCGTTAGTCAGGCGGACTGGGCTCTCTTACGTTCAGAGTTTCAGACTTTGCAGCAGCGAGTGGCAGAGCACGAGTGCGCATTGGCCAAACTTGACGAACGAACGTTGGCGCCAAACGCGCGCGCCACGCGACGAAGGCCTGATACCGCGAGTGACCCATGCCGCGCGAATTCTGATACGCCAATTCGCTTACCCAACGAACGGTGATATTGAGATAGAGTCGCAGTTGGCGGTGTGAATCATCTCAGCAGCCCGATGTGATGGAGGTGTGGTGTGGCATCGCTCCGACTGCAAACGCGAGGTCATGGACCTCATACCACTCCATAACGCTCTGCGCTGTCTTGAATTGCAACGACGTTCGAAAACAATCGGTACACCACGCGAAAGTCCTAATGAGATTCATCGATAGTCTTTCAGGCACATCAATTGTCTCGGAAGAATAGACATCGCTTAACCGAAAGGAATTGAAATGCCTGAAAAAGAAACTCTTGAACGTGCAGCCAGGGATAAGGCTGAAGGTAAAGCGCCGAGCACGCAGGCCGGTGAGTTTGTCCGCGAAGAAATTGAACACATACGCGAGGGCAAGCATGGGGCTCGTTCAACCAAACAGGCGATCGCTATTGGGCTATCGAAGGCACGGCGCGCCGGCGTAGAGCTACCGCCACCAAAGACGGGATCAAAATCGACTCGTAAGCAGGCCGCGCGGGAGCTGCGGAAAGGTCGGAGTGCCCGAAAAGCCACCAAATCGACAAAGCGATCACGGGCTACATTAAAGGCTTTGAAACAGGAAGGTCATAGTGCGGCTTCAACACGCGCTCTGTCGCGTCAGGCCCACAAAGCAGCTGCAAAAAGATCTGCAGCTGCGCGATCGCGCTCCGCAAAGAAAGCCGCGGCGACTCGAAAGAAATAAACTCAGCCTCGAACGGATCAGGTTCGAGGCTCAGTTCGCACGGGCCCGCGGCTAAATGTTAGTCGGTCTTCGTCTTTAACGCAGCGAGCTCTTTCTCCAGTTTCTCAATTTCCGCCTGTGCAGAAGGTTTGAGGTCTGGATTTATCGTAGTTAAAGCTTTCTTTAGTGCCATCAGACGAGCAGTCAACAAAGCTTGATCAGCGGGAACAATCACGTCTGGCGTTACGCCCGTTCCTTCCCAGTTAGTCTTTGTTATGGGACTAATCGCACGTCCGGTCGGCACGAACATTCCAAAGTGCTCATTGAGGCGGAACATTCCTCCGGGGTGTGCACCACCGCCAGTCGTCTCACCCACGATCGTGGCGCGCTTGAGGTTCTTCAGGTTGTAACTGAATTCTTCGGCGCCCGAGAACGTTCGCTTGCTGGTAAGCACATAGACATCTTTGTTCAGATAACGCTTGCCAGAGATTTCCTTTTTGGTCCAAAACTCATCTGTGCGGTTACCTTCACGCCAATAGAGATCGTTTAGATGGACTGGTTCCGGACCGAATAAGTAAGAACACACCAACGCAACCATCGCGGGGTTTCCGCCTCCATTCTGTCTCATATCAATAATGAGCGCGTCAGTGCCATTAATGAAGTTCATTGCTGCAGCGACTGTATCGGCACCGAGCTCCTCATCCATGAAGTTGTAGAATTCGAGGTAACCAATGTTTCCAGGCAAACGTTCTACCTTAGCAAAACCATGATTCATCCAGGTCAACTCGCGTCGTCTTTGTTCGCGCTCTTCCGCTGTCGGTTCACGTTGCGGCCCGCGTTCGGGAAGCGACCGATTGGAGTAACGCACACGGAGGTGCTTGTCGTTGCTGACAGCCTGCAGATCGTTCGTAAGCGTTTGCACAAATTGCTTCGCGCTGGTGATCTGATCGTACTCCTTCTTCGCGACGCGCTCGCGAATTGATTGCTCCATTTTTTTTGCGACCTCAGGAAAGACATAAGAATCGTTAATTCGCTTCAGGGCCGCATCGATCACCTGCGTACGAGTCGCAGCGTCGATAGTCAGATCGGGTTGTTCTTGTTGTGCGCTCGCGCAACTCAGAACTGAAATTGTCAGAAGACAAAGGGCTGCGAGACGGATCACAGTGGTTTTAAGCATTGAATACTCCTTGGTTCATAGAATACTGGTTTGTAGGAGTGGTCCTCCATTGCCGACTTTTTGATCATGCGAGAGAGCGGTGATGCATCGACGGCGGCCACTCCTACAAATTCTTACGATTGAGCACACCACGTAACATCAAGTTCGCTACGTCAGAGGCTCGCTTCTCAACATCTTCACGTTCGCCCAATTCGGTGGTACTTAAACTGTAGGGCAGTAACCCATTCGTTGCTTGTAGCAACGCGTGCGCGACGGCGTGTTCGTCGTCAAAACTGAACTCGCCTGATTTACGACCAGCACTCAAGACCTCCGCAAAGATCTGAGCCTCTGCTTCGAAGTACAATGCTCGCCGCGCGAGTAAACCGGGACGCAATGCCGCGAGCAGATCATTGAGACTCTGGGTGTAGTGCTGAACGCTATCGAATCGAAATAACACGCGGGTCAAGAGCATTGACCGTAGTCGATCCGCAGCTGAGAGATCCGAGTCGGAGATCTCTCTCAACTTCTCCTTCAAACGGTCAACAACTCGGTCGACGTGCGACAGCACCACTTCTTCCTTGCTGCTGAAGTGAAGATAGACGGTGCCTTTGCCGATCCCCGCTTCGGCGGCGATGTCTTCGACGGTCATTTTTCGATAGCCAAACCGCGCGAGAAGGCGGTTAGTAGCGTCCAGAATGGCGTCTCTTACAGCTTCTTTTGGGGCAATTGCGGCCATTTTTATCGGTTTGACTGTTGACCAAATTTGAATTCCAGTCATATAAGACGCTTTCGACGAGGAAAAGTTCCGAATCATTTCTTCGGCGGCTTACCGGCTGTGGTACAACTCGGGTCCCGAAACTCACTTCTGTATTGGAGGTTTGCTTGCTTGTTGCAGAGTTAGAGACTCCGGCAGTTCTCGTTGACCTGGACGTGGTCGAACGGAACCTGTCGCGAATGGCGGACTACTGCCGCGGCAAAAACCTCCGACTGCGACCGCACGCTAAAACCCACAAGATACCGGCGTTGGCCAAATGGCAGCTCGAAAAAGGAGCACAAGGAATAACCGTTGCCAAAATTGGTGAAGCTGAAGTGATGGTCGACGCAGGCATCACTGACATTCTGATCGCATATCCAGTCTTTGGTGGTGGAAAAGCCGAGAAACTTGCCGAACTGGCGACGCGCGCCGATCTCACCGTCGCGCTGGATTCGCTGGAAGTTGCCGAGGCAATCTCAAAGGAAGTGAATAGAAAGAACGCGAGTGTCAAAGTCCTCGTGGAGCTGGATGTCGGTTTTCGTCGTTGCGGGATTGCGAATGAAGACGACGTGTTGGCACTCGCTTACAAGGTTGATGACTTACCAAATCTCGAATTCAACGGGTTGATGTTTTTTCCGGGTCATTTTCAAGTTGTGCAACAGGAACGTGCTGCGATGCGCATGGGTGTAAACGATTTTCTCAGTCGCGTCGAAAATAAAATCAAACAGTCAGGCTTGCCTCTGCCAACTGTTAGCGGAGGTTCGACGCCGACAGCGCTTGAAAGTCATTTGTTTGTCGGAGTGAACGAAACGCGACCCGGCATGTACATCTTTAATGATCGCACGATGGTTGGTATTGGTGTGGCGCAGGAAGAGGATTGTGCGCTCGCGGTGGTGACAACTGTTGTCAGTACCAGTGTTTCAGGTCGCGCAATCATCGATGCGGGATCAAAGACGCTTTCATCCGATCGATATCCAACGGCTGATGGAAAAGGGTTCGCTTTGATCAGAGAAGATCCAGAAGTACAACTCGAACAACTCTCTGAGGAGCATGGTCATTTGAATATTAGTCGCTCGACGCGCGAGTACCGCGTCGGGCAACGAATCACAGTTATCCCAAATCATGTTTGCAGCACCGTTAACATGCACAATCAGATCTATGGAGTCCGAGGTGATCAAGTAGAGACAGTCTGGGAAGTTGCTGGTAGAGGGAAGGTGCAGTGATTACGAAGAGCAGATTCTGCAAAGCAATAATTGTGTGTTCATTGCTGGCGGTTCTTAGTGCATCGCCGCCTTTTAACACCAGCGCTAAAGAGGTGTACGACGTCGTTATTCTTAACGGCCGCGTGATTGATCCGGAATCACGACTCGACGCCGTTCGCAACGTGGGCATTTCGGCTGGCGTGATCAAAGCAATCACTTCCAATCGCCTGGATGGCCGTCAGGTAATCGACGCCAAAGGTCTGGTTGTTACGCCCGGCTTCATTGACTTGCATCAGCATGGGCAGGACCAGGAGAACTATGGTTACAAGGCAATGGATGGCGTAACGACGGCTCTCGAACTGGAAGTCGGGACCGGTGATGTGGACCGCTGGTACGACAACCGCGCTGGCAGAGCCTCGATCAACTACGGCGTCAGCATCGGACACCTCGCAGCGAGAATGGCTGCGATGCACGATCCGGTTGAGTTTCTTCCGAGCGGCGAGGCCGCACGCAGAGCGGCGACAGATCCAGAAATATCTGACATGAAAGCGCAGCTCGAACACGGTCTCCGCCGTGGTGCCGTTGCAGTTGGATTTGGGATTCAGTACGTGCCAAAAGCTTCAAGTTGGGAAATCCTGGAGATGTTTCGCGTTGCTGCGCGATTCGGAGCGTCGTGCCATGTTCATTTGCGCAATGCGGGATTGAAAGAACCTGGGAGCAGTACTCAGGCGCTTGAAGAAGTAATCGCAGCTGTGGCAATAACTGGCGCTCCGCTTCACGTGGTCCACATTCAAAGTACTGGTGGGAAAGCCACGCCACAGTTACTCCAAATGATCGGCGAAGCACGGGCCAGGAATCTCGACGTCACGACTGAGTGTTATCCCTATATCGCCGGCATGACCGACATTAAGTCCGCCATCTTCAATGAGGGTTGGCAGGAAGTTTTCGGAATTGAATATAAAGATCTGCAATGGGCCGCGACCGGTGAACGACTGACGAAAGAGAGCTTCGAACGTTATCGAAAGCAGGGCGGAATGGTCGCAGTATTCTCGATGACTGAGGAGATAGTAGAGGAAGCGCTGAAGAATCCGCTGACGATGATCGCGAGCGACGGCATCTTGGCTCATGGAAAGGGACATCCGCGAACGGCGGGTACTTACACACGCGTCCTTGGAAGGTACGTGCGAGAACGAGGAGCATTAAGTTTGATGGATGCTCTGCGCAAGATGACGCTCATGCCAGCCCAGCGACTCGAGCGTCGAGTTCCTTCGATGAAGAACAAGGGAAGGATCCGTGTTGGAGCGGACGCGGATTTGGTCATCTTCGATAGCGCAAGTGTTATCGATAAATCAACCTACGACGAACCCGCCAAGTATTCTGAAGGCATTAAGTATGTTTTGGTGAATGGAGTCGTGGTCGTTAAGGACGGCAATCTTCAAACCGACGTGTATCCTGGCCGTCCTGTGCGAGCTCCAATAAGTACGACCGTGCGCTAAGTCGAGTGAGTGCGCAGATGTCTATTCAGTACCGTCCGCAGTAGCGGATGGCCACGACTCAACGCCATTGTCAGACCGAAGTAATCCCGCCGTTGAGTCATGGCCATCCGCTACCGCGGACGGTACTGTAAGCGCCCAGGTCGGGCGCGCTGAGTCGTGGCCATCAGCTATCCCGACACATCGGGACACTGAAAGCAGTCTCTGTCGGCAAAAATGAATCAAAGGCGACGAATAAATGTAACAAAAGGAGCGTACCTCTGGTTTCGATTAACGATATTGATAGGGGGACAAATACATGCTGGTCCAATGGAAGACGGATGCCGATGCGGCGCTATCAGAAGCTAAATCAACAAAGAAACCCGTTCTGATTGATTTCAGCGCCGCGCCCGCTTGAGGTGCATGCGCTCGGCTGGAAGCTGAGTCGTACAACGATCAAGACACGGCTACATTCATCAATACCAATTTCGTTCCTCTCGAAGCACACATCAAAGAACATCCTGCGTACTTTCATCGATTCGATTCAGTGTGGACCCCATCTGTTGTGATCCTTGATTCCAACGGCGTTGAGCGTCGTCGCATAGAGGGCTACCTACCGAAAGATGAATTCCGACCTCAGCTAGAACTTGGGTTAGCGCGCGTTACGTTTATGAACAAAAAGTGGGCGGACGCCGAACAAAGATACGCAGAGGTGGTGGAGCGTTATCCGAACTCGAAGGCTGCACCTGAAGCGCTGTACTGGAAAGGTGTCAGTCGTTACAAAGTGACGAATGATCATGCTGTGCTTGGCGAGTTGCCCGAGCAGTTCAAGCACCGTTATCCGAACAGCCTCTGGGCGCTGAAGACGGCGGCGTGGGCTCACTAACGAGAAATCTACAGCTGGTAGAAGAGATCGATGTGATGATACTGATCGTCAGTCACCTTTTCCACCGTGGTGCAGTTTTGTCGCCTAAGCTGCCGATCTTGGTCGAAATTGCAGGGGATTATGTAAATGCAAGGGTACCCTTGGATCGGACTTATCGCCACGACAGTCATTGATTTACTCTGGTTTTTAGCAAACTCGGAAGGCCAGTGGAGTCCGAGCGATTGGTCCGCGACTTGCAACTGGACCCCACATCAGGCATGATGACTCCCGGTTAATCCTTCTCTCGCGCATCGACGGTGATGCGCCCCGCGCATAAACGATTAGCGCCGGACGTTTGGATAGTTCGAGAGCAGGCTTGTTTCACACTACCGAAGCCGCTCCATTTCAGAGCATCCGAACCCGGTCCTTCGCCCGCTACCGTTTCGCCGAAGCCAATCCGATTCGCAGCTTCTTTTTCATCCCACAAAGGGAAAGGTATATCTATGTCAACTAAACTTTATGTTGGAAACCTCGCTTTCCAAACCACCAGTCAAGAGCTGCAGAATTTGTTTACTCAGGCCGGAACGGTTGAATCAGCGAGTGTTGTGGAAGACCGCGACACTGGACGTTCGAGAGGCTTCGCCTTCGTCGAGATGTCTACTAAGGAAGAAGCCGCTTCAGCAATTGAGCAATTCAATGGCAAAGAAGTCGGTGGCCGCTCGCTGAAAGTCAACGAAGCCAAACCACGCGAAAATCGCGGTGGAGGCTCAGGTGGCTTTAGCAATAACCGCGGTGGCTTTGGCGGCAACAACGGCGGACATTCCGAACCACGCTGGTAATAATCAGCACATAACGGCGCGCGCGGATAATCTCCGTGATGATTGATTTATTGGGGAGACCCGCGCAGCCTTCACTCACACCGCGAAGATTCGATACCAGAGTTGTTCGCACACTTAAAAGGAATCTATGAATTTTTCTCAACTGGGATTAACAAACGCGCAATTGAACGCGTGTAAATCCCTTGGATATGAAAATCCAACCCCGATACAAGCGAAAGCAATACCGATCATCCTCAATGGAGAGGATCTGATCGGCTGTGCTGAAACCGGCACCGGTAAAACTGCTGCTTTCTTGCTTCCGATCATTCAACGGATAAGTGAACGCCCACGCCCCGGCGTGCGCGTCCTCGTACTTTCACCCACACGCGAACTCGCGTTGCAAATCCACAAGAATTACGGTGAACTGAATTCCGTCAAATCGAACCGCAGCGTAGTCGTTATGGGCGGCGCAAACATGAGAACGCAAGTCAACGAACTACGACGATCCGGAACTGTGGTAATCGCAACGCCCGGTCGTTTACTCGACCTGATGGAACGCGGCGCAATTAATCTAGCGACAGTCGAAGTCCTTGTTCTTGATGAGGCCGATCGCATGCTCGACATGGGTTTCCTTCCGGCGATCAGACGAGTCCTGGCAAAGCTACCCACAAAACGTCAGACGCTATTGTTCTCAGCCACGATGTCGTCGAGTATCGAAAGTCTGGCGCGTACGACGATGACTCAACCAAAGCTGGTTGAGGTAAGCCGTCGCGGTGGAGCGGCGCAGATGGTCGAACAGACTGCTTACTCAGTCGCTCAGGAAAACAAGATGGCTCTCTTGCTTGATTTGCTTGAGCGCGAGAACAAGCAAGACTCTCTTGAAAGGGTTCTGGTGTTTACGCGTACTCGTCGCGGCTCCGAACGACTTTCACACATTCTTAGAGCTCGCAATCACACGGTGAATCGTATTCATGCTGATCGTAGTCAGCCGCAGCGCGAAGCCGCATTGCGGGAATTTCGCGATGGCCGCGCGCGGGTTTTAGTCGCTACTGACATTGCCGCCCGCGGACTGGACGTCGATGCAGTGTCGCACGTCATTAATTACGATGTTCCTGCCGCTCCGGAGGATTACGTACATCGTGTTGGACGCACGGGTAGAGCCGGTAATCAAGGCAAGGCGATTACGATTGTCACGCCCGTCGACGAGTTGTCGATGCGGGCAATCGAGCGATTGATAGGTCAACGAGTAAAGCGAGTTGTCCCAGAAGGCTTTGGCGGCGTGCACAGTTCGATCGCGACTGCAACCAAGTCACTTATTCCTGCGCGAAGGACCAACAGTGTTCGTTCGTTTCGGCCGCGTCGTGCAAGATGAGCGAACCCGTGTGAAATGCGCGAAGCTTAGTGAGGAATGAAATATGACTATTTGCGATTTCTGTTTGCATTACTCGGAGCAAAGCGCATGCGGCATCGGCCTGAAAATTCCGAAAACAATGAAGTGCCGGGAGTTTGCTCCCGGCATGCGCAAGTTCTGTGACAAGCCAAAGGATTTCGTAAATGCAGATCAGATTGTCGAGATGGCGAGATTCTTTGGCATCGACAAATCGGAACTTAAAAAGGTCAGGATTGTTGCGGAAAGAAGAGCCGCAGGTGAGTCGTTGGAAGTAGTGTAAGGCGACTTTTTTTAAGCAAGAATCCGATCAAGTAAAAGTCACCTAAACTTTCCGAACCACCGCTCGTTTCCTCCAACTACCCAAGTCGCCTCAAAATGTTCTTCTTCGGATGCATTTCATGAATCCGCCGAAGCGCGACTGCCAAAACCGGATCTTCTCCTCGCCAGTATTCAGACCACGTCGGCTCAACTACCTGGTTCGGCAT
>Ga0310890_10000580_pt1 | contig 12263 bp, 12 predicted proteins | sample T20D3metaG_FD_203751 | JGI IMG/M metagenome (GOLD analysis project Ga0310890, IMG submission 203751) | Lab incubated soil microbial communities from West Virginia University Organic Research Farm, Morgantown, WV, United States - T20D3 | ecosystem: Environmental > Terrestrial > Soil >... | reverse complement strand
CACCAGCGTAATGGTCGAGAGACACAGCCAGGGCTTCATGACACTCGAGGTACTCCACGCACTTCAGACACTCCAAGTACTCCAGGCACTTCAGGCACTCCAGGCAATTTAGGCACCCTAAGGTTGGGGCGCTGGCGGCCCGCCCGCTGAGGACGCAACGCCCAGGGTCTTACCGTCGGCGAGCACGGCCTGGAGAATACGTCCGAGCGGCGCGCCGTTCTTGACGGGCTCGATGGTGATCGTCACCTGATCCCCTGGTTTGAACGAATCTCTCCGATAACCTGCCGGAAAAACGACGTTCGGCGCCTGACCTTCCGCGACCCACTGTACGACTCTCCCATCATCGCCTTTCACTTCGAGCCGCAGCAAACAGTGCGGGTTGGAGTACACCCATTCCTGCACGGTGCCTTTCAGCGTGACCTTTTTCCCGGTGTCGAACGCCGCGCTGCCATGGTGCGCGAACAGGGGCATCGACATTGCGACGGCAAACGCCAACACGACGACAGGCCGACTTTTCATTGCGTCACCTTCCGAACTACGTGCATTGACGAATTTACGAGTTTACGGATTTACGGATTTACGGATTCAATCCCCAACAATTCGTCGATTCGTAAATCCGTAAATTCGTCAGTCCTGTTACTTCCCCCCCGCTGTGTTGCCGAACAGCTTGTTGTAGTTCTCCTGCTCGAAAGGCGAACAGTAGTACTCCTGGATATCTGTGCGGGGATCGTGCAACCGCATCGGGAGTCTCAGCGTCTCCCATGGTTTTGTGTACACCTTGGGATCTTCGATCGTTTCCGACCACACGAGCGTGTCATAGTCCACGCGCTGAAATCGCTCGGTGACGCGCACCTGATCGCTGACAGGTCGCCCCGTCGAATCGAGCCACACGCGATCCTCAGGCATGGTCCCGACCGTCTGGACCTCGAACGTGAAGTCATCTACCCAGCGGCCCACGGAATAGCCGAAATATCGAGGCTCGAGGATCTCGCCCGCGATTTCGACGCCGCCGTCCACGACCTTCGGGAGCTGTCGGCCGTCGGTCCAGATGACGCGCCATCGGTTGTCGTAGTGGTACAGGATCACGACTTTGTACTCGTCCTGGAAGATCTGGGTGAGTCTGACGTTGTAGTGGTTGTAGCGCGGCATTCCCAACGGCTCGCAGCGATTCCTCGGGTCGTTGTCCTGGGCTGGCAGCACCGAATCGGCCCCTTCGAGCGCCTTGTGGGATCGATACAACTCCAAACCGTAAGGTGTGTACGGCAGTTGATTTTCCGGCCTGCCGTTATTGGGCTTCAACTGCACGCCACTTGCCTGTGTGCCGGCGCCTGGCCCTGCGGCGGGGCCCCACATTCCCGTCAGGCTGCGTCGCGGCGCGGCCTTCCTGGTGGCGTCCGTGACCGGCGCCTTGTTCCAGTCCGGAATCAGCCATCCCCCCAGCGAACCGCTTTGGGCGAACGTACCGACGGGCAGGCTCAGCACAACTGCTAAAAGTGCGACCCTCGAGACCAAGACGAGATTCGTCATTATCGGAACTCCCCCGGCATATCGGAGCCTTCTCCCCGTGGATTTCGGCGCCCAACGGCTTGGCGCATTTTAGGACCGAACCGCTGAATAGGGAACCGGGCGACGACTACTTCTGTGCGACCGCGCGGTACGCCGCGTCGACGTTGCTCGGCCACCGGTCCTGATACGCCCAGCTCGCGTATTCGGGCATCGCGAGCTCCTTTGTGATCTGGTCGCGTGTTCGCCCCTGCTTTACCAAGGCGCCGACGCGCTCGACCAGCAGCGTGTAGTATTTCTCGCTTTCATCGAAGATCGCGGTAGTCCCGAACGAGCCGTGGCCGGGGACCACTACCGCCGAGTTCAGCGATCGCAGCATTCTCGTGGCCGCCAGCATATCGGCGATCGTCACGAACGGTCGTACGTTATTGAGGCTGTTTGGAATCGCCACCGACGAGGCAAACAGCACGCGTTCGGCCGGTAGCCACACGGCCGTGTCGGCTTCGCTGTGCGCGTTCTTCAGGTGAATCAGCTCGAGGGTTCGTTCACCGACGTGCAGCGTCATCTTCTGCTGGTACTCAATGTGCGGAACGACGAGCCGATAACCCTGCGCAGCCTGTGTCATCTCCGGAGACTGCGCGGCCAGCGTTTGTGCGCGATTAGGGTTCTCCGCCTTCCGCATCGCGTCTCCGGCGCCCTGGTGGTTGATGACGATCGCAGGAGGCGAGAACACGAAGTGACCGGTGGTGTGATCGGGATGCACTTCCGTGTCGACGATGTACTTGACCGGCAGGGGCGTGAGCTTCTTCACGGCTTCCGCGACTTCACGTGTGTCGATCAGCGTCTGGCCGCTGTCAATCAGCACCACGCCTTCGCTCGTGAGAATGATGCCTACGTTGGAATTCACCTCGCGCGCGGTCTGCACGTAGACGCCGTCGGAGATTTTGCGGAAGTGCGGCCCGAGATCCTGAGCCAGCGACGGCGTTGCAACCGACAGCGCTACTACGCCAACTATCCACACTCTCGTCATGATGGCAGCCTCCCGATTCGGGGCGACAGTGTATTAAAGGTATTAAAGGGCGACAGTGTATCAACGTCCCGGCTCGGCCTAAATACGACCCACCTGGACAGTTTGGTGGCACGTGGCTCGCACCGCCACTCGACATGGCCCTGCGCATCGAGGATTACGGCCTCATAGGCGATACGCAGGCGGCGGCACTGGTGGGCCTCGACGGATCGATCGACTGGCTCTGTTTGCCACGCTTCGACTCCGGCGCCTGCTTTGCCGCGCTCCTCGGTGAACCCCGGCACGGACGCTGGTTGCTCGCCCCCTCTGTCCCGGTAAAGGCGACGCGGCGGCGATATCGTCCAGAAACCCTCATCCTCGAAACGGAGTTCGAGATCGACGGTGGCACCGTGCGCATTGTCGATTTCATGACTCCGCGGCGCGGCGAGCCCGACCTCTTTCGCATCGTCGAAGGCCTGCAGGGCAGCGTGCCCATGCAGATGGAGCTGATCATCCGGTTCGACTATGGGTCCGTGGTGCCATGGGTGCGCAGGATGGACAGTCATCTTCGCGCGATCGGTGGACCCGACGCGCTCTCGCTCTGGACCAAGGTGGACACGTACGGCAAGGACTTAACCACGCGTTCCGAGTTCGTTGTCCGACAAGGTGAGCGGATCCCGTTCACGATCGTGTGGCACCCGTCGGTGAGCGAGCCGCCGGAGCCCCTCGACTCCCTTGGTGCGCTCGACGAGACCGAACGCTGGTGGCGCGAGTGGTGCGGCCGCTGCACGTATGAAGGCCCGTGGCGAGAACAGGTGCTGCGCTCGCTCATAACGCTCAAGGCGCTTACGTTCGCGCCGACCGGCGGCATCGTAGCGGCGCCGACGACGTCGCTGCCGGAAAAGATCGGCGGCGTGCGTAACTGGGACTACCGCTTCTGCTGGCTGCGCGATGCCACCTTCACCTTGTACGCGCTGATGATCAACGGATATACCGAGGAGGCCACGGCGTGGCGCAATTGGCTGCTCCGAGCAGTGGCCGGCGATCCGTCACAACTGCACATCATGTACGGGGTACACGGTGAGCGGCGGTTGACCGAGCTCGAACTGCCATGGCTGCCGGGCTATGAGAAGTCGCGGCCCGTGCGGATAGGAAACGCCGCCGTCAGTCAGCTGCAGCTCGACGTGTACGGAGAGGTGATGGACGCGCTGCATCTCGCTCGACGAGCCGGCATCCCGGCCGACGACTATGCGTGGTCGCTGCAGAAGGCTCTGCTCGCGTTCCTGGAAACAGCATGGTCCCAGCCCGACGAGGGAATCTGGGAAGTCCGAGGGCCGCGCCGCCATTTCACCTATTCCAAGGTGATGGCCTGGGTGGCGTTCGATCGCGCGATAAAGGCTGTCGAGCGCTATGGGGCCGAGGGTCCAGTGGATCGGTGGCGGCAGCTCCGCGCTCGAGTGCATGACGAGGTCTGCCGGCTCGGATTCGATGCCAAACGGAATACGTTCACGCAGTACTACGGCTCGGACGAGCTCGATGCCAGCCTGTTGATGATCCCGCTGGTCGGCTTTCTACCGGCGAGCGATCCGCGAGCCGTCGGCACCGTTCAAGCTATCGAACGCCATCTGATGTGGAATGGATTCGTCCGTCGCTATGACACCAAAGAGCATATCGACGGGTTGCCCCCGCACGAAGGTGTCTTCGTCGCCTGCTCCTTCTGGCTGGCCGACAACTACGAGCTGCAAGGCCGGCACGACGATGCTCGTCGGCTGTTCGTGCGGCTTCTGGACGTCGGGAACGACCTCGGTCTGATGTCTGAAGAGTACGACCCGGATGTGCCGAGACAACTTGGCAACTTTCCGCAAGCTTTCTCGCACGTCATGCTGATCAACACCGCGCGGAACCTCGCGCGGGATCACGGCGCGGCTGAAGAGCGCAAAGCTTGAGGTGCTCAACGCCTCCGCACGACCCTGAGCAGTCCAAGAAATCCGACCGCGATGCCGGTGAGCAACCCGACGATCAGCAACCACGGCGTCGTGAGCAGCCATCGGTCGAGCAGGTAACCCGCGGCACCGAAGAAAAGAATTGCGCCAACGAGCCGGTAACTGGCGAAAATGCTGCGCTCGTTGCGCGTCAGGATTTCCTCCATGGATTTGTTGGCGCCGGCGATGAATCGATTGCTGACCTGACGTTTGGGCATGGCGATTTCCTTCCCCGGGAACATCGCTTGCAATTCTTGTGCTTTGCGGAGGATTCTGGGTTACAGCCTCATCGAATGGAATAAACGCAGGGCGCGGCTTCCGCCTTCGCTGAAGCTACGGCGGACCACCGTAGCGCCTTGCGCGAAGGTGGTTACGCCGCGCCAGGCGGGCCGTGAAGGCCCGCCCCACGGTTGAAACCGGATCCTGATTCGCTAGTTCTCCATATTCACGGCGTAGTAAGCCACGGTCTTGGTGGGCACTTCCTTGAACCAGTGCGGCGTCTTCGCCGGAATTGTTATCACGTCGCCTTTGGTGAGGTGATGGACTTGTCCACCCTTGGTGTCCGAAGCGCGAATCTGACCGGGCTCGGTCTGCTTGGCGCCCACGAGGGTGCCTCCGGTGACGAGCGTCGCTTCACCTTCGACGATGATGAACACGTGATTCGTCGTCTCGTGCACCTCCACCTCGCCGGAACCGCGGCGCTGCGCGAGCACCCGCAATCCTGTGTCCTCGATGATGGCTCCGCCCTTCGCCATCGTTGCGGATACTTTGGCATTGGGAACGTACGTCACCTTCGTCGGCACCCCGGCCGCCGCAAGATACGCCGCTACCAGGAACAGTGTCGTGAGCGTTGCCAAAAGCTTCATACGTCCTCCTCGTGAGCTGAACCGTCTCCATCCTCGAGACGAGGCGTGGTCTACCTCAGACTGAAGCGCGCAGCCCAGACTGTATGTCCCGGCAGCCAAGACCGCAAGTGGATCGGTGCGCCGGCGCCTGCCGTCTATAATTCCGCCTGCACGATCGCGCCGGCCGTATGCCGGTGCCTGGAGGACTCGCATGGCTACGAACGCGAAACGTCGCCGCCAACTCATCGCCGGTCTCGGCACGACCGCGGCGGCTGTCGCCCTGGGGACTCCGACAGCCAGTGCTCAAGCCGGCCCAGCGCCGTTCGAGCCAAGCCGGTATGCGCAGGACGACTGGTTCGGCGCGCGCCCCGGTAAGCACCGCGTCGTCCTCGATACCGTCACCGCTGCCGGTATGGCCGACGTCCTGCGTTTCGCCAACAACCTTTTCGTCGGCAGCAAGTCGGGCTACAACGTCGAAGAGAGCGACATGACGCTCGTCGTCTGCCTGCGGCACCTCGCAACTTCCTACGCATATACGGACGGGCTCTGGGCGAAATACGGACGCGTCCTCGACCGGGCCGAAGAGAACGGCCGCAGCGCGAGCGCGCCGCCACCGACCGTGAACGCCTATAACACGGGAGAGCGTCCACAGTTGGCTGGGCTGGCTAAGCGCGGTGTACTGTTCATGGTGTGCGCCACCGCCAGCCGGGGGTTGGCGACACGGGTCGCCGGCGCAGACGGAAACGTCGATGCGGTTCTCAAGGAGTTCGAGGCCCACTTCATCCCGAACGCCCGATTCGTATCGGCCGGCGTCGTCGGTGTCATTCACGCGCAGGAACGGGGCTACAGCTACCTTCACATCGGCTGACCCCTGATCAAGGCACAAGTCACAAAGCACAAGGCACAAGGCAGAAATTAACTCCCGCTGAGTTGATCGGGCATCGAACGGCTGTTACTATCGCCGCGCGTTGACACCTTCTTAAAGGAGAACCTCCTATGGGTTCCCACTCCGGTCCGAATCGCCGTCGGTTTCTGACGAGCGGCGGCGCGCTCGCCGCATTCGTGATGGGGGCCATCAAGTCGGTGCGCGGGCAGACGGCTGCGCCGCCCCCCTACGAGCCGCAGGGCCTCCTCGCCTATGGCCAGCCTTCCAAGTTCGCTGGCCATATCGTCCGCCGGACCACAGCCCGGCCATCCGCCATCACCGACACCTCGCTGATGACGCCTCTGCACGAGCTCGACGGGATCATCACGCCGTCCGGTCTCCACTTCCTGATGGACCACACGAACGGCATCCCCGAGATCGATCCGCAGAAGCATCGCCTGATGGTGCATGGCATGGTGAGCCGCCCGCTCACCTACACGATGGAGGAGCTGAAACGGTTCCCGTCGGTGTCGCGGATTCACTTCCTCGAGTGCAACGCCAACAGCCGGCCGCTGCGCGGGCCCAACAAGGAGTCGGTGCAGCTCATTCACGGACGCACGAGCACCAGCGAGTGGACGGGCGTGCTGCTGTCGGTGCTGCTCAAGGAGTCGGGCGTGCAGCCGAAGGCGAGCTGGATCATCGCGGAAGGGGGCGAGTCGAACAAGTACACGATGAGCATTCCGCTTGCGAAGGGGGTCGACGACACCATCGTCGCGTGGTCGCAGAACGGCGAGCCGATCCGCCCGCATCAGGGCTACCCGCTGCGTCTCATCGTGCCGGGCTGGGAAGCGATTCGCGCCGTCAAATGGCTGAATCGTATTCACGTGGTCGACAAGCCGTATGCTTCGTGGCACGAAGCTGGGAACAATGCCGACACCGCAGCCGACGGAAAGGGGCTGTGGTACCGGTTCGAGCTCGGCCCCAAGGCGGTGATCACGAAGCCGTCCGGCGGACAGAAGCTGCAGGGACCGGGGTTCTACGAGATCACCGGGATCGCGTGGACCGGCGGCGGCCTGGTGCGACGTGTCGACGTGTCGCTCGACGGCGGCAAGACGTACCAGGAAGCGCAGCTTCAGCAGCCGGTGCTGCGGCACGCGCACACGCGATTCCGTTTCTCGTGGAAGTGGAACGGCGAGGAGTGCGTGATCCAGGCGCGCTGCACGGACGAGCGCGGCGAGGTGCAGCCGACGATCGAGGAAGCCGCAAGGCTCTTCAAGGTCGGCGTCGACTACTTCTACGAGGCCGACCACTTCAACGGCATCCAGCCGTGGCGGGTCGCCCGCGACGGGAGCGTGACGAATGCGATCGCGGGAGCGTGATCCAATGCACTCGCGGGAGTTGCTGCTGATCGCCACGCTCGCGATTGTGGCCTGCGTCTCCGCGGCGGCGCATGCGCAGACATTCGGTTTCGGGCGCACGCCGACCGAGGCGGAACTCAAGGCCGTCTTCCCCTCGGCCGCGCCCGATGGCAGCGGGTTGCCGGCAGGGCGCGGCAGCGCGAAGGAAGGCGTCGCCGTGTACAAGCAGAAGTGCGCCGCCTGCCACGGTCCTGAGGGCAAGGGCACGCCGCTCCATCGGGGGCTCATCCCGCTGGGCAACGCCAAGCCGGTGAAGCTCGAGGAGAGCCTGGTCCCTTATGCGACAACGGTATGGGATTTCATCAACCGCGCCATGCCGTGGACGCAGCCCGGAACGCTCACGCCTGACGAGGCGTATGCCGTGACTGCCTACGTGCTTTATCTCAACAAGATCGTCGGCGAAGGCGACGTCCTTGACCAGACGACGCTCCCGAAGGTGCGCATGCCGCACCGCGACGACATGTTTCCGGTACGTCCGGATTGGAAGCCCGGTGAGCGACGGGCGCTCGGCAACTATCCCGGACGCCGCTAGCAACCGCCAGACGGACGGCTAGCGCGCTGACGAGACAGCCTCTCCGGCGCGCGGGATCTTCGACGGGCGCATGGCCGCCTGCCACGCGAAGGTCGCCATCACGATGGCCGACTGCTTCAATTCGTCCTCGCTCATGCGCTCGGGAAAATCGGCGTTGGTGTGACGCGTGCGTTCGTCATAGGCGTCGAAATCCTTGATCACGTTGAAGCCGGGTAATCCAAGGTCGTTGAACGGCACGTGGTCGGTACTGCCGATGCCTTCGATGATGTTCCGCGTGGCGCCAAGGTCACGCAGCGGTTCGAGCCACGTATCGAAGATGGCCTTCGCCGCGCTGTTCCCCTCCATGTAAAAGCCGAGCGTCTTGCCGCTTCCCGGATCATCGTTCAGGTATACGGCCAGCTTGTCGCGCGCGGCCTGATCCGCAAAATGTTGTGTGAGGTAAGCGCGCGCCCCGAGCAGACCCTGCTCCTCGCCGCTCCATAAGGCCACTCGTATCGTGCGCCGTGGCTGTGCGCCAAGCTCCTTGAGGATCCGCATGGCCTCCATCACCGCCGCCACGCCGTCGGCATTGTCTGTGGCCCCACTTGCGGTATGCCACGAATCCAGGTGCGCGCCAACCAGCACGACCTCGTCTCGGAGAGCTGGATCGGCGCCAGGAATGTCGGCGATCACGTTGTACGTATTGCGATCGGCCTCCTGATAGCGGGTCCTCAGCTCAACCCTCACCTCCACCGCGCGTCCCGCGGCAGCGAGCCGCGCGAGGACGTTGTACTGCTCGCCGGCGACAGTAATCGACGGCACGGCATCAGGTGCAGTATTGCGATTGCCAACTACGCCGACCGTACCGTCGCGGTAAGCGCTCGGCTTGAGCGCCACAGCGGCGCCTGCGTTCTTCAACAGTGACGCGAGCTGGTCTGGCGGCGTCGTGCTTCGGGCGGACGGCAGGACCGGGTTGCCGGTCGCAACAGGGCGATCGTCGAGGCCGGGCTGCGGCCGGTCGGCGTCGACGAACTGCGTCTGTGGGAGATGTGTGAGCACGACGGCGCCACGAAGCTGTGCCGCGAGCGCCTGAATCTCGGACGCGGTCTTGTCGCCGACGTACACCACTCGACCGCTTACCACGCCGACGGTCGATGGGGTCCATGCGTCGGCATACGCGACGAGCGGCATATAACGCGGCGAGGTCATCTCGACGGCGATCTTCTCGAGCGTCCATCCGCGTCCGAACTCGAACGGTTCCAGGTGCGCGTCTGCGAGGCCCCATTCAGCGAAGCGATCACGCGCCCAGCGCGCCGCCCGCATATGTTCGGGCGAACCCGTCAACCGCGAGCCGAGTTCATCGGTCAGTGTCCGATAAAGCCCAGGAGCCTGCGATCGCTGCAGACCCGCGGTTCGGATACGTGCCGCCATGTCACTGTCGACACGTTCCTGTGCGGTGACAAACGCGCCGCCGAGCAATAGCAAGAACATGGGGGCGATAAACGACCGCAAACGGCGCATCATCCGGCTCCTTTCGACGACCGCACGGCAGCGACTCGCCAGGCGGCGAATGCTACCGGGATGATGCATCAAACTCAACTCCCAACCTCCAACGGCGTTCCAAACAACGTACGGGCCAAGAGACACAGAGACACGGAGGATCCCGAGTCTTACCTTCGGCCTGATGGCGTCGTATCGCGCCAGCTTGTAACGAAACGGCCGCTGCGCTGTATGGGAATAGTGAAATCCGAGCCGAAAGCGAAACGCCCCGGACGTTCGTCGATTGGAGGATAGGCAGATGATCAGATTGCTTGGCTTCATCGTGGGACTGGCTGCCTTGAGCGTCAACCTGTCTTCGCAGGGCAGGCCAGTAGTCGTCGTCAACGCATTTACGGTGGTTGCCGGAGTCGAATTGCCGTATGACATGGAATTGCTGCAGAAGCAGCTGGTGCCGGAACTCAAAGTGCTGCTCGGCAAACAGTTCGACGTTGTCGCGGAAGAACCTCAGGCGGCACAAGGCGCCGTCTATGTGCTCCACGGGGAAATTTCAGGGTGGCGGGCCGGCAACGCCGCCAAGCGCCTGATCGTCGGCCTGGGTTCCGGCCGCGAGGCGAGCGACATTCAGTACCGCATCACCGATGCATCCGGAACCACGGTCGTCGATCAGAAGGACACCGTGCGAACGAACTTCTACTCGCAGCAGGCAGGTTCGAGTGGCACGCTCGCGCATCCGATCGCGCAGAAGCTCGCCGAGCGCATCAGGGATGCCCGGTTGAAGTAGGTTCGCGCCCGGCACAGGCAAATTCCCTCTAAGCTCAGCCATTTGGTGTACAGTCCCGCGGCGGCGTCCTGGGACGCCTGCGGCTTGCACCGGAGGGCTGGATGTCTCATTGGTCAACGCTCAAACGAATCATTCTTGCGGTTGCGTTCTTTCTCACTGCCCATGGGATTCCCGTACAGACGGCTCCGACCTGCAGCGCACAGCAGGGGCAGCTCCTTATCGAGCAGGGCCGTTACAAACAGGCGGTCAGCGAATTCACGTGCGTGATCGGCGCCGACCCCACCGGGGTGGAGGGTTACCGCGGCCGCATCGAGGCCCAGCTTCTTTTGGGACTGTACTCGGACGCCTTCGGCGACTACGCCCGCGTGACGGCAGTCGTGACGCCGGTACACCCCGACGCGCAAGCCACCATCCTGGCGGGCTACGCCGCTCGGCTCGAGACAGCCCCGAATGACATCCAGGCGCTCACGGGCGCGAGCTTCGCTCGCTGGGCGTACTTCGATTACCTGGGAGCGATTCACCTTCTCGACCAGCTGGTCGACATCGAGCCGGCGAATCCCTACGGCTACCTGGTCCGCGGCTCGAGCCGGCTGCTCAAAGGGCACTCCGTGGCCGATGGCGTGGTCGATCTCGACAACGCTATCGCCCTCGCGCCCGACAGCCCGGACGTTCGTTACATCGTCTCCGACGCGTACACCTACGGCCTCCCCGACCCCGATCGAGCGTTCGCCGAAGCCAGCTTTGCGTTCGAACACGGGCTCGAAACACCGCGCGTCCATGCCATCCTCGGCAGTGCCTACACCGCATTCGGCGACGTGGCAGCCGCCGCCAGCCACGTCAACACGCACATCCAGCTCGTCACCACCCAGCTTGTAACCACATCCCCGCTCCGCCGCACGGCGATGTCCCTCGACCTCGTGCCTGGACGGACGTACGATATCCCGCTCGTCGTCAACGCCGGCGAGACGGTTTCGATCGTCACGAGCAGCAACGACTATTGGGATACGATCCTCGTGCTGCTCGATGCCAACGGCTCGCCGGTGCTGAGCAGCGATGATTCCTGGAAGTATTTCGCCGCCTTCGACTGGAACGCACCGGCGAGCGGAACCTACCGGATGCGGGTCACGTTCTTCGAAGGCGTCATCACGGGCACACTGCGCGTCTCGCGCAAGTGAGCGTTGGGCGCGCGAAGCGCGCCAGGCAAATACAGTCAACCAGCCAAGGGCGAGGCGCCGCAGCCAACGGGATCATCAACGGCGAGCCCTTGGCTGGTTCAGCAGGAGGAAACCATGAGAGCGTGCACGAAATTCGCGGCGGCATGCATTCTGGGAGCCCTCATTTGGATGCCGCAAACGGCGACGACCGCGGCCGAACTCGTCATCCTGACCAACCAGGGAGCGACGCCCGGCGTGAGAGAGCTTGCGGCCGCATTCGAACGCGTCAGCGGGCACAAGGTGACCGTCATCCAGGAAGAGGGCGCCACGCTGGAGCGAAGAATCGAGAAGGGCCCCGCCGACCTCGTGACGGGAAATCCGCCCGCAATCGAGCAGCTCGTGAAGAACGGCAAAGTAGTGGCGAGCACTGTTACGCCGTTCGTGCTCGCCGGTCTCGGCCTTTCTGTGCGGGCGGGCGCGCCCAAGCCCGACATCAGCACGATCGAAGCCTACAAGGCGACGTTGCTCGCGGCGAAGTCGATCGGCTATTCGCGCGGCTGCAGCGGCACGAATGTCGCGGAGGGAATTGCGCAGCTCGGTCTGACTGAACAACTGAAGGCCAAGACGATTTTCACCAGCGGTGGACCCGTCGCCGACGCGCTGGCGCGCGGTGACTTCGAAGTCGGCATTCAGCAGAC
>Ga0310890_10000578_pt1 | contig 12286 bp, 12 predicted proteins | sample T20D3metaG_FD_203751 | JGI IMG/M metagenome (GOLD analysis project Ga0310890, IMG submission 203751) | Lab incubated soil microbial communities from West Virginia University Organic Research Farm, Morgantown, WV, United States - T20D3 | ecosystem: Environmental > Terrestrial > Soil >... | reverse complement strand
ACCTAACGACAAGATTAAAGCAGCTATTAAGCGGTACATGATGATCACCTTAAATCGACGAGGGAAATTTCGAGGGGAAACTAAATGGAGAATAGAGTAACAGGAGTACAAATTCAAGCAACCGTTAACTAATGAAGTGCTTCCGTTTGGTGCGAACAGGATCTTCTCGTTGATTGATCACTGCGGGCTCGGCGAGGTCAGCTTCTTTTTCGCTTCCTCGATATCACGCTGCCGTTCCCAGTTGCGCAAAGCCTGCACGCCTTTTTCAAACTCCGCGCCGCTCGAGTAGAAGTTGTGCGCGCCGTCGTAACGATCGGGATTGCGGACGTAATAAAGATACTCGGTGGTAGCGGGATTCAAGGCAGCCTTCAATGAACTCTCACCGGGCGAGGCAACTGGACCAGGCGGCAGTCCCGGATGAATACGCGTGTTGTAAGGCGATCGTCGTTCGATGTCGCTCTTGTAAACCTTTCCGTCGTAGCGCCATCTTCCTTCCAGTTTTGAGGCATAGATAACAGTCGAGTCGACCGCGAGCGGGATGTCGCGCTGCAAACGGTTATAAATCACTGAAGCAACAACTGGCCGTTCTTCAGATAACTTCGCTTCAGTCTCAATTATTGAAGCGACTGTCACGATCTCCCTGGGCGACAAATTCAAGCGTCTCGCGGCATCGGACCAGTCGGGCTTCCACACATTCAGAAACTGCTTGACCATCATCTCGACGACTTTCGGCGCCGGCGTCTCCGGTGAAAACTCGTAGGTGTCCGGATACAGATAACCTTCAAGATTCTTCGCCGTCGGATCGATATCGTGAATCAGGCTGACGTTGTCCATCTACTCCATAGCTTGAGCTTCGGTGGAAACATGCAGTTCCGGCATCTGCGTCATAGCGCGCGCGATCTCAAAGCGTGTCCAACCCTCGATGATGGTGAATCGCGACAAACGACGCTCGCCGCGTTGCACCTTCGCCAGCGCAGCCAGCGGAGAAATCGGTGAAGGGAAGTCGTATTCACCCGCCTTCAACGTCGATCCTTTTCCCGTAAGTTTCAAATAGATCGACAGCGGCCACTCGTGTTTGATGATTCCTTCCGTGGCCAGTCTTTTGACGACAAACGATGTCGATGAGCCCGGTGGTATCTCGATGAACTTGCCAGTCTTTTCATGAGCAATTGGCCGGCGCAATTCGGCATAAATCCACGCGGTCAACCCTCCACTCAGGAGCAGAGCAACGGCGGCCAGAATTAGAATTATGCGTTTCATTTGTCAGTCAGGACTTACCAGGAGTCGCTCCTCACGACTGTTTAGAAAGTCTCGCAGGATGATGCCCGCCGATTCACTATCAATCAAAGCGTCCACCTCAGTTTGATTGTAACCATGCTCGCGCAAAGAGGTGCGGGCTTCTTCTGAAGTCAGCCTCTCGTCTTGAAGATAAACCGGAATCTTGAGCGAGCGGGCGAAGTTTACGGCGAATTGGTGAGCGCTTTCTGCCGCGGGCCCTCGCGTTCCGTCGAGACTTAGTGGCAAACCAATCACTAACGTTTGTGCGTCAAAGCGTTCGACCAGGGCGCTGACGTTCTTAAGCAAGTCTTTCCAACTGGTGCGCCTGATCGGGTCAAGCCGTTTGATTGTAATCGAAAGCTCGTCAGATATTGCGACCCCGACGGTTTTTTGGCCGAGATCGAGCGCCAGAACTGGTGGACTTGGGTCGTGTTCGTCTTTCGGATGATTCATCTAACCGGCGATTCTAGAAGTGTTTATCGACTCCGAAGTTCGTCAGAAGTTCACCTTGCACCGTCGAAAGGCCGCCTGTATCATACCTTCCGACCTTGTGAATGGTCGCCGCGACGACAGTCTTTAACGTAATCGAAGAGGTATTTAAATGTCATTTCGAACCAAGTTCATTCTCATCCTGCTCTCAGCAACGCTCACGGTCTACACGGTTGTAGGCGGCTGGATTTCAACTCGCGCTCAGCAACCAGCTAACGATCCGAACGCGCAGCTGCGAATTTTTGAGAGCGTCTTACAACACATCCAAAACGATTACGTAGACGAGCCGAACATGGACAAGGTGCGAGCCGGAGCGTTGCGCGGACTGGCGTACGGTCTCGATCCTTATTCAACTTACCTCACGCCCGAACAAGTGAAGGAGTATAGCGGCCCCGCCAAAGACGGTCAGGTAAACATTGGCGCCGAGTTATCGCAGGTAGCTTCGTATGTTTATGTGATCGCGCCGACGAAAGGTTCGCCCGCTGATCAGGCTGGCATCCGGCCCGGCGACATCATTGAATACATCGACGGCAAGGCGACCCGCGACATATCACTCTATGACGCGAAACAACTTCTAAACGGCGCGGCAGGAACAGAAGTGAAACTTCGTGTGCTACGCGCAAACGCAAGCCCGCTTACTATCTCGGTGAAGCGCGGAACAGGACGTGCCCCGGCTGCCGAGACAAAAATGGAAGCAGGTCGCGTCGGTGTCCTGCGAATTAACAGTTTGAATGATGGCGAAACCGCGGACATTCGCGCGAAGCTGCAAGACCTGGTCAAGCAGGGCGCGCAGAAAATCGTGGTTGATGTGCGCGATACCGCCGGTGGCTCGCTGACAGAAGCAGTGGCAGTGGCCAATATGTTTATCCGCGATGGCGTGCTGGCACAAACACTCGGCCGCGAAGGTAAGGCATTGAAAACATACAACGCCGATCCGAAAGCCGTGATCTTCTCCGGACCGGTGGTCGGATTAATCGACACGGGCACGGCCGGCGCAGCCGAAGTGATTGTTTCAGCTCTTATCGAACGTAATCGCGGTCAGGTGGTTGGCGAGAAGAGTTTCGGCGCTGGCGCTGAACAGCAATTGTTTACGCTGCGCGGTGGCGATGGCCTCTTGTTAACAACAGTGAAGTGGGCTTCTGGAAACGGTAAGACTTTCCTCGGCGAAGACCGCGCTCATTCAGGCGTCGCACCTTCAGTTGAAGTGAAGAGTCAGGAGATTTCTGAAAACGTCGATCCTGACGATCTGACTGGCAATGATGACGACTCCGTCGCGAAACCCGAGTCTGACGCCGACAAGCGCGAGACAGCGCCACAAACGCCGGCGAAACCGGATCTCGAGGATATTCAGATGAAGAAGGCACTCGAGCTTCTACGAGATAAACCCGCCGTGCAACGCGCTGCGTAATAGTTGGTTTTATTTCGAGCACGAAAACCAGGAGACTTCCAAAGTCCTCCTGGTTTTTTGTTTTCACTCTTCATTCTGTCTGCACCCCGTCAGGTGTGAAATGTTTATAGCTTCGAGCAGCAGCCATTCTCGACGCAGTTCGGACTGGCGGACAAGAACTTGAGCGAAACCTCAGCTGCGTGTCCGCCCGTCCGAACTGCGCCGGGGAAATGTTCTCGCGGTCTATAAACATTCGACTCCTCCGGAGTCCACCGCTAAACGCCGATCTGCGGTTACGAACAGCACTTATCGTGATGACGTTTCTTTTCCCATCGACTTTCTCGTATCACTTTCAGTCCCTCATATCGAATATTACGTTCCCATATCGGGTAGATCGAAACCTCCACCAAATATTTCAATCATTCGGTTAGCCTTGTGAATTTCTTGCAACGCCCCTTTTCCCGCCGGAATACGCTATAAATACGCCGAAATCTTGTTTTCCGAGAAGAGCGCTCTCAAAGGGAATACCTATTGCACCTAGGTATGTCGGCTTGAGGGCACAAGAACTTTTTCAAGGAGAGAAGACAGCGATGATTATGACAAATAAGCTATTGCCAGTTGCGTTGATTGCCGCTCTTATCGGCGGTTCGGTTGGCGCGTTGGTCATGCATAGAAGTCAGCCGGCGACGGCTGAAACCACCACTTCAACAGGCGCGCAAGTCGCGGGCGCCACAACAACACAGTCTGACGCAGCTATTCCGACTGATTTCAACACGTCGGAAGAGCAGATTGCTTACAAGACTGGCTTCGCTGACGGTTTCACCGCGGCAGATAGCAGAGCAATTAATGGTTCAACGAGTCGCTCTGTAGCACCAACCCGTGTCGCGTATCGTAACGGATCGACAGCTAGACGCAGTTCAGCTACGTCACGTGTTTACTACGACTACAATCGACCGCAGAGCAGAAGTTTCTGGTCGAAGCACCGAGACAAACTGACGATGGCCATCGGTACCGGCGCCGGTGCAGCGATTGGCGGGTTGATCGGCGGTAAGAAGGGTGCAGGCATTGGTGCGCTGTCGGGCCTCGGTGGTTCGGCGTTGTACACCTACAAGCTGCGAAACCGAAACCGTAGCAACTAACAACACTCGACTCAGTTGAGGGTTAGAGTAATGAGCAAACTCAAACTTGCTATCGCTCTAAGTACTCTCATCGCTGTAAGCGCATTGTGGGCAGTTTCTTTCGGAACTGCCCATGATCGTTTTAGGCGAAGCGAGACAGCCGCAATCCAAGGCGCGACTGTTGGTGTACCTGTGCGATTAAAGCAATCGACTGGTCGGGGGCTACTGGCCGATGTTTGGATTCGTGGCTCCGGTCCGTTTACGTTCGCAGTGGATACCGGTGCGGGAGTCACGCTGGTTAGTCGTTCCTTAGTCACAAGAACGCAACTCCAAACACACCGCTCCACGAGACCACTGGCAGGTGGACTGTCAGCAGGCTCGATCATTTCAAATCAATCGACGACTATCGACAAGATATCTATTGGTCGTCGAGACAATCAACTTCTTAGTTCGTTTACAGCCGCAGTAGTCGAGAGTTTGCCCGGCGGAATCGACGGCATACTTGATCCCACCGCGGCATTTCAGCCTTACGGATATTCAATCGATCTACCTAATCGAGAACTGCGCGTACTCGATTTCGCCGCTCGCGGTCTACAGGTTCAGGATGCGCCAAGAGATGGAGCTACCGTGAAGTGGATCAGAAACGGCGGCGATGATCGACCTTATGTTCGGCTTGGAGATGGAAGGTTAGCGTTGATCGATACTGGATCAGGCTTTGGATTAGCAGTTAGTGATGGTCGCGTTGTTGGACGTAATCATAACCAACAGAATCAAGTCATTCGCGACCTGGCTGGTGGTTCGATCAGTGCAAGACGAGTGAACCCGGTCACAGTGAATATCGGATCCCTGATGCTGAAGAGTGTGCCGACTGACGTACTGTTTGGAGTTCCCGCGGGCACTCCGGTGATCATCGGACGTGATGCACTCTATCCGTTTCGACTTACTTTTGATCCGACTACGCGTCTAATCGAAATTGCACCCGTCGAGTAAACAGTAAAGACAGCGGCAGGAGCGGCAGGCAGGAGCAGGAGTTAGGGACGGTTTCGTTCCTGCTCCTGCCTGCTGCTCCTGCTCCTTGTTTTTCTACAGCGGGATGTTGCCATGCTTACGTGGCGGGTTCGAATCGCGTTTGTTTTCCAACAACGCAAGCGCGCGAATTAACTTCGGTCGCGTGTAAGCTGGCTCAATCACCTCGTCGACAAAACCTCGCTCAGCGGCAATGTAAGGATTGGCAAACTTGTCCTCGAGTTCCTCCACTCGCGAGCGTCTCGCCGCCTCTTGGTCTTTGGCCTCGCTGAGTTCACGGCGGTAAAGAATTCCCACGGCTCCTTCAGGGCCCATCACAGCGATCTCCGCAGTCGGCCACGCAAAGTTAACGTCAGTGCGGATATGCTTCGAGGCCATCACACAGTACGCGCCGCCGTAAGCCTTTCGAGTTATGACGGTGATCTTCGGCACAGTGGCTTCAGCGAATGCGTAGAGCAATTTCGCACCGTGAGTGATGATGCCGCCGTGCTCTTGCGAGACGCCTGGAAGAAATCCCGGCACGTCTTCCAACGTGATTAAAGGAATGTTGAAGCAGTCGCAGAAACGAACAAAGCGGGCCGCTTTGATCGATGCATTGATATCGAGAACACCGGCGAGAAATGCCGGTTGATTAGCGACGATGCCGACCGAGTAACCGCCCAATCGCGCAAAGCCGACGCAGATGTTTTGCGCGTAGAGCTTCTGAACCTCAAAGAAATATCCGTCGTCAACTACGGCGTTTATTACCTCGCGAATGTCGTAAGGCTGATTCGACGCTTCGGGGACAAGCTGATTTAGTTTCGGTTCGATTCGGTCAGCGGGATCTGCTGGCTCGACGCGCGGCGGATCGTCCATGTTGTTGGATGGAATGAACGACAACAGCTCGCGCACCAGTCGCAAAGCATGTTCGTCTGAGTCTGCCGCGAAGTGAGCGACGCCAGAAACGCTGTTATGAGTAACAGCGCCGCCGAGTTCTTCTTTCGATACCTCTTCGTGAGTGACAGTCTTGATAACGTCTGGTCCAGTTATAAACATGTAGGAGGTGTCTTTGACCATCACGTTGAAGTCGGTGATCGCTGGACTGTAGACAGCGCCGCCTGCACACGGGCCCATGATGCAACTGATCTGCGGCACAACACCGCTGGCGAGCGTGTTGCGTAAAAAGATGTCGGCATATCCGCCAAGACTCACGACACCTTCCTGAATCCGTGCGCCTCCCGAATCGTTTAGACCAATGATGGGCGCGCCTACTTTCATTGCGAGATCCATCACCTTGCAGATTTTTTCGGCGTGCGTCTCTGAAAGGGAACCGCCAAAGACAGTGAAGTCCTGCGCGAACACGAAAACACTGCGACCGTCGATTAATCCATGGCCAGTTACGACGCCGTCGCCGGGATACTGCTGCTTATCGAGTCCAAAGTCTTTCGAGCGATGCACTACGAGTTTGTCGAATTCTTCGAAGGTGCCCTCATCAAGCAGAAACTCAATTCGTTCCCGGGCGGTCATCTTTCCAGCCGCGTGTTGTTTATCGACTCTATCTTCGCCGCCGCCGGTTTCAGCCTGCCGCGTTCGCTCTTTGAGACGGTCGAGCTTGTGTTGCTTTGCCTTTTTTTCTGTAGCCATAGTTTTAGGAAACTTTGAAGGGAAAAGCCCGTGTCTCGATTAAACCGATTAACTCATCCAGGGCCCGATGCGCTTCAGTCTGTAAATCAACTGGATAGTTATATTGCCGCGCATTCTCTTGGAAATCTTCAAGATCGAGGACCCTGTACGAGAGGTCCGGTTCTACCAGCACATCGATATCAAGATCTACATAGGTGAGCGTTTGGCCGTCAAAGCGGGGCGGCATGTTGATGTTGCAATAGAACCTCTTCAGGTTCAGATCAGCATCGCGAAAACGAAAGACGTTGTACCAACGATCGAGCCAATAATACTCAGTACTGAGAGTGCCTATTGGTATTGTCCCAAGCAGATCGTGTTCGATGTGCTCTTCGAACTTAGCATCGAGCACTATCAGCGAATCAACCTTCTCAATAAGTCGAGCTGACCACCGGCGGTGCTCAGCTCCATCAAATTTGCAGACGACCACAACGATGGTGCCCAGTTGATCGATTAGTTACTTCCTTCCACTCTTCGCCCAATCGGCGAGAAATTGCGCCTGGCCCTTTTCTGTCAACGGATGATTGAACAATTGATCTATTACTTTAAAAGGCATAGTTGCGATGTCGGCACCCAGACGTGCGGCCTCGATTACGTGAATCGGATGGCGCAGGCTCGCGGCCAATACTTCAGTCTTCCACGTGTAGTTCTGATAGATCTCGATAATGTTCTGAAGCAGATACAAGCCGTTCTCGCCGATGTCGTCGAGTCGGCCGAGAAATGGACTGATGAATGACGCACCGGCTTTTGCGGCGAGGATGGCCTGCGCGGCTGAGAAGCACAGCGTTACATTGACGCGAATACCCTGATCAGAAAGCTCGCGAGTGGCTTTCAAACCATCACGCGTCAAGGGACACTTGACAACGACATTCGGCGCAATCTTCGAATACTCCAATCCTTCTCGAACCATTCCGTCTTTGTCCTGGCTTGTCACTTCAGCTGAAACCGGGCCCTGAACGATCTCGCAAATCGCAGCGATGTGTTGTTTGAAATCGACATCGCCTTCCTTTGCGATCAAAGAGGGGTTCGTGGTCACGCCGTCAGCAATTCCCAACGCTGCTGCTTCACGTATTTCTTTAAGACTTGCGGTATCAATAAAAAACTTCATAACTGCTCCTTAATGTTCAGAGACGGGATTGCGCAGTGTTCCGATATTTGAAACTTCGACTTCCACGGTGTCGCCATGCTTTAAGCGCGACACACCGGCGGGCGTTCCGGTCGCAATCAAATCCCCGGGGTACAAAGTCATAATGGCGGCTATATACCTTATTAGATAAGCGACGGAAAAAGCCATGTCGCGTGTGTTGCCTTGCTGTTTTACTTCACCATTAACGCGTGTAATGACGGTGGCGCTTGTCGGATCCAGATCATCAACGATCCAGGGCCCTGCAGGACAGAACGTGTCGAACGACTTCCCGCGAGTGAACTGCACATCTTTTCGTTGTAAGTCGCGCGCGGTGACATCATTCACGCACGTGTAGCCAAACACATAGCTGAGCGGGTCTTCATCTTCGGTGAGATTGCGTGCTCGTTGACCAATAACAACACCAAGCTCTCCTTCGTGTTCGACTTGCTGTGATTGCTTCGGTAGCTCAATGCGATCGCCGGATGCAATGATCGATGAAGGCGCTTTGAGAAAGAGAAGCGGCTCATCAGGCATCTTGTTGCCCAACTCGGCGGCATGCTCACGATAGTTCCGCCCAACACAAACAATCTTCGAAGGTTGGACCGGCGCCAACAGCGTCACTTCATCAAGTGACAGGCCCTGGGCACTCCTCGCAGTTTTGTCTAACGGAAAAGCTGCGTTGGAAAGCGGATGAACACTGGAACCTTCGACTACTGCGTATCGTGGTCCATCTAATGCACGATGTGTTATGCGACCAAGTTTCATTTTCTAGGGCACCGTCTCCGAGACGACTTCAGATGGTTGACTCACATTACCGACGTGATCTACCGCTGTTATGTAGTAGTAGTACTTTTGACCAGCCTCGACCCTTTCATCCTGGAATGTAGTTCGTGTCAGGAGCGTCGGGTTTAGTTTGGTCCAGGATCCCTTCGGTAGATTCGGATCAGTCGAACGATAGATGTTATAGCCGGCGATGTCCGACTCGGGATTCGCCGCAAAGAAGATCGAGAGCCGGCCTGGCGCAGCTGCCACACTCGGAGTCGCCGGCGCTGAAGGAGCAAAGGTATCGCGCGGCTCGACGGCTAATGAATTCGAATTCAGGCTTTCTACTTGCGCACCTTCTGTCCCAAGCGAAACACTGCGAACAATGTAGCGATAGTTGGTTCCGAACTTGAAAGTCTTATCAGCATATTGCGTCGCCGAAACAAGCTGCGAATTTATCGGCGTTTGGGCGGGTTCAGTTTGCGTCTCATCCAACCGGTACACGTTGTAACCAAGAAGATTAACCGGAGTTGAGCCATCGATGTTCGTTGTCGGCGGCTGCCACGAGAGTGTTATGGCATCCTCGGTGGTCGTCGTGTTTTGCAGAACGGGCGGTTGCGCGATGCGTGCAGCTGGCTCAATCGAAAGGAAGTTCGAAAAAGCGGCGCGTTGGCCTGAAGCGTTGACGTATCTGATGGCGTAACGCAGCCGTGTAGGTTGCCCTGCGAGTTCGAGCGTGTCCGTGTATATCAGATTCTCGCCGGCATTCTGAATTTGTTCGTAGGTTACGGAACCTATTAACGTCGAGCGCGCTGCGAACTCCTCCTCCGTCAGTCCCAGCGGTGTGCCAGGCTTCTCAGCAAGACGATAGACGTCGATACGTCTGATGCTTTGAACGCTGATGTCCGGCGCGTTTCGAGTTGGCGCGGGCCAACTCAAGATCACTTGATTGCCCTGTTGTGCTCCAGACAGCGACTCGGTTCGTTGTTGAACCCTTTCGACAGGAGGCGACGGCGCACGTCGCTTACCGCACGCTGAAAGAGTAACTATCAGCGCCGCGATGAGAACAGTGCTTGGTACGGTGCTAATCCGTTTCTTCTCTGTGCAACCTCTGCGTCCTCTGCGTCTCTGTGGTGAATGTTGACTGGATGCTTTCCACCACAGAGACACAGAGAGCACTGAGGCTGCACGGAGACTGAAAGAGAAATACGTAAACGGGACCAAGGGCTTATTAGCTTTGAGGGTGCGGTGGCTTTGCGAGGTCTTCACAGAATATACCGGCTCAAGTCCTGATCTTTCACAGTTTCAGAAAGCATGTTCTCGACATACCTGGCATCAACCCTTTGCGACTTTGGTTCAAGATCAGGCCCTTCAAAACTGATCTCCTCCAAAAGCTTTTCCATGATCGTTTGCAAACGACGAGCGCCGATGTTTTCAGTTTGCTCGTTGACCTGCATTGCAAAGCTGGCAATTGAATCAATCGCGTCCGATGTAAACTCGATGCTTACTCCTTCGGTTTCCATCATCGCCTGATACTGTTTAATCAACGCATTCCGGGGCTCAGTTAGGATGCGTTTGAAGTCTTCGACAGTCAGCGACTCAAGCTCAACGCGAATCGGAAAACGTCCCTGAAGCTCCGGGATTAGATCCGAAGGTTTAGAGACATGAAATGCGCCCGCTGCGATAAACAGGATGTGATCCGTACGAACCATTCCGTAACGACTGTTAACTGTTGTGCCTTCGACAATAGGCAGAATGTCACGTTGGACGCCTTCGCGAGAAACATCTGGACCATGACCCGATTCACGACCAGCGATCTTGTCGATTTCGTCTAAGAAGATGATCCCGGAGTTCTCAACACGTTCAATTGCAGCACGCGCAACCTGGTCCATGTCGATGAGGCGCTCCTCCTCCTCCTGCATCAGATACTCCGTCGCCTCGTCAACGCGCATCTTGCGTCGCTTCGTCCGTCCTTGAAACATGTTGCCCAACATATCCTTCATGTTGATGCCCATCTCTTCCACGCCCTGTGGCCCGGCGAGCTCGATCACGGGGAAACTCTTCTCGCGCACCTCTAACTCGACGAGTCGATTATCAAGCTTACCGCTGCGAAGTTGCGTACGAAGTTTCTCCCTGGTCTTTTGAAACTGTTCGTCGCGCTCGGGCTTGTCGAGATCGGTCGTGGTCTCGTCGCCAGAGTCAGCATCGTAATCAAAAAAGCTCGAAGCAGAGCGTGGCGGTGGTAGCAACAGGTCGAGAATTCGCTCCTCGACATTCAACTCAGCCTTCTCAGCAATCTCGTCGCTCTTTTCCTGCCGCGTCATCTCGACTGAAATCTCGGTGAGATCGCGAATCATGCTCTCAACGTCGCGACCAACATAACCAACTTCAGTGAACTTAGAAGCTTCGACTTTCAGAAACGGAGAATTAGACATCCGCGCGAGCCGTCTAGCAATCTCAGTTTTTCCGACGCCGGTGGAGCCGATCATGATGATGTTTTTGGGCATCACGTCGACAGCCATTTCAGGCGCCAGCTTCTGTCGTCTAACTCGATTACGTAGCGCGATCGCCACGGCGCGTTTCGCATTGCGCTGACCAATGACGTGTTTGTCGAGTTCGGCTACGATTTGACGAGGCGACATCTCATCGAGTTTTGCTTCTTCATCGACGTCGCCCTGTAGATAAATCACCATCGGTGTGCTCAAGTCTTTCTATAACTCTTCAACAACAATATTTTGGTTGGAATAGATGCAGATTTCGCCGGCAATGCGTAAACCTTCAACCGCTATTTCGCGCGCACTGAGATCGGTATGCTTCAGCAAAGCTCGCGCGGCCGCGAGTGCGTATGAGCCACCGGACCCGATGGCCAACACTCCTTCATCGGGAGCAATCACGTCTCCGTTTCCGGAAAGCAGAAATGAGCTTTTGTTATCCGCTACTATGAGAAGTGCCTCGAGGTGGCGCAGTAATTTGTCGGTGCGCCACTCTTTACTCAACTCGATTGCCGCACGCTCGAGATTGCCATGATACTGTTCGAGTTTGCTTTCAAAACGCGTCAACAGCGAGAACGCATCACCAGTTGCTCCAGCAAAGCCAGCTATAATGCGGTCGTTGTAAAGGCGACGCACCTTTTTGGCACTTGCCTTCATCACCGTTTCGCCCATCGTGACTTGACCGTCTCCGGCGAGCGCGACTTGTGCGTCTTTCCGCACTAATAGAACAGTTGTGCTACGGAATTTCGGGGATTGATGCTGCATGTTTCTGTGGTTAGCACTATAGGAATTCGTTTCAACGTAAGTCAAGGCGAGCTCTTGAGAAGTATTGCCGATTGCCAATTGCCAAGTTTTGAAGGATTACCCGAACGGATCAAACGCGCAACAAGCGCGTCGTGTCCTCATAAACAGCCCAAGAGCGGGATTTAACCGAGTTAGGTTAATATAG
>Ga0310890_10000576_pt1 | contig 12302 bp, 8 predicted proteins | sample T20D3metaG_FD_203751 | JGI IMG/M metagenome (GOLD analysis project Ga0310890, IMG submission 203751) | Lab incubated soil microbial communities from West Virginia University Organic Research Farm, Morgantown, WV, United States - T20D3 | ecosystem: Environmental > Terrestrial > Soil >... | reverse complement strand
CGACCTGGTCAATATCCTTGGCGACCTGTTCGGTGTCGGAGCGGATGGCGGCAATGGTCGAGCTCATGGAGTCGGCGGCGAGCGCGGTCTCGTCGACGGCGGCGGTGATCATCGTCACCGTCTGGGCCTGAAGCTCCATTGCCGCGCGGATGCGGTTGGCGGAAGCCTCGACCTCTTCGACCGTGGCGCTGATCGAGCCATTGGCCTCAACCGTCTGCTTGGTGGCGGCGGTGATGGCGGTGATCTTGTTGGTGATGTCGTCGGTTGCCCTGGCGGTCTGGGCGGCGAGGCTCTTCACTTCCTGGGCGACGACCGCGAAGCCGCGGCCGGCATCGCCCGCCCGGGCTGCTTCGATGGTGGCATTCAATGCCAGCAGGTTGGTCTGTCCGGCGATGTCGCGGATGAGGCCGAGGATCGACTCGATCGCCTCGACGTGGGAGCTCAGCGCCTGACTGACCTTGACCGCCGCTTCGGCCTGGTCGCCGGCCTTGGTTGCAACGCCGGCAGCGACCTCGACCTCGGTCCGGGCGTCCTCAATGGCACGAATGAGGCCCGCAGCGGTCTGAGCTGCCTCGCGCATCGCCACCGCCGACTGCTCGGCCGCCGCTGCAACCTCGCTGGTCTTGCCCAACATGCCACGCGCCGCGGTCGCGGTGTGACCGGCCTGCGTGCGCAGCTCATCGCTCTCGCGCGTGCAATCCTGCACCACGCCCATCACCTTGCTGTTGAAGCTGCCGGCCTGGCGTGACTGGTCCTGCTCGCTTTCCTTGCGGGTGATGGTGATGCCGTGATGGATGAAGCAATCGATTTCGATCGCCTGTACTTCGGACAAGGTCCGGGCAAAGCGGATCTGGCTTTCATCGTCAGTCACCCGGCGGCGCAGGGCCGCATAGGCGGCCTCCGTTTCGGCATTGATGCCGGCAAGCAGTGTCGACAGCGACAGGCCGGCACCGAGCGCCTTGGCGACATATGCCTGCGATTCATGGGTCCATTTGGGATGATCGAGCCGCTCGAACTTGGCGCTAAGGAACGGCAAGATCCTGTCGGCAAGCTGATCAATCCGTTTGTCGTCGATCGTTTCCTTGACTTCGGGCGACTTGGCGTAGCGGCGCCAGAATTCCCGGCCAAGCTCCTTGGCGTCTTCCGAAATCAGCTGCCACAACTCGCGGGCGCGTCCCGGCAAGTCGCCGCCCGTGTCGTAGAGATGCAGGCTCCGCGCCAGATCATATTCGCCGTTCGACGTTCCCTGAACCACATTCGCCATTTGAGCCGCTATCCTTGCGCAACCATTATCGTGCCGCCGCTATGGCGGGTGAATGGTTAAAGGCGGGTTAGCTCTCGGCAATCTTGCGCGTTGGCGATCCGGTGCCTAGGGGTGCCTGACGTTTCCCAACAGCGGTTCGAGGACCCATGAACAGCAAAGCCGAGCGACCCTTATCGCCGCACCTGACAATCTGGAAATGGGGACCGCACATGACGGTTTCGATCCTTCATCGCGTTACCGGTGGAGCGATCACGATCGCCGGGCTCGCAATACTCTCCTGGTGGCTGGCATCGCTGGCCGGCGGTGAGGCGGCTTACGCTGGATTCGCCAAGGTCGCGCAAAGCCCGGCCGGAATGATCGTCCTGGTCGGTTTGACCTGGGCCTTCTGGCAGCATTTATTCTCCGGCCTCCGCCACCTCGTGCTCGACACCGGGGCCGGTTACGAGCTCAAGGCCAACCGCTTCTGGGCAATCATGACGCTGGTCGGATCGCTGACCGCGACGGCCGTCACCTGGTATCTTCTGATGGGAGTGGGCAAATGAGCCAGGGCGAAAGCGCAACCCCCCTGGGCAAGGTTCGCGGGCTTGGATCGGCCCATCACGGCGGCGGCCATTGGCTGGAGGAACGGTTCACGAGCGTGGCGCTGGTCCTGCTTTCCTTCTGGCTGCTCTTTTCGCTGCTGATGCTGCCCAACTTCGAGATTGCGACGCTCAAGGAATGGCTCGGTTCGGCCTGGGGCGCGATCCCGATGGCGTTGTTTGTCGTCACCGCCTTCCGGCATGGCCTCGACGGCCTCAAGGTCAGCGTCGACGATTATGTCCATGACGAGGGCAATCGCATTGCCGTTCATTACATTTTGACGATGGCGGCGATCGCGGGTGCGTCCGTCGCACTGTTCGCCCTGGCAAGGTTCGTGTTCGGGACCCCTGCTGCATGACCGCCTACAAGATCATCGACCATGTCTATGACGTCGTCGTGGTCGGCGCTGGTGGGTCCGGCCTGCGCGCAACGATGGGCGCGGCCGAGAAGGGGCTGAAGACCGCCTGCGTCACCAAGGTTTTCCCGACCCGCAGCCATACCGTCGCGGCGCAGGGCGGCATCGCCGCGTCGCTCGGCAACATGGGGCCGGATCACTGGACCTGGCACATGTACGACACCGTCAAGGGGTCGGACTGGCTGGGCGACCAGGATGCGATCGAATATCTGGTCCGCGAGGCGCCGGCCGCGGTCTACGAGCTGGAACATGCCGGAATGCCGTTCAGCCGCACTGCCGACGGCAAGATTTACCAGCGCGCGTTCGGCGGAATGATGCAGAACATGGGCGAAGGTCCTCCGGCGCAGCGCACCTGTGCCGCCGCCGATCGCACCGGGCATGCCATGCTCCACACGCTCTACCAGCAGAGCCTGAAGTATGACGCCGATTTCTACATTGAATATTTCGCGCTCGACTTGATCGTGGAGGACGGGGTCTGCCGTGGCCTGGTCGCGCTGTGCCTCGACGATGGATCGATCCACCGCTTCCGCGCCCAGGCGGTCGTGCTGGCGACCGGCGGCTACGGCCGTACCTATTTTTCCTGCACGGGCGCGCACACCTGCACTGGCGACGGCAATGCGATGGTGCTTCGCGCCGGCCTCCCGCTGCAGGACATGGAGTTCGTCCAGTTCCATCCGACTGGCATTTACGGCGTCGGCGTGCTGATCACCGAGGGCGCTCGCGGCGAGGGTGGCTATCTCACCAACAGCGAGGGCGAGCGCTTCATGGAGCGTTACGCACCGTCGGCCAAGGACCTCGCCAGCCGCGACGTCGTGTCACGCTCGATGGCGATGGAGATCCGCGAGGGCCGCGGCGTGGGCGAGCGCAAGGATCATATCTTCCTTCACCTCGATCATATCGACCCCAAGATCCTGCACGAGCGCCTGCCGGGCATCACCGAGACCGGCAAGATATTCGCCGGTGTCGACCTGACCCGCCAGCCGCTGCCGGTCGTCCCGACCGTCCACTACAATATGGGCGGGATCCCGACCAATTATCATGGCGAGGTCGTCACGCTGAAGGATGGCGAGCCAGACAGCGTCGTCCCCGGCCTGTTCGCGGTCGGGGAAGCGGCGTGCGTTTCCGTCCATGGCGCCAACCGGCTCGGCTCGAACAGCCTGATCGATCTCGTGGTATTCGGCCGCGCAGCCGGTCTCAGGCTCGCCGAAGTGATCAAGCCAGGCGCCAGCCAGCCGCTGCTCAAGGACGGCGCCGCCGATCTGGCGCTCGGCCGGCTGGACAATTTCCGCCATGCGGAGGGTACGCTCTCTACCGCCGAAATCCGCGACGAGATGCAACGCACGATGCAGGCCGACTGCGCCGTGTTCCGCACGGATCGGACGTTGCAAGAGGGCCAGTCCAAGATCGACGCCGTCTACAAGAAGATGGCCGACGTGCGCATCTCCGACCGTAGCCTGATCTGGAACAGCGACCTCATCGAGACGCTCGAGCTCGATAACCTCATCTCGCAGGCCGTCGTCACCATGCACTGCGCCGCCAACCGCAAGGAAAGCCGCGGCGCACATATGCATGAAGATTTCCCCGAGCGTGACGACAAGAATTGGATGAAGCACACCGTCGCCTGGTTCGACGGCTGGGGCGGTCAGGGCGGCGGGGTCAAGATCGATTACCGCCCGGTTCACGCCTACACGCTCACTGACGAGATCGATTACATCAAGCCCAAGAAGCGGGTTTACTAAGCCGGTTCCTGCCCGGCGCTGCAAACTGCCTAGATTCCGGGCGAAATACCGCAATCTGCCGTAGCAAAACGGCAATCTGCAAATTGCTGGCGAAATCCGCCTCCCGCATTCGTGACCGAACAACGTTTCGGGCGTGCAATGCGCGCGTCCCACGCTGTCCAAGCAGGGGAAATTTCGGTCATGAATATAGTTTTTCGCGGGTCATTGTTGGCGACGACTGCATTGATCATTGCCACGCACGCGCCCGCGGCCCTGGCCCAAGAAGCGCAGACTCCGGAAGCAGCCGCGGAACAATCCGCCGGCCCTGCGAAAGCAGAGCCCGAGTCTGGCGCGGAGCCTCAGGAAATCGTCATCACCGGTAGCCGCCTGGCCCGGCCCGACCTGACGAGTAGTGTCCCAATCCTTGTTGCTGGCGCAGACATGCTGGACAATCGCGGGATTGAGAATTTTGCTGATCTGGCGACACAGCTGCCGCAGTTCGCGCCGTCTTATGGTCAGTCGCGCACCCAATCGACCTTTTCCGGCACCGCGACTTCGGGCCTCAATCTCATCAACCTGCGCAACCTCGGCACTGTCCGAACGCTGACCTTGTTGAACGGCCGTCGGATGGCCGGCGGAGGACCAGTCAACCCGTCGGTCGACCTTAATACCGTCCCGACGGCCAACGTCGCCCGCATCGAAGTGATCACCGGCGGCGCCTCGGCGACCTATGGCGCCGATGCAGTATCGGGCGTCGTCAATATCATCACCGACAAGTCGCTGCGCGGGCTCCGAGTTGGTGCAAGCTATGGCGTCAGTGAGAAGGGCGATAACAAGAATAGCGACCTCTATGTCCGGTTCGGCTCGGACCTTGGCGACGGCGGCTATGTCCAGCTGACCGGCCAATATGATTACCAGGGATTCGTCGGCTGCTCCTCACGCTGGTTCTGCGCAGAGGATTTCCTCTGGAATCCGCCGGCAGCGCCGGTTCGGGGCCCAAATGCCTATTCGGCGGTGGGGGTGAAAGGGACCTTCTTCCTAATTGGCGCAAACGGCCTGCCGGCAATCAATGCGACCCGGATTGGAAACAGCTTCACGGATGCCAGTGGCAACCTAATCCCGTTCGTAACCTCGCGCGACGGATATAATCGCAATGCCGATCGCACCCTGGCGATTCCAACGAAGCGTTACCTCTTCGCTGCAGACGCTGAATATCCGATCAATGACCTGGTCAGCGCCTTCCTTGAGGTCAACTATGGCCGTTCGGAGATTAAGGGTGAATTCGAAGCTCACCCGTTCCAGTCCAGTGCCGCCGGCAGCCTGTTTGGCGGCGGCCCAGGCGTCCCTGGGCTTCAGACTAGCATTCCTGTCGACAATCCTTTCATCCCTCAGGCGCTCCGTAACGCAGCCATCGCGCGTGGCCAGAGCGTGATCCAATGGCAGCAGCGCATGGCCGGCATCGGTCAGCGCGGCGCGACCAACGACCGCGAAACCATGCGTTTTGCCACCGGCCTCAAGGGCGGATTCCAGATTTCTGAAGGCAAGGATTGGAATTGGGAAGTCAGCTATGTCAACGGCCGCACCAAGCTTGACGCAATCACCGAAGGCCTAGTGAGCACCCGCAATCTCTATTACGGACTGCGAGTCGAGGCTGACCCCGCCAATCCGGGAGGTTATCGCTGCGCGGATGCTGGCGCCCGTGCATCGGGCTGCGTTCCAATCAACCCGTTCGATGGATATGATGCTGCCGAGGCGAAGGCGCTGAACGTGACAGCCGGCGTCAAAGGCAAGAGCCAGCTGCAAGATATCCTGGCTTATGCCTCCGGCGACCTGATTGAGCTCCCCGGCGGCAACCTCGGCTTGGCCTTCGGCGCTGAATATCGGAGCTTCGGCGGTTTCCTCGATTACTCAGACGTGATCAACAATGCCCAGGTCACGGGCAACCAGATTGCCGATGTCAACAAGGTAACCACGAAGACCCAGGAGCTGTTCATCGAGGGCATTGCGCCGGTGCTCGGCGACATGCCGTTCGTTCGGAGGTTGACCATCGAGGGCGCGTTCCGCCGCTCTGACCCCAATCGCGGCGATAGCTATAGTACGTGGCGTTATGGCGGTACCTATGAGCCGATCAAGGATTTGAAACTTCGCGTCATGCGCGCGCGCTCGGTCCGGGAGCCTGTACCGGGTGAACTCGGCGGCCTCGGCCAAACCTTCGGCACGGTCATCGACCCTTGCGCTGCGGCACTACGCAATGCCAATCCGACCCGTGCCGCCAACTGTCTCGCGGCGGGAGTTCCCGCCAACTATGCTCCGCCACAGAGTGCACAGCAAAGCGTTGGCGGCTTTGTCGGCGGCAACCCTGATCTTCAACCCGAAAAGGCCACGACACTTACCTTTGGCGCGGTCGTCCAGCCGTCGTTCGTCCCGGGTCTGTCGCTGACGGTTGATCGTTTCAAGATCAAGCTCAAGGACCTCATCAACACGATCGGGCGGCAAGCCAAGGCGAATGCCTGCTATGACAGCGGACTCTTCTGTGGCGATGTCGTACGCGGCACCAACCCCAATGTGCCGGGTGCGACATGGGTGCTCGTTTCGGTCAATGATCAGCTGACCAACGTCGCAGCCCTGGACGTGCGCGGGGTCGACATCTCCGTCCGTTACGACACTCGCTTGCTGGACGGTAAGCTGTCGTTGACCGGGCTCGGAACCCTCTATGACAAGGCGAAGAGTAGGCCGTTGCCCGGTGCCTCATCCGTGGATCTGCTTGGTTTTGCAGGCGGTTCTACCAGTGACCAGGGTTTTGTGAAATTTACCGGCAATGCCAATGTCAACTGGCAGGGCCTGGGAGGACTTAGCCTCAACTACAACCTGCGCTACATTGGGAAGGCAAAGACGAGCCCGTTCGCGCCTGGCACCTATCCGACGATCGGCGATCGCTTCTACCACAATGCCCGTGTGGGGTACGAGTTTGCGAAGAAGTATGAAATCTACGCCGGCGTGGATAACATCCTCGACAGCGATCCACCGATGTTCCCGACCAGCACTGCCGGAACGCAGGCGCTGGATACAGTTCCCGCTCTGTATGACGTGTTCGGCCGGAGCTATTATGCGGGCGTCAAGCTGAAGTTCTAAGCTCCTTTCGCATGTCACTAGTCAAAGGCCCGGAGTCATTCTCCGGGCCTTTTTCCTTGTCGTTCCCGGGAGCGCCACGGAGGGAAAATAATCGTTCGATGGTCCCGTTGATCGAAGGAGATTTGCGCAACACCTTACATCGACTCCGAACATGGCGACTATATCATTGAAACAGTGACATATTATCAGAACACGCGCCTGAGGTCCTCGGCCGACGAGCAGCAAAAAAATTGCAAGTCGCTCGATCGCGTACGACGAAGCGTTCTTTTTCATCGATGAAATGTTGACGACGAACCGTGCATTATCGTAGACGAACCGAGTTCCACCACAGGGAGTCGGACAATGTACGCATCGGATGGACAACGGTCGCCGGGCGGCAAATTGCTGCTCGCAATCCTAATCGGCATGGCTCTCGCCATCCCGATCTTCATGGTCTGGGCGCTGGTCTACGATCGTCAGAACCAGTCGAACGAGGCGCGCGTCTCGATCACCGAAGGGTGGGGCGGCCCGCAGGTGATGAGCGGCCCAGTGCTGGTCATTCCCTATAAGCAGCTGGTCAGCGAAAAGACCGAGACCAACGGCAAGCCGGTCGTCAGGACTCGTACAATCGACAAGGAACTGGCGCTCGATCCGGAAGCGATCGACATCGCCAGCAAAATGAAACCGGAACTGCGCGAGCGTTCTATCTATCGAGCGGTCGTTTACGACGCCTCGGCCAAGGGTTCTGCCCGGTTCGCCTTCCCCGCCGATCTCGCGCGCTATGGGGTCGACCCGGCCACGCTCGAGCTCAACCGCGCCGAGCTGCGCTTCGGCCTCAGCGATCCCCGCGGGCTAGGCGCCAATCCGTCGGTCAAGCTCGATGGCAGGACGGTGCGGCTGCAGCCGGGGGCCGGCGGGGGCCAGGGCAGCGGCTTCTTCGCCTTTGTCGATGCATCGACACTGCGAGCCAAGTCGCTGGTGATCGAGTTCGATTATGAGCTGCGGGGCAACAGCTCGGTCGCGCTCGAGCCGCGCGGTGGCGACATCCACTGGCAGGTTGCCAGCAGTTGGCCACATCCCTCGTTCGGCGGCGGCTTTTTGCCGGGCAATCGTACCATCAGCGGCAAGGGCTTCGATGCCGATTACAGGATCGGCAATCTGTCGCTGGGCCGAACCCTCGTGTCGACTACGGACAAGGGAACCACGATCCTAGGCGCGAGCCTGGACCAGGCCATGGCCGAGGTGCCGCCTGACGCGTCTTCGGAGCCGCCGGCCGCGTCGTCGTCCGAGATCGCCTCGATCGGGCTGATCCAGCCTGTCGACCTTTATTCCCAGGTCGACCGGGCCACCAAGTATGGCTTCCTGTTCATCGGCTTCACCTTCATGGCGCTGCTGATGTTCGACATCATTGGCGGCGTGCGCGTGTCGGCTGTCGAATATCTGCTGATGGGCGCGGCAATCGTGCTGTTCTTCGTGTTGTTGCTGGCCTTTGCAGAGGTGATCGGCTTCACCCCCGCCTATGTAGTGGCGTCGGCGGCAATCGCAGGATTGAACACGGCTTATTCGGCGGCGGTGCTCGGTAGCTGGAAGCGCGGCTATGTCATCGGCGGCCTGCTGATCGGCCTCTACGCCGTGCTCTATATCCTGCTTGGACTGGAGGCCTTCTCGCTGCTGATCGGTTCGGTCCTTCTGTTCCTGGCGTTGGCTGGCGTGATGTATGCCACGCGCCGGATCGACTGGAGTGGAACGGCCATTCAGGAGGCCGCTGCGTAAGGGGCTGGTCGAGGGGAGCGGCTCCCGCTAAGCCGCTCCCCCGATATGACCGATCCCAAGCCACCCAAACGTATTTTCCCCCAAGCTTCGACCGACGCGCGGGCCGCCAAGCATGTGCCGTCGAGCCCGCAAACCGAGAGCGCTGCCTACAAGCTTGCCTTTCAGGATACGGAGTTCCTGCTGCGCGAGGATTTGCGCCCGGTCCGCTTCCAGCTTGAGCTGCTTAAGCCCGAATTGCTGATGAACGAGGCGAATATCGCTTCGACGTTCGTCTTCTATGGCTCCGCTCGCGTTCCGGAGCCCGCCAAGGCAAAGGCGCTGCAGGAAGCCGCGCGGAGCGACTGGGACAAGAAAGTCGCGGAGCGGCTCGTTGCCAAGGCCCATTATTACGACGAGGCGCGCAAGCTTGCCGCACGGGTCAGCAAATTCCCGGTCGACGAGGATGGCAAGCGCCACTTCGTTGTCTGTTCGGGCGGCGGGCCGTCGTTCATGGAAGCCGCCAATCGCGGCGCCCAGGACGTCGGCGCAGAGTCCCTCGGGCTCAACATCGTGCTGCCGCACGAGCAGCTGCCGAACAATTATGTCACGCCGGACCTGAGCTTCCAGTTCCACTATTTCGCACTGAGGAAGATGCACTTCCTGCTCCGTGCGCGCGCGGTCGCGGTGTTCCCCGGCGGCTTCGGCACGTTTGATGAGATGTTCGAGCTTTTGACCCTGATCCAGACCGGCAAGGTCCGGCCGCTGCCAATCCTGCTGTTCGGCCGCGAGTTCTGGGAACGGGTCGTTGATTTCCAGGGATTGGCCGAGGAGGGCGTCATTTCACCTCATGACCTCGACCTCATCACCTGGGTCGAAACGGCGGAAGAAGCGTGGGAGGCGGTTTGCCGCCACTATGAGGTTTGCTGACACAAAAAGGGCGGCCCGAGGCCGCCCCGATGGTTTGAGTTTAAGCGCCTAGATTATTGTCCAGGCTGCTTGGCAGCCTCGCCGCCGAGGCTCTTCTTGCCGCCCGCTGCGGCCTGGGCCTCGTTCAACACCGGCTCGTTGGCCGCCTTTTCGGCGCCCGCGCCAGCCGCTTCGGCCGCGGCCTTCTCAGGCGACGCCTCGGCGGTCTCGGCCGGTGCCGCGGGCAGCGGCTTCGGCGCGTCGCTATGCGCGTTCAGGAACGCGATGACGTTGGCGCGGTCCTCGGGATTGCCAAGGCCGGCGAAGGTCATCTTGGTGCCCGGAGCGAACTTCTTTGGGTTGGACAGCCATTCGGACAGGCTGTTGAAATCCCAATTGCCGCCCTTGCCCGCCAGCGCTTCGGAAAACGCAAAGCCGTGCGCGCCTTTGCCGATCGGTTCGCCCAGCACGCCCCACAGGTTCGGGCCAAGCGCATTGGCGCCGCCCTGGTCGGCATTGTGGCAGGCGGTGCACTTCTTGAACACCTGCTCGCCCTTGGTCGGGTCGGCCGAAGCGAGGTAGAATTCGATCGGCTTGGCGGCTTCGGCGCCGGCTCCTTCGACTTCCACGCCCTCGATCGGATAGCCCATCGTCTCGGGACGGTGAGAGTTGAATACCTCGGATGAGACGATCGACGAGCCCAGTGCGACGATACCGGCGAACAGGACCCAGCCGGCAATGGTATTGTTGCGATCGTTCATGAAACCCCGTGCGGCCGAGCCGAATGGAAGGAAACCGTGCGAGGCCTTTAAGGCCCACTCCTGCTTACATCAAGCCGTCGACCCAGCGATCGAGTAACGTCCTGGCGATTGCCCATTTGGGAGGTGGTTGGAAGGACGCGAATTCGTCGCCGGCCAGTGCCGCCACCACCTCGTCGCGGCTGAACCAGCGGGCATCGTCGAGCTCGTTTCGATCGATGGTGAGTGCATTGTCTAACGCCACGGCATGCGCGCCGATCATCAACGAAGACGGGAACGGCCAGGGCTGGCTGCACAGGTAACGGACGTTTCCGACGTCGATTCCAGCCTCTTCCTTTAGCTCGCGCGCGACCGCGAACTCGATCGATTCGCCCGGTTCCACAAACCCGGCCAGCGCTGAGTAGCGTCCTTCCGGATATTGCGGCTGACGGCCGAGCAACAGGCGGCCATCATGCTCGGCAAGCATGATCACCACCGGGTCGCAGCGCGGATAATGTTCAGCACCGCAATTCCGGCAGATGCGCGACCAGCCGCCGCGATTGGGCTGGGTCGCGTTACCGCAGACCGAACAGTGGCCATGTCTGCGGTGCCAATTGGCGAGGCTGAGCGCTGCAGCAAAGGTTGGCGCGTCACGCCCGTCAAGCAACGCCAGCAAGTGAATATGGGCATAAGCATTGGCCGGGACATTGCCCACCGGCAGATGAGAAAAACGCGGCGCCTCACCTTCAAAGCCGAGAAACAGCAAGGGCTCGCCGGCGGCAGGCTGCCAGCAGAGCATGCCTAGCTCATCGAGGACAGGCGCGCCGTCGCTCCACACGAGCTCCCGAGCGTCGGCGCGCGAAGCAAGTTCAGCGATGGCGGCGGGATCGGCGCGTAAATGATCGGCGCGGTTCAACCCTGGTCCGCTGAAGAATGGATCAGGCTGCAAGAGCTTCCTTTCGTTCTAGAACCGCTTCGACCGCCTTTAGGTAGAGCGTCGGCAGCCCGGCCTCGGCAATCGAATGGAGCGGTTGCCACCATCCATCGCCGACGGGTTCGGGGCGCGCGACAACATGCAGGTCGAGCGTGAAATGGGTGAAGCCGAAGGTCACGGACGCGAGGCGGGGTTTTGCGAACGGCTCATCAGTCCAGTCCGGCCCGGGCAATGCTGCCATTCCGCCGAGGATTCCCGTGGCCGGTCGCCGAACCAGCCACACCGATCCATTTCGCTCGATCCACCAGGCGAGGCCATGGCGGTGCGGGCGTTTCCGCTTTGCCTTGGGCGTCGGGAAAGACTCCGGACAGCCGCTCTCATAGGCAATGCAATCGGCTGCAAGGGGGCAGGCCGCGCAATCCGGACCCCTGGGCCGGCAGATGGTCGCGCCGAGATCCATCATCGCCTGGGCAAAGTCGCCTGGCCGGTCCGCCGGAGTCATGGCGTCGGCGAGTTTCTGGATTTCGTTACGGGACTCATCGAGCGGACGCGCGATGCCATGGTAGCGGGCAACCACCCGCGCCACATTGGTGTCGATCACCACCGCCCGCTGTCGGAATGCGATCGCGGCGATCGCGGCGGCGGTGTAGGCGCCGATACCGGGCAATTTGCGAAGCTCGGCCTCGGTTTCCGGAAAGCAGCCGAGCGCTGCGACTTCGCGGGCACAGGCGATCAGGTTGCGGGCCCGGGCATAATATCCCAGCCCAGCCCATTCGCTCAGCACCTCCTGGTCGGGCGCAGCGGCGAGCGCCTCGACCGTCGGCCAGCGCTCGACGAATCGGCGAAACCTGGGTGTCACGGTTGCAACCGTCGTTTGCTGCAGCAT
>Ga0310890_10000575_pt1 | contig 12304 bp, 4 predicted proteins | sample T20D3metaG_FD_203751 | JGI IMG/M metagenome (GOLD analysis project Ga0310890, IMG submission 203751) | Lab incubated soil microbial communities from West Virginia University Organic Research Farm, Morgantown, WV, United States - T20D3 | ecosystem: Environmental > Terrestrial > Soil >... | reverse complement strand
GATGTGACTCTTGAAGCGGGGCAAATCACCGAAAGCGTCACGATTTCAGATGCCACGTCCGAAATTGTAGAGACCTCCAAAACGTCAGTTTCCACAACTATCGATCAGCAGAGAATCAACAACCTGCCGATCAATGAACGCAATTATCTGTCGTTCGCATTAACCACATCGACCGTAGGTCGGGACAATGGTCGACCGATTGGACCAGCGCCAACGACGGGATTGAACTTCGGCGGTCAACGCGGTCGTTCAAATCTTGTTCAAGTCGATGGTGCAGACAACACCGACAATTCGGTTAACGCTTCGCGGTCGACTGTCAGTCAGGAAGCGGTTCAGGAGTTTCAGGTTGTTACCAACTCCTTTGCGGCTGAGTTCGGTCGTTCAGCTGGCGGTGTGGTAAACGTGGTAACGAAATCGGGCACGAATGATGTCCACGGCAATATCTTCGGTTTCCTGCGCCATCGCAGTTTTCAGGCGCGAAATGCGTTTGCGCCAATCGAAGATCCGCCGTTCACGCGCACGCAGTATGGCTTCACGCTTGGCGGCCCACTCGATAGAGATCGAACTTTCTTCTTCTACGCGTTTGAGCAGAGAAGGCGAAACGAGTCGGGATTCTTTACTAGCGACGTAGCGCAAGGCCTGAATGCTTCAGCGACGATTCCCGTAATCCCGGGACTCAATCCAATTGCCCGAACCTTTACAAACCTCAGGCCAGAACAGGCTGCCGCGATTAATAGTCTCGTCGCCACTGGAACGGCGAACAACATTTGCGGCGCGCGCGCGTACGCGTTCTTTGCTTCAAGTGGTGGCACAACCGCCTTAACGGGTTCGAATCCCCTCCTATCGCCGAACGACGGCAGCTTGTGTCCGCCAATCAGTACGATTCTACCGGGTACAATCGGACCACGCTTTATTTTGTCGGGTGCACCTGTGCCAGTCGGCACCACGAATGCTGCCGGTCAGCCGATCGCTTTTCGACCATTGCTCGGTTTACAAAAGGTGTTTCCAATTACGGATCGAACAACCTTCAACTCGTTTCGTTTGGACCATCTGATTACCAATCAACATCAGTTTAGTTTCCGATTTGGCTACAACCCGAGCACCATAACAGGTATTCAGGTGGAGTCGCAGAATCAGTCGCTGGGTCAGAACGATTTCTCACGAACGGGTATTCAAACCCTGCGTGACTTCTCAGCGGTGACGACGTTAACGTCGACTCTGTCGAACAACGTCATTAACGAAGGACGATTCAATTTCGGTGAACGACGTGCGACGTTCAAATCACAAAACGGTGACGCAGTGGCTTTCAACATTTCCGGCACTGCGTTTATTGGACGAGAACTGTTTTCACCCGTCGTGCGCACTGAGACGCGTTACGAGTTCACTGACCACATAAACATGGTTGCGGGTAATCACACGCTGAAATTCGGTGGCGATGTCGCTTTTGTGAACATCCCTGAGGCAATCTTCGAGCTGAACTTTGCAGGTCTGTTCAACTTTGGTGGGTTGTCAGCTTCGACTCTCAACCCTGCGTTCGCCGGCTTGCCGCCCTTTACTTCAGTTCAACAATACGGACTTGGCTTTCCGACCAACTTCATTCAAGGTTTTGGCAATCCTATCAGCAGCATCAGCAACAAGCCTTTGGCGTTCTTCGCTCAGGACTCGTGGAAGATTCGGCCGAATATCACGTTGAACTATGGCCTGCGATACGACTACGAGATAACCGAGCAGGTCGCAACGCTCGGTTTCCGTGATCCGCTTTCAGGTATCACGTTATCACCAAATGATATTCTCGCCGCTCAAGACGCAATGGGAGTGCAGCAAGGCTTCCCCCGTGACAAGAACAACTGGGCGCCGCGATTGGCGATCGCCTGGGATCCACGAAATGATGGCAAGACAGTCATCCGCGGTGCCTTTGGCATGTTCTATGACCATCCGTTGTTAGCGATTGCGTTCAACTCTGACATCGCAGATGCCGTGCAGCAGCAACAGGGCATTCTGGTCCCAGGTTCCCCAGGGCAAACCGCTTTGCTAAATGCTGTGCAAGTGTTTCAAGGAACAGTTTGTCCGCCGGGTGGACCAGTAACGCCAATCTGTCCTGCCGGGGTAGTAACCCCGGGCGTGGCTGCTGGTTCAATCTATCAGTTTGGCCGCCAACGGTTCGACGACCAAACGTTCCCTGGATTTGGACCAGTGTTACCGTTCACGTTGCATGTTCAGAAAAACTTTGAATACGCCTACGCGAATCAAGGAAACTTCACTGTTGAGCGACAGCTCACGAAGGATATGTCGCTATCAGGTAGTTACATCTTTGTGGGCGCGCATCATCTGCCGCACCCACTGGATGTAAATGCGCCGCGGACCGATCTGCAGATTCAGAACTTCCGCCGTTACGCCAATCGTGATCCATCAAACACTACGGAAGTGGCGTTAGCGACTGCGGGTTTGTTCCCAACGAGTGCTCCCGGAACCTCATTCGCGAATCCGCTCTTGCCGGGCGACAACCTTGTCGTGATTGTTCCGGGAATGATTGTGTTGTCGCCAACGCGCGGCAGGATTATTTCGCCGGCGATTGCCAACTTCTTCCGACCGAATGCACCAAATTACTTCCTTGCGCAAGCGGCGAGTAGTGGACTTGTTACGCCGGCAGTTCTTAATTCGCAGCTGCCCGGCACATTAAGAACTCCAGGTGTGATCTCTCCGTTCGGCTCTATTAACGCTCAGACATCCGACGGCAACTCCCTCTACAATGCGTTGAATGTGGATCTGAAGAAGCGTTTTTCGAATCACTTCCAATTTCTTGCGTCGTACACCTGGTCGCATTCGATCGACGACTCTTCTGACCTTCAAACACTCTTGTTACCACAGGACAATCGTCGCTTCGATGAAGAACGTGCTGATTCACTCTTCGACCAGCGTCACCGGTTTGTCTTTAGCGCCGTTATCGCTTCGCCTGCGGCGTGGCGATCCGGCGATGGATTCCATCGCTTCCTGTCAGACTTTACGCTGGCGCCGATATTTGAATGGTCCTCTGGTCGGCCGTTCAACATTCTGAGCAATCAGGATACGAACAACGACCAGTCGAACCAGACCGATCGGCCGACTGTGTTATCAGATGGAACCTTGTGCGTGGCCGGGGAACCTGGCTGCGTGCCCGGTATTACCAACGGTAATTTCACGCGCGGCAGTTTGGGACGCGACTTTGGCCTGATTCACAACTACATGTCGTTCGATTTACGTCTGGCGAAGATGCTTCGGCTAAGCGAGCGCGTCCGCCTGGAGTTGATCGCTGAAGGATTCAATCTCTTCAATCGTTTCAATGAAGCAGCGGCGAATCCGTTCGTCGACGACGTGCGTGCGTTCAATCAACGCGCAGACAATGGCCGTTACTACAGCCGTCCGACCGCCTCGTTTGATCCACGGCAGTTTCAGTTTGGAGTGAAGTTAAACTTCTAAGAGGAGATACCACCGACTTCATGTCGGTGGTACTTCAAATTCAACCTAAGCAGCTACTCACACCGTTGTTGAGAGACCACCGACATGAAGCCGCTGGTCTCCTTTTTAACTTGGATTGATCTTGAATGAATTAAAGAATCTGCTGGTCTGGGCGGAGTCGTCCTTCCCCTTTGTTGTGCCGATCACTATCTGGTAGGGGCGCCGGCCAACCAGGTACACGCGCGATTTGAAAACCCGATCCGTTGTTTCCGCAACGAACTCGATTGCCTGATACCCGTCAATCGTTGTCCGGCTACTTGTAAGAAGCGTCGCATTAATCCCCTTAACAAAGTTATCGCGATTGGCTTCCAGCTCAGCTTGCCGGTTGAAGTTGAACGATGGATCGTAATCAACCCAACCGATCAGATAAATGCTTATAGTGTCTCTTACAATAAACAAGTGAGTAGTGTACGGGCCGTGCTCGCTTGGCGTCGTCTCAGCTTTGTCAGTCGGCGCTTCCGGCATTAGCACAGAAAACCGGCCGGCGGCTGATGAAAACTTTATCCAACCGCTAACGTCTCGCACGCTCGAGTCGCGCACGGTCGTCGCGGTCGCGGTCGCGGGCGTGCGGGTGACGGGCGTGCGGGTAATAGGAGGAGTCGGAGCGGGAGCGGGAGTACTGCGCGGTCTGCCGTGTTCCTGGGCACTAAGGGAATAGCTCAACGCGAGCGCCAGTGCGGAGATGGTTAAGAACTTTTTCATACTTAATATCCCTTCAATTCGAGAACGAAAGAACCGCTAACGCTTATACATATTGCTCTATTCGCCAGTCAATGAACTTTTTGCGTTCCGTAGTTTTTCGCGCCCAGGATGCGCCGAGGGCTTGACTAATCCGCGGAACGAAACATAATCGGGACCAGAACCATTACTATTGGGTGCCCGGATTTCCGCCACATTCGGACACACCATCAGATGTCCTCGCTGTTCCACCGGTGTCGAAGTTCCGACACCCTCTCGTTCTTTCGTTCATTTGACCCTTCGCGTGACGAATCGTTGTGTCGCGCCTTTGCCTCCGAGGTGTTCATATGTTCCGGATGCCTTCCGATTCCAGCCTCAAGCGAGTCCGCATCATTGGCTTCAGCCTGCTCCTGGTACTCGTGCCTTTCGTTGTCTACTACTACTTCTGGGTTTCGAATCAAACGAAATACTTCACCGGGCGCGACCTTCGCGTTTTGGCCGCGCTGACCAGGCACGTCGAAGAGAGCGTGAAAAGTCAGGGAGACGTATTTACTAATGCCGTAAAGAAATACCTGGCGAACCTCGATCTCAACCCAACGGAAGAAGACACCGAAGAGAATGGTGTGGATAAACCCACCACTGCTTACAAACGACTCCAAACCGACCGTGAAAGTGTGAAGCAAGACTTTCAACGGCAGTCACTGAATTTAGTAAGAGGGGATGGCACTAATCTCACCGTTACTAACTTGGATCTGGTTTCTAAACCCGTGGACGAATCGTCGCTGGCAAGTCCGAAGATCGAGGTTAAGCAAGAAGATAATCAGCGATTCCTATATTTCAGTTACACGACGGTGTATCCGGCTCTCGATCCAAACTCTGGTAAGGCAGCCATCGAAGGAAAGGGTCAAGAACCGCTCTATCTCAACTTCAAAGTCAAAACAAACCTGGCGGATCTGATCGGACAGTTCGTTGACAAACGTCAAATCGAAGACAACCAGGATTCGTATGACGGCGACGGGTTTGATGCAATCGTTCTCGCAGAGGTCGATGATGCTGTTAACGTCATCTTTCAGGAAAGTTCGGCAAAGCTGCGTCTCGCCTCACTCAATAATCTTACAGGCGCCTCTGATGGCTCGAAGATCGACTTAAAGCTTTTGGGCCAATCGACGAATATGGCCGACGTAAAGGTTGGGGCCGGAGACTATAAGCTCTTCTTCCAACCGGTGCAGTTGCCGTTAGAGAGGCTCGGTAGTAACGACAAGAAGCAAATCAGTTGGATGGTGTGTGGCTTCGTGGAAAGCGGTCGCTTTCGTCGAGAGAGTTGGGCAGTGTCGTATACCGTCCTGATCATCTTTTTCTTTCTCGCTGCGTTGGTAGCACTGAGTTGGCCTTTCCTGAAGCTGTTGCTGATTGGTCCAAAGGATCGTCTGCGACCAATCGACACGTACCTGCTGGTTGTGTCTGCTGTAATGATCACGGCGCTGCTAACTCTCTTTGGAATTTTCAGCGCCAGTTATACAAGAGCCGAGAAGTTGCTGGATACCGCGCTCGAATCTTTCGCAGGTAACCTTCAGAAGAACTTCGAGAAAGAGCTCGGTAATGCGCTTACAGAAATTGACGAACTGAACTGTTCTGAGAAACTAATTGATTCGACGAAATACTTGTTTGTAACCAAAAGGTTTGGAGGCTTTCAAGCGCCAAAAAATTGCCCTAAAACACAGGCCGCTCCGACAGTGCCTTCGCGAGAAACGCAGGCGCTGTTAGCTCAGCAGCAAGCGCCACCAGCTCAGCAGTTGCTAGAGCGGCACAGTGCATTTGAGACCCTTGCGTCGATAGACCGTCGGCTAATCCTTACGGACGAACAACTCAACTACTACCCTTACTTCATCTCCGCATTTTGGGTGAACACGTCCGGCAAACAACAGATCAAGTGGACCACCCGGCAAAACCTAACCAATAACGTATCAGTAGTTGACCGCGAATACTTCTTCAAGCCGCGCATGGAACAGCACTACACCTATGGCGAACACAAGTTTTATTTGCAGCCCATAGTCTCAAAAACGACGGGCCAAAATGAGGTAACAATCTCAAAGGCCATTACGCCATTCAACAATGCACAGGTTTGGATCTCGGCTATCAACACGAGAATGCTTTCGTTGGCGCAGCCGGTCATCCCATCCGGATTCGGATTTGCAGTGATCGACGGGTCAGGGAAGGTGCTTTTTCACTCAGATGAAAAGCGTCACCTCGGCGAGAACTTCTTTGAAGAATCAGATAACAACCAGGAGTTGCGCGCTGCCGTTCTCGGACGCTCAAACCAATTACTAAGTGTCTCGTATCTCGGCAAAGGCCACAGTATGTACGTGCGGCCGATGGGTGTGAGCCAATTTGGCTGGACCGTAATCGCGTTCCGCAACAAAGACTTTCTGCGCACAACCTTCAGCGAGATCATGACGCTGTGCCTGGCTTTATTTTTTGCCCATTTGATTTTCACGCTGCTTGTGTTGCTGGTGGTCTATCTGATCAATCGGACGAGTCGTGATCCAGTGGCATGGTTATGGCCAGCGCCGGATAAGACGCGAATCTATACTTCGCTGACGCTACTGAACGTTTTTCTGATCTTTCTATCTTTAGCTGCCGTGCGTTGGCTACCTGGTTTGTGGAAGATTGGCGTTCCCGTAGCGACTTCTCTGTCCGCGATTCTCCTGTTTGTTTGGGCGCTCAAGCGCGAGAATGAATCGCACCTTTCGACGAAGCTTATCGAGCGGTTAACGAAACGAAATTTTCTTAATCATCGGGCGGTCTACACGCTTAACGCAACGTTGCTCTTCGCTCTTATCAGCATCATTCCAGCTTACGCGTGTTTTAAGCTGGCGTACGTTGAGGAGATGAAACTATTCATCAAGGAGGGGCAACTTGATCTGGCGCGCGACTTGGCCCAACGCGAAGAGCGACTACGCAGTCAGTATTCGATAACAACTAATGTCGCCGCTAGGCAGGATGCGATGAAAAAATTCCTCACCAACCGGTTGGACGACACTGGCTATGATGTTTACAACAGTTTCTTTTTTCAGACGAAACTTGAGGACGCTGCTGCCAATCATAGCGAAGAGCGCGACAATAAATTAATCAGGTTCTTCAAGAACTTCGTTCCGCTATTCAATCAAAGCAGCATTCAGCGGCATGCTCTGCTGTGGCCGGCCGCCGACCAATCGTGGAAATGGGAGGAGCGCTCATCAGGCGAGCTGATCTTGCATGTGAACCAATCACTTACTTCCTCCCAGGCCACACCTTCACTCCACATCGTTTCAACACTTCCACGCATGAATGGTTCAGTGTGGTGGTTTATCTGGCCGATTCTGCTGACAATCGTGGCGCTTCTGGTTACGTACATGTGCCGGCAGATATTTCTGTTTAAACGAAATGAGAGAGCCTCTGACGAATTGAATGGGTTTACTGCCGACTCAGTCTCGCAAAATCTTTTTCTTGTACTGAACCCTCCATTTGTCGGCCGTCGGGAACTTCTAAGGCGACTGGGTTTAGATAAAGGGACTTTTGAAAGAATTGATGTGCAGCAAAGCGCCGAAGTTGAAAAGTGGTTCAAGCATCGGAATCCACCGGCGTTGCCGGGGACCACCCAACCTCCTACTGCGGCTCTGCCGATAATCCTGGATAACTTCGATTATGGGTGTGAGAACGCCACCTACAATCAGCAGAGACTGAAGCTTCTTGAGAAGTTGTTCGAGCTCAAGCGCGTGGCTATTGCGGTGTCGAATCTTGAGCCCGATAGATTCATTAATGGGAAGAGCGACGGTAACACTGAAAACGGAACTTCTCCGGTCATGACTGAACGATGGACCGGCGCGGTAAGTCGGTTTCTGAGAGTTTCGCTCGAGGACTTTGGCGAGCCTGGAGCTTTTAAGGCGACGATAACAAATCGGAAGAAGCAAGTATTATCAGACGACAAACTCACGCCTGAAGCAAAACAGCAAATCGAGGCTGTGTTTGAGCGGATAGAACGAGAGTGTTCACACAGGGCGTGTTTGCAGAGCATTGGCGAAGGCATTGCGAATCAGCGCAACATCGCCACGCAAACGCCGGAAGGGATTACCAGGCAAGTGTTCGTGCAGGCGATGCCTTACTATAAATCTATCTGGCGTGTCTGTTCCGACGATGAAAAACTGACGTTGTCACATTTGGCCCACGATGGTCTGCTCAGCTCAAACGATCCTGATCTCGAGCGGCTCATGAAGAAAGGTCTGATAGTTCGTGAGCCGGCGGTTCGATTGATGAATGAAAGTTTCAAGTGCTTCGTGCTGGGCGTTGAGGATGGTGAGGCACTGGCCTATTGCGAAGCGAAGGCGAAAAAGAGCAGTAATTGGGAGGCGTTGAAGGTGCCGCTGTCGATTGGTGTCGCCAGCGTGATTGTCTTTCTACTGCTGACCCAACGCGAGATCTACAATTCGACATTGCCGATCATCACAGCTATAACCGCTGGAGTGCCCACATTTTTCAAGCTTATCAGCGTCTTCCACGGCGATTCAGCCGGGAAATCGGGGGGCTGACCCGAACAATCCCTGGGCAGACGGCAACGCTATCAGGCATCATTAGCATCCGAAAGGGTGTTTTCGAGGAGTTTGTCCGGACTTTCAAACCTAACCTTCTCCCGCATACAATCGCTAGCCATGACTGGATCTGTTTTTACGCGACTTATTAGCCTGACAGGCGTTGTCCTGTTGATGTTTGTGACCGTGACTGCTCAATCTACGCGACCGCGTCGTGCTTCACGGCAAACGACAAAAACCACTACTTCTACGTCTGAACGACCGGGAGCTGATCCGTTACTTAAGCCAGAACCGACGTCATCGCCAAGTGCGCGCCGCAGCGATCCGAATAGCCCGTTGCTGGACGTCCAACCGGTTAAGCCAGTCGTGAACACAGTCGCACCGGCCGATACAACACATGCCTATGCGTTGCTCGAGTCGAAGCAATTTGCAGCGGCTGCAAAGGAAGCAAAGGAATTGACGGCGCGGTATCCCAACGACTCCGAAGCGTGGAAGATCGCAGGCTTTGCTGAATTGAACCTGAAGCAGTATGCCGAGGCGGCGACCGATCTGGAAAAGGCGCTAACGTTGCAGCGGCAAAACAAACAAGAGGATGTGAACACGCGCACTGCTTTGGCCCAGGCTTACGTGCTGGCTGAAAGGTATGAGCAGGCATTGCCTCTTCTTACGGCTGCAACTTCGAACACCGGCGGCGCTCCAGATCCATTAATGCTCTACTACCGTGGCGTCGCGGAATACAAAACAGGTAAGACTGCAGACGCGGAACATAGTTTCAACGCAGCGATTAAAGCAAACGCGAAAGATTCATTGTCGCTCTTCTACCTGGCCCAGATAGCGCTCGCCAAAAACGATCTCGATGGGGCAATCGCTTCGTTAAATCGGGCGACTGTAGTTGACGCTCGAATGACGAACGCTTGGACCTTACTCGTCACCGCGTATCTTCGACGCGCGGCGACCAGCAGCGATCAAGCGAAAGCTGACGCCGATTACGTTAGCGCGGTACGAGCTGGTGAGGGACTAATTCGTTTGCGGACAGACGCCGAAGCGGTGACGCTGTTTGGTCAGGCGCTGATTGGATCGAAGCAGTATGTTCGCGCAGCGTCAGTTCTGGAGAAGGCGAGTACTGGTGCAGATGCCACCGGCGTGACATTCTATCTGCTCGGTGTGGCGCATTCGCGATCCAACAATTTCCCGAAAGCGATTGCTGCGCTGGAAGCAGGAGCAAAGAAGTCGCCCGAAGACGTGAACGTGTATCGAGAACTCGGATACGCTTACGAAGTGACAAAGCAGTACCCGAAGGCGCTCGCTGCCTATCAACGCGGCTTGACGTTAGCGCCGGGTGATGCTGACTTTAAAGAATCAGTTGAGCGCGTAAAGCCTTTCGCGAAGTAAAGACCGAAGAAACCGGTATCGACCGTTATGGAAGATGACCGCGGCGGCCTCGCTGCAACAGCGAAAGCGTTCGCAACCTATTCCCTCGTGCCCTATCTAGGAATTCTGTTTTGTCCGGGCGCCGTTCTGTTCGGAAGCTTGGGTGTGGCGCGCTCGTATCGACGGCGAAACCAGGCGGGCGATCGAAAAAGTTGTTACTTCAGCGTCATAGCGGGTGTCGTTGTGCTGCTTTTGCAAACGCTACTCTGGTGGATTCTTTACAAGGCACCCGAGTGGGCAAGGGAGTTTTGATGTTCGAAAAGCAGATCCACGGGTTGCCACCGATTGTCGGTGGATCTGCTTGGACCATAAGGAGACTGGAAATGAAGTTGCTTCTGTTGATGTTGTTGATTTTGATTGCCCCAGGCGCAATCGTGGCGCAGCGGCCACGTGAAACAGCGGAGAACAAAACGAAACCGGCACCAGCGCCAAGCTGGGTCAAAGCGAAGTATGAAGGCGGCATTTTTGGTTATACAAAGACTATGGAAGGCATCCTGACGCTCGACGATACGAATCGCAGGCTGTACTTCAAACACAAGGGATCGGAAAAGGAGTTGCATATCCCTTACGACGCGATAGTGTCAGCGTTTGCCGATACGAAAAAAGTTCAACCAGCGGCTGCCACGGTCGCCAGCAAGATTCCTACTATCTTCACGCTTCCAGCGCACTTTATTAAGACGAAGGTGCGTTATCTGACTTTGCAATTTAGCGATCCGGACACAAAGATGAATGGCACTACGAGTTTCAAGTTAGAGAATCAAGCGATCTTAAATTCGGTGCTGGCTGCGCTTGCAGAAAAAGCTGGAATGATCCAGCGGGGCGACATCTACGTGAAGAAGAAGGACACCGATCAGACGAAGTAGATAAAGCTCAAGATTGAGTGGTGCAGTTAGGAAGGGGCAAGCGGTACGCCCCTAGTTGCAGTCAGGAAGGGGGCAAGCGGTCATTACTCTCAAGCAGCCCAACACTCAACTAGCGCGCCCCCGCTAATCCTTTCTTAAACATCAACACTCACATGTCTTCATCTCTTTTCCAATAAGAGTGCCAGCCCATCTTCTGCATTCCTAACTGCATCACCGACCCGGGCGCAAGAAACTCCAGTCCCATTCGTTCAAACATCAACACGGCGCCATACCGAAGGTGCCGCGACTAACCTCAAAGTGGGTGATGCCCGGGTTTTGTGAGGGCCATCCTTACGAATCGTGGGCACCACTCCACTTTGTCATTCGCTCTTCACGGAGGTTCTGTATGAATTCGCTTGTATTCCGTACGACCACAGCTGTCCTAACGTTTGTCATCGGTATCTCCATCGCCAGCGCCTGGGTCTTCAATGATCGTGGTCCCACGATCGACCCGGTAAATATCGGCGATGCTGGAAAGCCCCGCTCGTCAACAGCACTTGAAATGGTCTTTGTTCTTGATACGACGGGTTCCATGGGCGGTTTGATCGACGGCGCGAAGCAAAGAATCTGGGGCATCGTCAACGAAGTGATGCAAACGGAGTCGCATCCGGCCGTACGCATCGGGCTTGTTGCCTACCGCGACCGCGGAGACGCTTACGTAACGCAGGTGTTGCCACTTACCAATGATCTCGATCGGGTCTACACCGTTTTGATGGCATACGAGGCGGGTGGCGGCGGGGATACTCCTGAAGACGTCAGGCGCGCATTACTCGAAGGTGTGAATCAAGCGGGTTGGTCCACGCAGGCGAATGGGGTCGCTCAAATACTCTTCCTGGTCGGCGATGCACCGCCACACGATGATTATGCCGACGCGCCTGACGCACGCACTACTGCAGCGAATGCCGCAAGAAACGGAATAGTCGTTAACACCATTCAATGCGGAACCATTCCGGGCACGCGCACGGTGTGGGAGGCAATCGCGCAGAAAGGTAATGGACAGTATTTTGCGATCCAGCAGAACGGCGGCGTGAGCACTATATCGACCCCTTACGACGAACAGCTCGGTAAGCTGGCGAATCAACTCGGCGGAACTTTTGTGGCGTACGGCGGTGGCGCTGGTGAGGCGGGTGATAAGCAACGTGCTGTTGCTCGGGGGCGCGCGGCCGAAGTTGAAGCAATGGTCGATGCGGCGGCGCCGAGTGCGGCCAAAGCTGAACGTGCCCTTAACAAGGC
>Ga0310890_10000568_pt1 | contig 12357 bp, 12 predicted proteins | sample T20D3metaG_FD_203751 | JGI IMG/M metagenome (GOLD analysis project Ga0310890, IMG submission 203751) | Lab incubated soil microbial communities from West Virginia University Organic Research Farm, Morgantown, WV, United States - T20D3 | ecosystem: Environmental > Terrestrial > Soil >... | reverse complement strand
CGACCGCGCCAATCGACATCGTCGAAGTCGAAGCGGAAGTGGCGCAGCGCGAGGAAGCCGTCATCGTCGCCGAAGCACAGATCGCTACTGCCGAAGATGCGCTGCGCGCGCTCGTGTACGATCCTGCCGCGCCTGACTTCTGGACCTTGCAGATCGTGCCCGTTTCGATGCCGGTGTTTGAAGTGCGTCCCGTCGACGCAGAGACCGCTGTCCGCGCGGCTTTCGCCAATCGTACCGATCTGCAGCAGTCGCACAAGAATCTCGAAACGACCGCAATCAATCTTCGGTACTTCAGAAACCAGACGCTGCCAGATGTGACGGCGAGCTTCGACTACGGCGTGACCGGACTTGGCGGCACACAGTTTGTCCGGGGGACCGGGTTTCCTGGGCCGATTGTCGGCCAGACGCAACGAGGTTTCGGCAACGTCCTGCGCGATATCTTCGTCAACGATTTTCCCGCCTGGACCGCGTCGATCAACGTGAGCTATCCCATTGGACCCACCCCTCAGGACGCGGAGCTGGCGCGGACACGCCTGGAGTACTCGCAGACACAGATGCAGTTGCGCAATCAGGAGTTGCTGGTTGCGACAGAAGTGCGCGACGTGACACGGCAGGTCGTAACCAACCAGAAACGCATCGATACCACTCGTGCGGCTCGTCAACTGATGGAACGCCGGCTCGACGCCGAGCAGCGGAAGTTTGATGCGGGGACGTCCACGAGCTTTTTCGTATTTCAGGCGCAGCGCGATCTGGCCCAGGCCCGGACCGACGAATTGCGAGCGCTCCTCGACTACAACCGCTCCATCGTTGACTACGAAACGATCCAGGAGGCCCCTCTGAGGTGACACGCATTAGAATCCTTTCGTGCCGAAAGTCTCGGTCACGATCATCGCGCTGAACGAAGCCGAGCACATCGGAGCTGCAATCGACAGCGCCGCCTGGGCCGACGAGATCCTGCTCGTTGATTCCGGCAGCACCGACGCTACACTCGACATCGCCCGCGGCAAAGGCGCCACGATCCTCTGCCGCTCCTGGTCCGGATACGTCGATCAGAAGAACTTCGCCGCCGAGCGCGCAGTACATGACTGGATTTTTTCGCTCGATGCCGACGAGCGAATACCCCCGTCTCTGGCGGAAGAGATCCGCACCGTTGTTACAACCGAGCCAGCGCTGCGGGGTTACCGCGTCCCACGCGTCACCTATCACCTGGGACGATGGATACGGACGACGGATTTCTACCCGGACTACCAGACGCGCTTGTACGATCGGCGATCGGCGCGCTGGCGCGGAAAATACGTCCATGAATCGGTCGCCGTCGACGGCCCCGTCGGTCGGCTGCGTCATGAGCTGGAGCATTACTCCTTCCGCGACCTGCGCGACCAGCTCGATCGGATCAATCACTACACAACCCTCGCGGCGCGTCAGATGCACGAAACCGGCAGACATGCGACGCCGTTTGACCTGGTCGTGCACCCGCCCGCGGCATTCTTGCGCAACTACCTCCTGCGTCGCGGGGTGCTCGATGGTGCCGCGGGGCTCACGATCTCGGCGATGAACGCGTTCTCCGTATATCTCAAGTTCGCGAAGCTCTGGGAACTGCAGCAGCAAGATAGGTCCGACTAAAGCGGACACTGCGTCGATCTGGCATCCGGGCGTACGTAGTGTCCGCCTTTAGCCGGACCCAGTGCCCGGATTACAGAACCCGCGCAGCGGGCAATGGTCGTGCTGCTTCGCTCGCCCAAACCGGCACGCCTTCATCATCCCTACGTGGCACAGCGAAAAGTCGTAGCGCACCGGATCGTCGGGATTTACCCGGCGCAGCGCCGCAGTGATGTCGGCAGCCATTTTCCAGCCCGGCGTGCGGTATCGCGTAAGACGAAGACATTGCGCCAGTCGGATTACGTGCGTGTCGAGGGGGACAATGAGGCGGGCGCTCGACAGACCGGACCAGACGCCGAGGTCGATCGCATCCCGACGCACCATCCATCGCAGGAAGAGATTCAGGCGTTTGCACGCGCTACCGGCCGACGGCCGCGGGAAGAAGTACTGAACTCCGGCACGCTTCGGCATCCTGCGGTAAATCTGACGCAGATCCGTTGCGAGTGCGCGCGCCGAAAACGCCTCGAGCGCTGGCGCGACATCCGGAGAGGCGGGATCGTCGCCAGCCATGAAGAACTGCTCGATCGAGCCCGACTCCTCGAGCATGCGCCTCAAAATCATCAGCAGCGCCGCCAGATCCTTCCCGCCAATCCATCGGTGTACGAGGGGGGCCAGCCGGCGTCGCTCGACCGCTGGATCGAACGTGCGAACGAACGCGGCAGGCGACGGACCCATGACCGCCAGCAGCGAATCGATTGAGTGCAGCACACTGGCGACTCGGCCAAACGCCAACCCGGCGGCGCAGAATGCCACGACCTCGCGATCCTCGGCGGCTTGATACCGCCTGACGATGTGAACAGGGTCGCTCGCGGCGTTCACGTGATCGAACGTGCGATACAGGTTTTCAAGGGGAGGCCGCAATTCAGCGAGGGTGCCTGAAGTGCCTGAGGTGCCTAGGGTGCGTGGGGTGCCTGAGGTATGCAGGGTGCCAAGGGCGCCACGTGCGGTTCGAGGCCCGTTACGCTTGCCGGCCACCTTAAGCGGCCTACGCACGTTAGGCACGTTAGGCACCTTAGGCACTCCAGGCACCTTAGGCACGTGACGTGGTCTTTCGGCCCGGCGGCGAGGCGCCGAGCTGTGTCAACGCGTCTCCTGTGAGCCGAAATACGGTCCAGTCGGACATCGGTTCCGCGCCAAGACCGCGATAAAAGCGGATGGCGGGTTCATTCCAGTCCAGGACAGCCCATTCCATGCGACCGCAGTCTCGCGATACCGCGATATGGGCCAGGTGTTTGAGCAACGCGCCGCCAACGCCACGGCCGCGCCACTCGGGCAGAACGAACAGATCTTCGAGGTACAAGCCGCGCCGGCTCAGGAACGTGGAGTAATTGTGGAACCAGACGGCAAAGCCGACCGGCGTTTCATCGACACGGGCGATGACGGCTTCGGCGCCGGGACGCGAGCCGAACAAGGTCTCGCGAACGGTCGTCTCAGTGGCCATCACATGGTCCGACAGCCGCTCGTACTCGGCGAGAGCCTTGATGAAGCTCAGAATGAGCGGGACATCGGCGAGCGTCGCCGGTTGGATGTCAATCTGAAACTCCGTCACTCGTCAATCCGTAAATTCGTCGATCCGTAAACTCAAAAGGTCGTAATCGGCGTTCCTGCGCGGCACATGGGGCACTGCGCGGCCGGAACGTTATCGGGCGCCTTGTATTCCGCCAGCGCAAAATTCGGGACGCCGGCATCCACGAGCGCTTCCATTCGGTCATAGATTTCCGCCGTCGCGATCACCGTACCACCGGCTTTGCGCACGAGCTCGACGCAATGCGCCTGCGTCTGTCCGGTATTGCGCACATCGTCCACGACCAGCGTACGCCTGCCGGCCACGAGGCGATGATAGAAGCGCGTCAAGGTCAGCCCGCAGCTCGCATCGAGGGTAAATGGCGCAAACAGCGTGGCAGGACGCTCGAGATCGCGTCTGCTGTCGAGCAGCCCGGCAATCGTGTGGCCGAGCAGCGCGCCACCCGTCACCGGGCCAGCCACCACTTCGGTGTCCGCCACTACCGACGCCGGCAGGACGTCCAGCAAGTCCTGAGCAAAGCGCCAGATCATCGACGGGTACCGGAACAGCTTGTGCGGGTTCAGATACAACGACCCGTGATAGCCGTTTCCGAAATCGAAGTGCCCATTCAGCATCAGCACTTCGTACTGCTGCAGATCTTTCAGCGCCGTCTCACGAATATCGTCTCGACGTGTCATAGATTCTGGAGCCGCGGCGGCCATCCTAAAGCCCATCAGGGACGTTTGCCGCGGGGTTCACGTACAACGTGCGGCCGCTGACGATCGTGGCGGCCACCCCTCCGCGGAGCTCCCAACCATCAAACGGCGTGTTCTTCGACCGCGACCGCAGTTGGGCAGCCTGGACTCGCACCGCGAGATCGGGCGCGAGGATCGTGATGTCGGCGGGCGCACCGGGCGATAACGTGCCGCCAGGGACCTTCAGAATCCGCGCAGGGTTCACGGAAAGCAGTTGGACGAGACGCTGCAGCCCGATCAATCCGGTGTGCACCAAGCGATCAAGCGACAACGGCACCGCTGTTTCCAGGCCGACGATGCCGAAGGGCGCCCGATCGAACTCCACATGCTTCTCGTCATAATGGTGCGGCGCATGGTCGGAGGCAATCGCGTCGATCGTGCCGTCGGCCAGACCGGAGAGCATCGCGTCGCGATCGACCGTCTCCCGCAGCGGGGGATTCATCTTGGTGTGGGTGTCGTACGGAATCGGCGAACCGAGCGATTCATCCGTGAGCGTGAAGTGGTGAGGCGCGACTTCGCACGTCACGCGAATGCCGGAGTTCTTTCCGTTTCGTACGGCCCGCAATGAGGCGCGAGCGCTCATATGGGCCACGTGAAACGCTGATCCGGTCACCTCCGACAGAAGAATGCCTCGCTCGACACCCAGTGCCTCGCAGGCGCCCGGCATGCCGCGCAGGCCCAGCGCGGCCGCGTGGTAGCCCTCGTGCGCGACGGCGTCCCCCTTGAGCGACGGGTCCTCACAGTGCTCGATGAGGGGGATGCCGAACATTCCGGCGTACTCCATCGCGCGGCGCATGAGTAACGCGGTCGCGACAGGTCGTCCGTCATCGGTGATCGCCACGCATCCGGCCTGCCTCAGCTCCGCGATGTCGGCAAGCAACTCCCCGTTCGACCCTCGTGATACGGCTCCAATCGGATACACGCGCGCGAGGTTGGCTTCTGCCGCCTTCGCCAGAATGTACGCCGTCACGTTCGCGTTGTCGTTTACGGGATTCGTGTTCGGCATGCACGCCACGGCTGTGAATCCGCCCGCAACCGCGGCCGCTGTGCCTGTGGCGACCGTTTCCTTGTGCTCGTGGCCCGGCTCCCGTAGGTGCACGTGCATGTCGATGAAGCCAGGACAGATGACGAGTCCCGCAGGAACCTCAACGACGGCCGCACCGTCGGCCGGAAGGTCGTGGTCGACGCGCGCGATGCGATCGCCATCGATGAGGACGTCTCGACGGCCGTCGATCCCGTTGGCCGGATCGATGACGCGGCCTCCCTTAAGCAGCCGCTTCATCGCCGGCACCCCCCGATAAGAGATACAGCACCGCCATCCGCACTGCTACGCCATTGGCCACCTGGTCCAGAATCACCGAGTACGGGCCGTCCGCCACTTCGGACGCGATCTCGACCCCGCGGTTCATTGGACCAGGGTGCATGATGATCACATCGCGCGCCGCGCGGCGCAGACGAGCCTCGGTCATGCCGAACACATTGAAGTATTCCCGCAGCGATGGGAAGAATGCGCCTTCCATCCGCTCGAGCTGAATGCGAAGGAGCATGACGACGTCCGCACCTGCTACGGCCTCGTCCACGTTACTGGTCGCACGCACGCCGAACCTCGCGATGTCTGCAGGTATCAGCGTCGGGGGGCCGCACACCCAGACGTCGCTTCCCATCTTGGTCAACAGATGAATGTTCGACCTCAGGACACGGCTGTGGAGGAGGTCGCCGATGATCGCGACCTTCAAACCGGCCAGCCGCTTCTTCCGCTCCCGGATCGTGAACGCATCGAGGAGTGCCTGCGTGGGGTGCTCGTGCATCCCGTCGCCGGCATTGATGATGGCCGACCGGCAGATCCTCGACAGCAGGTGGCACGCCCCTGACGAAGAGTGGCGCAACACAATCATGTCGGGATGCATCGCCTCCAGGTTGAGCGCGGTATCAGCGAGCGATTCCCCTTTGACCACGCTGGACGAAGCAACCGCGATATTGAGCGTGTCGGCGCTCAGCCGCTTTTCGGCAATCTCGAACGACGTGCGGGTCCGCGTGCTTGGCTCGAAGAACAGATTGACGACGGTTTTGCCACGGAGGGCGGGGACTTTCTTGATCGGACGCTCCCCTACTTCCTTCATCGCCTCGGCGGTGTCGAGAACGAGCGAAATCTCCTCCGGTGTCAGGTCGGCAATGCCGAGCAGGTCCTTCCTTCGCAGGGCCGTTAACGGCGGCGCCTCCTCGACCCGCATCGTGACCGGTGCGCTCATGCGGGGCCTCCTTGCTGCAATACGACTTCGTCGCGTCCGTCACTCTCCCGCAGGTACACCTGTACGCTCTCCTCGACAGAGGTTGGCAGGTTCTTGCCGACGTAATCGGCCTTAATCGGCAGCTCGCGATGCCCGCGATCCACGAGGACAATCAGCTGAATGCTTCGCGGTCGGCCGAAATCGATGAGCGCATCGAGCGCCGCGCGGGTCGTCCTGCCCGTGTACAGCACATCGTCTACGAGGAGAATCTTGCGTTCATCGATGGAGAAGGAAATTTCGGTGCGACGCACGAGCGGCTGCGGTCCGACCGCGTGCCGCATCAGATCGTCGCGATAAAGCGTGATGTCGAGCGCGCCAGTCGGAACGTCGGTGCCTGCGATCTCCCGCAGGCCGCGTGCGAGGCGCCGAGCCAGATGGTCTCCGCGCGTACGCACGCCGACCAGCGCCAAGTCGTCAATGCCTCGATTACGTTCCAGGATTTCGTGTGCGATGCGGGTGAGGGTGCGGCCGATCCGGTCCGCATCCATAACGACAGACATGTAGCACCTCTTCGCGGTCTCTCAGGGCCGCGGTTAAAGAGTTACTTGAGTATATCAGTAAGGGGAAGCGTATTGCCTCCGTGCACGACTCCTGTAGTCCAACGCGAGGCGCCCCGATGCGACCTTACCTTCACGGAAGTGGCGGTGTACGATGCTCGGACGAACCGGTGTTCCGCATACCTGACGGCGGCCGCCAGCAGGAGGTGAGTGCGATGTCCCGATTGGCAGTCGTGATCGCTTGTCTGGCGTTCAGTGCTGCGGCCGCGGCGCAGGCCGGCCGCGGCTCGCTCGCAGGCAGCGTGATCATTGCGTGGAGCGGCGAGCGTCCCCGCGACGCGCCGATCCAGATCCGTCACAGGGAAACAGGCGCCGTCCTGAGGACGACCAGCGACCCCGACGGCCGCTATCAGTTCGCCGAGATTCCCGCTGGCGTGTACGAAGTGACGGTCGCGATGCCTTGTTGCGGCTTCGACCCCTACCGGCGCGATGTCACGATCCATGCCGGCCAGGCGACGGCCTTCGACATCTCGCTCGTGGAGAACGTCGGCGGAAAGACGCTCGGTGACGATCCGGGGCGCAGCGCCGATGCGCTTCGCGCCCGTGCCGCGGTTCCGAACCTCCCGGTGCCGATGATCAATGGCGTGCGCGACCTCTCGGGCGTTTGGCTCATCTACCGCGATCGCTATCCGGAGGAGCCCGCCGCGATGCCATGGGCGGCCGTCACTGCGAAGGAGCGGATTGCGAACAACAGGAAAGACGCGCCTCATACGCGGTGCCTGCCGGGAGATTTTCCGGTGCCAGGCGCGTCGACTCCGTTTATCACGAAGTTCGTCCAGACGCCTGCACTGTTGATGATGCTCTTCGAGGACGTGCCCGGCTTCCGTCAGGTGTTCCTCGACGGCCGCAGCCACCCGCCCGACGTCAACCCAACCTGGCTCGGTCACTCCGTGGGCCGCTGGGAAGCCGACACGCTGATCATCGACACGATAGGGTTCAACGATCGCAGCTGGATCGGCGTCTATCCGCACACGGACCAACTGCGCACGACCGAGCGCTATCGCCGCCCGGAGTACGGCCGTCTGGAAATCCAGGTGGTGTACGACGATCCCGGAACGTTCACGCGCCCCTGGACGCACAACCTGATCTGGCATCTGGCGCCGCAGGAGGAGCTGTACGAGTTTGTTTGCGAGAACAATCGAACGGACCTGCTGATAGGGAAGTAGGCTGACACAGCCTCAGCCTTCGGGCTTACGGAGAAGTCGTGTCCGTCCTCGGCGCCGGGCCAGATCTCCTACTTCGAACTCGTCGTCGTCCGAGGCGCGTCCCCGGGATCCAGGACGCCGATCCTCCCGTTCATGAACTCAGTGAACCAGATGCGCCCCTGCGGATCGATGCCGATACCCAGGCGTGGATTCACGTTCCGGCTCGGAAATGGGTACTCAACGAACGTCTCGGTCCTCGGATCAAATCGCGTGATGTTGTTGCCGTTGAGATCGCCAAACCAGAGATATCCGGTCCTTGGATCTTCGACAAACCCGTACGGAGACGCCTTTTCGGTTGGTGGTTGATAGAACGTAAACCGTCCAGTGCGCGGGTCGAGCTTGCCAAGCTTGTGATTGTCGAACGCGCCAAACCACACGTTGTCGCGGGAGTCGACGTGCGCTCCGCGAATGTGCGGCGTGCCCGGTGCGAAGTAATTCTTCGTTTGGCCCGTTTTCGGATCGACGCTCACGATCATGCCCATCGAATACGCGACGCCCCAGCCGCGACCGGCCGAGTCGACCTTTGCGTCGTACAACCCTGCGCGCACCGCTGGCGTGGGATCACCGTCCGCGTGATCGAGCAGCGCCTTGGAGCCGGCCGGATACGCGGCGGGCAACTGGTACTTGTAGCTACGGAACTGTTGGGTCCTGGGGTCGTATACGTAAAAACCCTCATCGCGTTCGCCGAGCGACGAGAACCAGATATTGCCAGCGCGATCCTCCTGGCAGTTGTGAGTGCCTGGCATCTTGGCCGGCCAATTCAACTCGACAAGTTGATCGGTCTTTGGATCGATCACCGCCACTTTCGCAACGCCGCTCGCGTTAAGAGCCATCCAGACGCGTCCATCCCTCGTGACGCATGGCGTATGGGGAACGGCATTCGCGGTTGGAACCGGGTATGTGCGGAACTGTTCGGTCGATGGGTCAAATTTCAGAACGGCATTCGTCGCGCTGTCCCATCCAGAAATCCACACGCGCCCCGCGCCATCCACCGCGAGGCTGTGAGGCATGCTTCGCGCATTCGGCAGCGTGTATTCGTAGAACGTGGCACGCGCGACCTCCGGAGCCAATTTTGCGTGCGACACCTGCGACGCCGGCGGCGCTTCCGCGCTTGGTCCGAAGTACTGTCCCTTCGGTCCGAACCAGCGCTCCAGCTCGGCCCCGAGCACTCTCCACTCGGCGTCGCTCGCGGTGAAGGGTCGGCCGATGCGCACCGGCATCTGCTTCTCCACGTACGCGCGCCACTGCGCAGCCGTCGCGCCGCGACGCCTGAGCATCACGTCGAGCGCGTGGCAGTTGATGCACATGGACTTCAGCATCTGTGCAGGCGGATGGTCCGGAATGAGCTGGTCGATGTCGGCACCAGTGAATTGCGTCACGCTCCAACGTTGGGTCAAGGCGACGTTCGTCGAATCTCGCTGGGGGACATCGATCGATCGCCGCTCAGCTCCGAATCCGAACGCTTCGACGACCAGTTCGTATTTGCCAGGCGGCACGCTCAACTCGTAGCGTCCATCGGCTGCCGTGTATCGGGAAGTGCTCTTCGGGCCAACGTTCGCCTTGACGAGCGCGCCGGCGATCGGGTTGCCCGCCGAGTCGGTCACGACCCCTCGAATGACGGCATCGGCGGCATCAGGTCTCGCAGAGACACAGACCAGCACAAACGCGAGCAACGATGCGAGATACGTCATTCGTCGCATGTCAGCCTCCTTCGGCAGCAGGCAGTAGGCGGTAGGCAGTGAGCCGCGGCCTAGTCTACTGCCGCCCGGTCCAAAAAGGACCCCGCCTACTGTCTACTGCCCTCTGCCCTGTGGCAATATTCCCTCGTCCGAAGGAGGCACCATGCGCACGTCCGCACTCCTTTCTCTAATCCTCGTGGTTACAGTAGCCCCGCCCGCGGTTGGTCAAGACTGGGTCGAGTACATCAATCGCGAGGACGGCTTCCGCGTAGACGTTCCAGGTCAGCCGAGTGTCCAGCAGACGAGTTGGGCGGGTCAGCCTGCGCAAACCGCAGCGCCTGCCCCGCCCGAGGGACCCCGGACCGTGGTCACGTACCTGGAAGTAGCGCCTGCCTCCGACAAGGAAGCCGCTGCGCTGCTGGTGAAGTACCGAGACGCGACTCGGCGGGACGGGGGCAACACAGGCGCCGACGTGTTTCAGCAAAACGGTCGCCCTGGGCACTTTGTCGTTGTCGAACAGTGGCGCGACGATGCGTCATGGAAGGGCCATCGCGGGCTTCCGCATACGACACAGTTCCACGAGAAACTGACCCCGCTACGAGTAGGCCCTTACGATGAGCGTTGGCACAGCGGCATCGCGGGGGATTCCGGTGCGCCGGCGTCGGCCGGATCCGTGCTCGTCGTCACACACATCGACGTTACGGGGCAAGGCGCGCCGAAGGTGCGAGAGATGCTGCGCATGCTCTCTGACACGTCCAGGAAGGAATCGGGCAATCTGCGATTCGACGCCCTCCAGGGTGTCCGGCAGAACCATTTCACGGTGGTCGAGGGGTGGCGCGACGAGCGCGCCCGCGAGGCGCATGTCAGCAGCGGGCACGCGAAGACGTTCCGTGAAGGCCTTTACGGCTTCGCCGTGGATGGCGCGCCCTATGATGAGCGTCTGTACCGCGTGTTAGGGCCGTAACACTACAATCATGCGCCGGCCCTTGACTGGTTTTTGTTCTTGACTCTCGACCCCCCGGGTGATTGCATCCTTCGGTATTCGTTCAGGAGGTGCTGCATGCGACCCTCGCGCCTGTCGGCAGTTGCGTTCGCGGTAATCACGGTGGCCCTTCTCCTCGGCGTCGTCGCGTCGGCGCATCACAGCCGGGCGGGCTACGACTCCGCGCCGGGCAAGCTGGTCACCAATAACGGCGTGGTATCGAGCGTCATCTGGCGGAACCCTCATGTGTTCGTCATCTGGGACGTGAAGGACGGCAGCGGCTCTCTCGTGAAGTGGACCGGGGAGCTGTCTTCACCGACCACGATGATCAGCGAGGGGATGGCCCGTGACACTTTCAAGGCAGGCGACGCAATCACCGCCACGTTCATGCCTGCGAAGGCGGGCACGCCACATGGCCTCCTCATCAAGGTCGTGCGGCCCGATGGCAAGGTCGTGCTCGATCTGTCAGAGCGGCGCAACCTGCTCGAACAGTAACCGCAGACAAGGCGAAACCATGCGATACCGAATGCGTGTCTTCATCATGATGCTTGCGGCAGTAGCCGCGTTCTCCGGCGCCGCGTCGGCACAAGAGCCAGGCCGGACGCCGGAGAAGCCTGTCGTCGCGTCCGTCCCCGCACCCGATGGCTGGAAAACCTGTCCGCGCTGTCAGAACGAGACCGACCGGCGGGAGGCCAACGCCAGGTACAAAGTCGAGGGCCATGCGTTTAACCCGCGTGATCTATCGGGCGTCTGGTACGGGGACGTGGCTGCCGGCCGGTTCTTCGTGAATCCCCCCGCGTACACTCCGCTGGGAAAAGAACGGTTCGAGGCAACAATCGGCGAGAAGAACGCGGCGGGCGAGTATCTGCACACGAAGGACACGTCGGGTATCGGCAGCGGTGCGCAGGTGAATTGCGACCCTCGCGGCTGGCCGCGGCTGGCGACGAGCAACTACGGCTTCGAGTTCATCATGCTGCCCGACCGGGTCGTCCAGTTCTTCGAACAGACCCATACCTGGCGGACGATCTGGACCGACGGCCGGAAGCTCCCGGAGAACCCGCCGGAGCTGCGGTGGATGGGCTGGAACGTCGGCCGATGGGACGGAAACACCTTCGTCGTCGAATCAACGGGCTTCGACGATCGTTCGTGGATCTCGGCGACCCAACCTGACGGCGGGTTCCCGCACAGCGACCAGATGCGAATTACCGAGCGCTGGCGCCGTGTGAACTACGGCGCTGTCGAGGTCCAGATCACGATTACCGATCCGGAGATCTACACACAGCCGTGGGCGCTGCCTTCGCTGCAGGCCGCGCTGAATCCTGGCGCTGAGATCTGGGAGTACTTCTGCGTACCGTCGGACTTCAATACCTTCAACAACGACGTGTACCTGCCAGTCGCTACAGGAGAAAAAAAGTAAGACGCGTAAGTCAAAGGGCAAAAGTCAAAAGTCAAAAGGTCAGAGGTTTACGGTTGCCTTTTCGCTTCACCTTTGACTCTTAACTTTTGACTTTTTGACTTACGAAACGAGGGCTCTCACGGCTTCAGGGCTTGAATCTGGATTTCCTTCAGCGGCTCGAGCTCTCGCGGAAGTTCCGTCTGTCCAGCGGGCCACTTGTTCGACTTGAGGAGGAACGCGGTCACGTCAGCGGTCTGCTGACGTGACAACGTGCTCGGCTGGTTGAGCGGCATCGTGATACGGATCCGCTCGAATAATTCAGAAAGCGGTAG
>Ga0310890_10000565_pt1 | contig 12373 bp, 12 predicted proteins | sample T20D3metaG_FD_203751 | JGI IMG/M metagenome (GOLD analysis project Ga0310890, IMG submission 203751) | Lab incubated soil microbial communities from West Virginia University Organic Research Farm, Morgantown, WV, United States - T20D3 | ecosystem: Environmental > Terrestrial > Soil >... | reverse complement strand
GGTCAGGCTCCTCGTTGTTTTCTTCCTGCTCTTCGCTAATAGACCAACCAAACCTGTTCCAACCGCTTAGTGAAAAAGGGGGAATGGCCCATTTTTCCCGAAATGACGGAATTCCCGCGTGATTTACGAGCTTCTGAGGTTCGGTGGGATTGCCGAGTCAACAAAAAAACCGGCGCGCTAAACCGCACCGGTTTCTTGTCGGGGCTGCGTAGAAAGCTCTGGCTAATCCAGTCGCGACCGCGCCGGAAACAATCCGCACAAACCTTGGACCACACGAACCGCAATACGAAGAGATAACTAAAGCAGTCGGAGCACGCTAGCCGGGTTCACTAGAAGAAGTGGGCGAATTGACGGCAAATCCCAGGCCAGTTGCTCTTCAGTACAGAACCCTTGGAAACGAGCTGATTTCGGTAGTAGGAACCAGCAAGTGTCTAAAGATTAGACGCCGATTCCAGACTTCGGACTTACGATTGGTTGGATAGCGACTGGCGAATTGAGTCGGGAATGGCAATGCTCGAGTGCCTACTTAAGTCCATGGCGACCAGGATCTGCGAGACTTCAGCACAAACAACGCCTTCCTGATTCTTAACCTTGTAAGAAAGGGACAGCGATTTGTTGCCGATCTCCGAGACTGCGATTTCGATATAGACCACGTCGCCGTAACGCAAGGGAGTAGTAAACTCACCCTCAATCTTCGCTGTGGGAAACCCGACTTGCTTTTCGCCAGTCAGCTTGCTGTACGAGACACCGCAAACCTCTTCGAAGAATCGCTCCATCGCAATGTGGCAATAGTGAAAGATGTTTGGGAAATAGACTAAGCCTGCAGGATCAGTGTCGCCGAAGTTGACCGTGATTTGAGTCGAAAAGACCATGCGCGTTAAGCGGACGAGCCCTTCAAACTCTTTCGATCGATTTTCCCGCGATCGTTCTTGGGCAGAGAAGAGACGAATTCAATCCAACGAGGATACTTGTAGACCGCCAACTGGGATTTAACGAATTCCTTCAGATCATTCGCTGTGTTATCACTTGCGGCAAAACCTTCGCGCAACACAACGAAGGCTTTGGGTTTTACCAACCCTTCCGCAGATTCCTGACCAATCACCGCGCATTCAACGACTGCTTGATGCTGTAACAAACAATTCTCGATCTCTGCTGGGGCAACAAAGATTCCGCCGACCTTTAGCATGTCGTCGGTCCGACCGTGGTACCAGTAATAACCATCATCATCGACGTGAAACTGGTCGCCGGTAGTGCACCAGTCGCCCGCAAAGGTTTCCTTTGACTTCTCGTGAGCATTCCAATAACAGAGTGCGGCCGAGTCGCCTTTGATCTTCAGTGTACCCATATCTCCGGTTGTCACCTGGTTACCATCACCGTCGACTACTCTTGCTTCGTACCCATCGACAATGCGACCAAGGCTTCCCGGCTTCACATCATCCGGTCGATTCGTAATGTAGATGTGAAACATTTCAGCCGAGCCAATGCCATCGCAAATCTGTACTCCAAACCTGTTCATCCACCGCTCGTAAAGTTCCACTGGTAATGCTTCGCCCGCTGAATAACAAAAACGTAGACTCGACAGATCGTCGGGCTCTGCGTTTGTAACATTCAACATTGAATTGATCATTGTGGGCACCGTCGTAAGGATCGTCGGTCGATAGCGTTTGATGACTTCAAACATCTTTTCAGGAGTTGCCCGCTCGGCGAACAAGGCTGTGGCGCCACCGACAGCGAACGGAAAAAGAAGATTTGTTCCGGTCGCGTACCCAAAAAAGAGTTTGGGTACCGAGACTGTGATGTCGTCTTCGCCCACACCCATCGTCGCTTTCGCGAACACTTCAGTATTGAACGGAAGGTCGTGCTGAAGGTGGACCGCGCCTTTTGGGTGCCCGGTTGATCCGGAAGTGAAGAGCCAGATTGCGATGTCGTCTCGATGTGTATCGGCCGGGGTACATTCGTCCTGGGCAGTCGCTGAGGCTTCGTTGAAATCGATCCAACTAAGCTTGGAATTGCTCGAAGGAAGAGGGTGATCTTCGTCTCGACCAACGACCAATACAACTTTCAGATACTGGGAATCTTTAGTCGCTGCCGCAAATGTGTCCAGACAGATTTGGTGCACGATGACGACAGGGGCGCGTGTATAGTCGAGGTAATACTGATAATCCCACGCGGGAAGCAGTGGATTCACCATTGTGATTACTGCTCCGATGCGAGCTGCACCGAACCACGCCGCGACAAACTCCGGACAATCGGGAAGCACGAAAAGAACGCGCTCCTCCATTTTTAGCCCGCACGCTCGCAGCACGTTTCCTGCTTGATTTGCGAGCCGTGCTGTTTGCCCGTACGTCCAGGAACGATCTTCAAAGTACAGGCACGTTTTGTTTTCGCGTCCTTCCTCTAGATTATGAAAGAGGAAGTAGTCAGACATGTTGAACCGCTCGGGAAACATTTAGAGTAAGGGTTTGGAGTTATTCCAGCTTACGGCTGTCGGAGACAAAAACAGTTTCGATAAAGGTGCGCAATCGCGCTTCGGCGTCTTCGTTACCCGAATTGAATCTTAATGCGAAGCCGATCTCATAGGCGGCGTCAACTACTTCAGTCCAGAATCGGAGCAGCTCCCCTTCCGGAAGCTCAATCTCAAGCCAAATCAATTCCTTCACTTCAACGGTCCCGCCACTAAGTACGAAGCAGCCATTCTCACTGAGATCAGTGACGGTTGCGATCCCCTGGTGCATCGCACCTTCCCATCGTGCAGGTAGGTTGACCCTTACGCGAGGAGCTTTTCGTCTGTCGTTTACCATGGGCCCAGGTTGTGTGGTCTACGACGCAGCCACGTTATTAATGACCGCTTGTTAGTTCTAATTCACACCCTAATGATGCGCAAAAGGGCACCCATCGCGGCCATGCTTTGTATCGAGATAGGTTCGTGCCTCCCAGAGCTCAGGAAAGAATTTCTTATCCAAGGTTGTCTTGAGATATCCGATTCCTTCTGAGCCGCCGGTACCTCGCTTTGCACCGACCATCCGTTCGACCATCTTGATGTGATGGAATCGCCACAATGAAAAGTATTCGTCGTGTTCAAGCAACGCTTCAGTGAGTTGAAACTCTTCATAGCGGTCTTCAAAGTGCGACAGGATCTCGAGAACTGCGCGCGTTCTTAGTTCGTAGGCTTGTCTTTGTTCGGCGCTGCCGGGATCCGGCTTTGGTACATTAAATCCTCGCCGGCTCAGAGCACTGAAGAACGCATCTGCTAACGACGGAGACTCGATTCGTTTTTGCAGTCGCGATGACGCAAAAGAATCGTCATGAAATTCGGCGAGAATTGAGTCGTCCTTCAGACCCGAGATGAATTCTATCTCGCGAAACTGCATCGACTGAAAGCCACTGGCCGGGTTCAGTTCATCTCGAAAACCGAGAAAGCTGATCGGTGTCATGGTTTCGAGGATGTGGATTTGCGTGACGAGTAGCTTTTCGATCTCCACGACTCGCCGAACCGTGCGCGCCGCAGCCGACAACCGATCGTCACTTATCAATGCGATGGCTGCATCGAGCTCATGAAGGATCTGCTTGAACCAGAGTTCGTAAGCCTGATGAACTGTAATAAAGAGTAGCTCGTCGTGATGGGCTGGATCCGAAAGACAGTCCTGGAGAGCGATGAGATCCTGAACTCGCAGGTATTTGTTGTAAGAGAGAGGAGCGTTGTCGCCGTAGGGTCTGGACATTTGTTTTAGCGATTAGAACGCAGCTCCTGCGGTTTCATGCTCCGCAAATGCACGAGCGTCGGTAATCTTCTTCATCTCCTCGATGATTAACTCCAGTTCACTATCAGTCGTGTAGAAGTGTGGCGAGATGCGAATGCCTGCGCCGGGCCGAAAGTCAATAATGAATTCGCGACGCACTAATTCTTTCGCCATCGCAGCAGCGTGTTGGTGGGCGACGGTAACCGTTCCCCCACGCTGCGCGGGATCTTTAGGGCTGGTAACCTGGAAACCAGCTTCTTTAGCTAGCCGAATCAGATACTCGGTTTGCCTGACGTTCTTTGCGCGAATCTTGTCGACGCCAATCTCGTTGATGATTGCGTAGCCAGCCTTGGCGGCAAACAATGCAGGAATGCTCGGCGACCCGTGTAGAAATCGAGTTACATTTGATGCGTAGTGAAGTTCTGTATCGAAGGCAAATGGGTTTTCGTGGGCCATCCAGCCAGTTGTCTTCGGCTGGAGTTTCTGCTGGAGATCAGGACGAACATACAAGTAGCCCGCCCCTGGTCCGCCACACAGCCATTTGACCGAACCCCCGGTCGCGAAATCAGCATTTAACTCTTTCACACTGAAAGGTACGGTGCCGGCCGACTGATAGGTATCCAGCACAACCATCGCGCCCACTTCGTGTGCTTTGTCGATGATGGCTTTTGCGTCCTGGAGAAACGCGCTCTTGAAAAGAACGTGAGAGAAGGGAACCAGCAATGTTGTTTCATCTATCGCGTCGAGCATGCGCTCCAGTGGAACGGTAATGCCGTCGTCAGACTTGACCGTTTCGATCCGCAGCTGTCCCGATCGCGCATGAGCTTCATAAACATACATAACCGAAGGAAAGTTGAGTTCGGAATAAACGATCTTGTTTCTTGCTGGTGTGGGTTCAAAGCAGGACAAGATGAGCGATTGGCAAATCGAAACATTCTGATGCATGACCACGGAGCCAGGATCAGCCCCGATTATGCGCGCGATCTCGTTGCCGATCGTAACGGGCATGTCCCACCAGCCTTCGGCCCAGGCGCGCACACCTCGCGTCGCCCATGCGTCGGCGTATTCGTGAAGGTGTTCGTAAGTGGCTTTTGGCATCGCGCCGAGACTATGAGAGATCAGATAAACAGTCTTCTCCAGAATCGGGAACTCGCTACGCCACTTCAGCAACTCGTCGCTCAAAAAGTCTCTCCTTTGATAGTGTCGAACCTAATGTAACACAGGTGTTCGTTAAGCTTCAGCCTGCTCAATTTTTGGGTAATGTCCTAATCTGAAGTTCATAGCTAGAACTACTCAACCCTCTGCGTGTCCTCGGCGTACTCTGCGTCTTGGCGGTGTAATTTGAGTTCCCGAAGAAACCAACAATTCAGGGAATAAGTATCTCACTTTCCGGCTTGTTGAGTTTCGAACCGTCTAATAAACCGCGGAGACGCCGAGCCCGCAGAGGACGCGCATAGAGTTGAGTGGTTCGGAACCGCAGAAAGACACTACCGGTTTTCTGGCCTCCGTGTCCTTGTTTTTGTGAGCTCGGCGTCTGCTATAGAATCGACGATCAGTTCGTGCGTGAATCGACAACAAAGTTCTCAGCCGCTAAAGTTAACGGCGCGAATCTATGTGGAAGTTTACTAATCCGATCCGTCACGAAATACCACCGACTACCTGGCCGTCAGCAGCCGAAGCTAAACAATCCTTACTTTTTAGTCCGATTCGAATTGGGTCGCTAACAGCCGCCAGTCGTACGTGGGTGCCGGCAATGGTCCCCTGGCGCGCTACAGACGACGGCTTTGTAACGAAGGAGAACCTCGACTGGTATCGCCGCTTTGCCAAAGGTAAACCGGGCGTGCTCGTAGTTGAGGCGACCGGCGTTCGCGACATTCCCAGCGGACCTTTGCTGCGGATTGGTGACGATCGTTTCATTCCGGGCTTGCGACAACTCGTCGACGTCGTTAACGAAGCAAGCGATGGCGAGACGCTGCTATTCATCCAGATCATCGATTTCCTGGCGGTCAAACGACGCCCTGAAAGGGACAAATACTTCGATCGATTTCTTAACGTCGATCGTCGGCTTAGAGAAGCCATTGCGGCGCATTTCGGTGACCAGGATTGGTTAGATAAATCTGAGAGTGCAATTCGCGAGTCGCTAAAACGTGCAAGTGATGACGAACTCGATCGACTGCTCACCGAAAGACAGATCGAAGCGCTTAGATTCGGTTATCGAGAGCGGGTTACTGACACGGATCTGCCGCACGTGAAGAACCTGCCGGAAGAACTTCCCGAAATATTTGCGGTGGCCGCTTTACGTGCGCGCGAAGCCGGCTTTCATGGCGTCGAGTTGCATTATGCTCATGCCTACACAATGGCGGGTTTCCTGAGTGCTTTGAATGATCGCGCTGATGGCTACGGTGGTCCAAGAGAGAACCGGGTGCGCCTGCCGCTCGAGGTTTATGGTGCCGTGCGCCAGCGTGTGGGAGACGATTATGTCGTTGGCGTCAGATTTCTGGCTGATGAGGTAATTGCGGGCGGCAACCGGTTGGAAGACGCCAAGTATTTCGCGCTTGAATTTGCGAAGGCGGGTTTTGATTTCCTGTCGCTTTCGAAAGGCGGCAAGTTTGAAGATGCACAACAGCCAAAGGTCGGACAAGCGGTCTATCCGTACACCGGCCAGAGTGGTTATGAATGCATGCCGACCGTGTTGTCTGATGAGACTGGGCCATTCGGGCGCACCGTTCCTTTGGTTGCTGCGATTAAGCGAACAGTGAACACTGCGGGTCTGGATACTCCAATAGTGGCCACCGGAGGAATCACGACATTCGCTCAAGCGGAAGAGATTTTAAGACGCGGTGATGCAGACATCGTTGGGATGGCGCGACAAGCGCTAGCGGATCCCGACTGGTTCATGAAGGTGAAGATCGGACGCGGCAATGAAGTAAGGCGTTGCACGTATACAAACTATTGCGAGGCGTTGGACCAGGCCCATCGACCTGTTACATGCAAGCTGTGGGATCGAGTCGATCTCGATGAACCGGATGCGGCGACAGTTGATGAAGGACGACGACGCTTATTAGCTCCGGAGTGGAAATCGTAGTGGGTCACAGTCAGTACCGTAACGCGGTAGCGTCGGGTCGCCGCCTGACACCATGTTGAGTATGAGCACGGACCCGACGCTACCGCGTTACGGTACTGACTGTGACCCACTAGATTCCTCATATCGTCGAATAAACTCAGGATCTCGCTTCTTCAGATCTTCATAGCTCAAGCGGCCGCTGCGCATCATAAGACGAAACGCTAACTCAACGGCACTGAGATGCATATATTCGCGCACGTTCTCGAACCAGGTCATACTTTCAAAGGCCGCCGCCTGATAGTCCTCAATAACCCGTCGTCTGCTAGTTTCGAATTGGCTTAGCGCATCGCTTACCGAGTCTGCTTCTTTCAAACACCCGGCGAGCGCTATCGCATCCTCCAGCGCAAGCTTGGTTCCTGATCCAATAGAGAAATGAGCTGTGTGTAATGCATCGCCCAGCATCACAACGTTGTCGACACACCAACGAGTGTTCCTCACGAGTAGAAACTGTATCCATTTGGAGTTGTTAGTTAAGAGTGGTTGGCCCTTTAAGTCTTGCTTGAAAACTTCGCCCAGATAGGTGCGAGTTTGTTCGTCGTCGAATTTGTCGAAGCCCGCGTTGGTCCAGGTATGCGGATCACATTCGACAATAAAAGTGCTGGTCGTATCGTTGAACTTATAAGAGTGAGCCGCAAAAACGCCTGCGTCGTTTTCGCGGAAGGTTAGCGTAAGTCCGTGGAAAAGTTGACTGGTGCCGTACCAGATATATCGGTTCGGTCGGAAGTCGAGACTCGGACCAAATAAACTCTCATAATGTCGTCTGACTGTGCTGTTGACTCCATCGGCGGCGACCAGTAGATCTGCATCCGCGCGCAACTTCTCGAGGTCGTTAATCTCCGAATGAAAGTGGACCTGAACGCCGAGTTGAGTTGCTCTGGCTTGCAGAATCTTCAGCAGCCGAATACGTGCGATACCAGAAAAACTATTGCCGTGAATCGAGATCTTGTCAGCGCCGTGAACAACATCGACATTGTCCCACGCCTGAAAGCTCTTCGTTATTTCGGCGTGTGAGTCGGCATCAGCCTCGCGCAGGTTGGCTAAGGTCTTTCCTGAAAACACCACACCCCAGCCAAAAGTGTCATCTGGTCCATTGCGTTCGTAGACGTTAATCTCATGCGAAGCGTCAGACTTCTTCATGAGGATGGCGAGATACAGCCCCGCGGGTCCGCCACCGATGATTTCGATGTTCATTTAGCGTGTGACTTGATTGCCGATTGCGTAGACACCAGGAGAAATCAGCCGCAGATTTACACAGATACACACAGAGCCAAAAACGAAACGCGAATTCTACTCATTTCCTTAAAGTTTGATCTGCGTTCATCTGTGTAAATCTGCGGCTGATTTCTCCTGGTGTCTACGCAATCGGCAATTAACAATCGGCAATGATCTCATTCCTGCATCAACTGACCAGCGATCACGAGTTTTTGAATCTCGGAGGTGCCTTCATAGATCCGCAGTGCTCGAATCTCACGATAAAGCCGTTCGACGACGCTGCCGCGGACCAGCCCTGTGCCTCCGTGGATTTGGACCGCGCTGTCTATAATCTTCCCGGCCGCTTCTGTGGCAAACAGTTTCGCTTCACTCGCAGCGCGCTTCACCTTCTGCACGCCGGTGTCTCTCAAGTAAGCCGCACGATAGACCAGCAGGCGAGCTGCATCTAGTTCAGTAGCCATGTCAGCCAGCTTCTCCTGAATGAGTTGATGCTCAACCAGTAGTTTTCCAAATTGCTTCCGCGTAGAAGCATAGCGCAGAGCTTCATCCAGTGCGCGCCGGGCCATGCCGCAGGCAGCGGCTCCGACACTGGGGCGAAACAGATCGAGTGTCTCCATCGCTAAACCAAATCCGTCGCCTTCGTTTCCAACCATGTCTTCCGCGGGGACGCGACAGTTTTTGAATTCGATTTCACCAATTGGATGGGGCGACATCAGCGACGTGCGTTCGACCACTGAAAAACCTTCCATTCGCGAACTAACAACAAATGCTGAAATCGCTGCGCGGCCACCTTCTCGCGTTCCTGTTCGAGCGAACACAGTGTAGAAATCGGCGATACCAGCATTTGAAATGAATCTCTTGCGACCGTTAATGATGTAAGCGTCGCCGTCACGTTGGGCGGTTGTTTGAATCGCCGCTACGTCGGAGCCAGCTTCAGGTTCGGTTACCGCAAACGCGGCAATCGCTTTTCCCTGAGCAGCGCGCGTCAACCAGAAATCCCTGACGTGCTCAGGCGCTGCGCGGCTGATGGCATACGTGCCCAGGCCCTGCATGACAAAGGCAAGATCAGCAAGCGCCGACGAATAGGCCAAACCTTCACGAATCACGCAAACTGCGCGGAGATTGAGTTCCGGTTCCTTCGCGACTACGTATTCCAATGCACCTGCCTGAGCAAGGGCTTGTACGTACTGACGCGTGCGTTCCTCAACGTCGCACTCCTCAATCGCGTGCGGCTCTATTTCGACCTCTGCGAATTTAGCGATGACCCGCGCCAGCGTACGATGTTCAGCGGAGAAGAAAGGGAGTTGGTCGATTAGTTGGTCCATGTCCGGGGTCTGGTCTTACTCATTCAAACTTTGGATCCCTTTTGGCCACGAAAGCTTCATAAGCTTCGCGATAATCAGGATGTTGCATGCAGATCGCCTGCGCTTGAGCTTCGCATTCGAGTGCCGCTTCGAGATTCATGTTGAGTTCCCGATTCAGCATCTCTTTTGTCTTGGCCAACGCGAATCCCGGTCCTTTCGCGAGCCTTTCTGCAAGAGTGTTGGTCGCGGTCGCCAGCTCAGCAGTCGATGAAACGACCTGATTGTATAAGCCGATACGTTCTGCTTCGGGAGCTGAAACAAAATCGCCCGAGTAGAGCAGTTCTGTCGCCTTGGCCAGTCCGACGACTCGAGGCAGCAGGTAAGCGGCGCCCATGTCTGCTCCTGACAACCCGACCTTCACAAACAAGAAAGCAATACGCGCGTCTTCGGTGGCAATGCGGATGTCAGAAGCGAGTGCGATGCATGCACCTGCACCTGCGGTTGTGCCATTCAAACTTGCTATCACGGGCTTTGGCAAAAGACGGATGTTGCGAACGAGCTCGCACGTCATGCGCGTGAACTCGAGCAGTCCTTCGACGTCTCTCGAAAACAACTCTCCGATTATGTCTTTAACGTCGCCGCCCGAGCAGAACGCTCGACCTGCTCCAGTGATCACTACAACCCGAACATCATCTTGATCGCGGAGTGTGGCGAAGGTATCTGTAAGTTCTCGATAGACGTCAAAGGTCAGGGCATTCAATCGTTCGGGACGATTGAGAGTTATTGTCGCTATGCCGCTTTCGGTTTTTTCGTAGATAAAGCTTGAAGGAGTGTTCATTGCTTCGTTGGCAAACGATCGGGTGCGGCGCAACAGTTCTTAGGCGACGCTTTTCAGTTCTGGCCCTCCTCTACGATCTTAATCGTCGCGGGCAGTGGCCCTGACATCAGTATCTGTGCCAGATCCTCTGCGGACTGTTTTGTAAAACGTCCGCTAATCATCCCACTGTCGAAGATTTGACCTTTGATGAACGCGACCGACTTCACTTCATCATTTAAGACGACACCCAGGTACTGGTTGATATTTGCCGCTGTCCATGCACCGAATTTTTCTGCCGCTTCGCGCTTAAGTGTAAAGTTGATTTCGTACCTCTCACCTACGTCTCTCGGTACGGCCGGTACGGCGGAAGCATTTCTGATATCCCTGCCGTCTACGATCGGTGGAAACTCGACGACCACAAATCGGACCTTGCCAGTTGTAGTGGGAGGCTCGACTCCGTAAGGCAAAACTTTACGGTCCTGCGCCGTTTTAATTGTTGACTTAGCCTCTTCTTCAGTAGTGTAAGTCTGAACAGGCGCCGGCAATGGATCGCTAACAACGTGGACCATTTGCAGCGAACCGCGCGCGGCTATGAAATTCTTGAACCGTTCCCGATCCGCAACGTCGGGTAAATCTACCCGAATTCGACCGTCCTTTGGTGCGCCGACAATACCTACCCGAAACCCGTTCACGCCTAATCGACCGAGTCGATTGTTCAGCACGTCAACAGTCCCAGCTGTTACGGCTTCACGATTCGGAACCGACGGATCCACCTCGAGAACTAGATGCCATGTGTAAGACGCACTTGGGCGAAGTATTCCGCAAGCAAGCAGCGGCGTGATGAGGAGAACAATCGCGAATGATCCGATCAGCTTGATTTGCATGCGGCTATCGGCAGTTACTCGTTTAGCAAGGCCATGCCTTCGATTTCAACTTTGGCCGCGTCGTCCAATAAACCTTTGACTTCTACAAGGACCATCGCGGGAAAATGCTTTCCCATATGCGTTCGGTAGCGCTCACCAACTTCTTTTGTTCTTTTACGATACTCGTCTATATCGGTGACGTAGATGATCAATCGCACAACATCTGCTGCGACGCCCCCTGCTTCAGTTACAACGGTGATGAAGTTGGCGAGGGCTTGATCAAACTGTTCGACGAAGTCGTCGCTAACGATCTGTTGCTCTCGATTCCAGCCGACCTGTCCTGACACAAACAATAATCTGCCCGCAGCTGGAGTTAGCAAACCGTTCGCATACCCAACCGGCTTGCCGAGGGAGGCGGGATTGATAATCTTGAACGACATTGCGCAACAGGTTAAATCGTCGAATGATGATTAGCAACTGATTAATGAGGCGCTATAGAAATGAAAAAGGCCGCCACGGGCGACGGCCTTTCACGACTGGCTTCAGTGCTTCCTTATTGAACTAGAATCTTATCGAGACGGTCTGCGAGTTGTCCGGCGAGATTGCCGCCGGGATCGAGTCCGCCGATTGGGTTGCCGACGATGTTTCCCTGTTTGTCGAGAATGACAATTGACGGCAGCTGATCCACTCCCATCTTCTTCGACACTCCGCCGTCGGGATCGCGCAGCACAGTCACTTTTAATGCGTACCGTTGCGAGAAGCTGCGCAGCTGGTCGTCGCTCGCGTAATTCTTCGATTTCGAATCTTCCGATTCAGTGCTGACCCAGTAGACGACAACACCTCGATCACTGTACTGGTCTGCTAACTTTCGCACGCCCTGCAATTGGGTCTTCGACAGCGGCAGCCAGGAGGCGCCAAACGCCAGGACGACTACTTCGCCCCGGAGACTGTCGGAAGTAACTGTCTGACCATCGATGGACCGGAGCGAAAACTGCGCCGCCCCGCGACCTTGCGCGACCACGAGGGCTGCGAAGGTGATCCCAAATAAACCTGACAAAAACCGCTTTTTGGTGGTGAAAAGCATCGCTTCTCCTTGCCGAAAACTTAGGTTCGGCAACGTCTTAGATGGTCCTGGCGGGGCTTTCGTTGGACTCGTTTTCAATCGGCGGAGTCTGGCCAAAAACGTCCGAATACAGGCGGGCGTAATCATCCCACGTATCAATGTCGCGGGCAACGTATTCGGACCCCACTGGGACTCTCCGAACCGCCTCGGCGTGGCTTCGGAAGAACGACTTCAGACCAGCCGCCCCGTC
>Ga0310890_10000564_pt1 | contig 12395 bp, 4 predicted proteins | sample T20D3metaG_FD_203751 | JGI IMG/M metagenome (GOLD analysis project Ga0310890, IMG submission 203751) | Lab incubated soil microbial communities from West Virginia University Organic Research Farm, Morgantown, WV, United States - T20D3 | ecosystem: Environmental > Terrestrial > Soil >... | reverse complement strand
ATACGGACTCCCGCTCCGCCACTTCTGGTCTGGCCGCGCCGCCGGCCGGCAAAACACTGGCAACGTAGCCGGCATCCTGCCAATTTGTCAGCTAATGCGGCGCATCAACTCATCGAGGTCGATCGGCTTGCGGATCACGGTGACTGTGTCGCGAGCATCGGCTACCGCCTCCTCATCGGCATAGCCGGTCATCAGCAGGGCGTGAATGGATGGCCGCTGGCTAACCGCCGACCTGATGGTGTCGAGCCCGTTCATCCCTGGCATGGCGAAATCGGTCAGGAGCACGTCGTAGCCGCCGTTGCACTTCAGCCGCTCGATCGCGCTGCTGCCATTGCTCACTTCGTCGACGGAGAAGCCCATCTCGCGTAGCTGCTCGCCGAGGACCGTCCGTACCGCGTCATCATCGTCGACGAGCAGTACCGCCTTCGCTGATCCCGCAACCGTCGGGAGAGTCCGTTTTGTCGCTTCCGGTGGAACAGGCTGGCGTGTCGAAGGCAGAATCAGCTCGACCGTCGTTCCTTCACCCGGTGGGCTATTGATTTGCAATTTGCCGCCGGACTGCTGGATGAAGCCAGCGACCATCGATAGGCCAAGGCCCGTCCCCTTGCCTGATTCCTTGGTAGTGAAAAAGGGCTCGGTAATCCGGTCGATGATGTCGCCAGATATGCCTTCTCCCTGATCGCTGATGCTGATCCGGATGAAACGGTCGTTCGGTCGATCCGTTTTCCCGTCGGCGGCGAGCGCATCGATTGCGACCTTGATCCGCCCCCCCGCCGGCATGGCATCGCGCGCGTTGAGAATGAGGTTCACCAACGCGAGCTCGAGTTGGGGCCGGTCGACAAACAGATTGTCAACCTCTTCGGCGCAGGACCAATCGACTTCGATTGTCCCCGCAAGCGCATGTTCGACCAATCCCGCGACCGAACTGAAAAGTGATCGCGGATCGACGCTGGACGGGGTCAGCTCCTGTTTGCGCGCAAACGCCATCATCCGCCGCACCAACTCCGCTCCCTGCTCGGCGGCGTGCCGCATCTGGTCGACGATCAGCTGGTCCCGCCCCTCCAGCGCCACGCGCCGCTCCAACAAGTGGAGGCCGCCCAGCACGGCCGACAGGAGATTGTTGAAATCATGGGCGATGCCACCGGTCAGCTGGCCGATCGCATCCATTTTCTGGGCCTGAAGCAGCCGGCTCTCGAGCAATCGCTGCTCGCTAACGTCGGTCAGGGTGCCGGCGAACTCGGTGGTTCCATCGTCGCCGTCCTTCACCAGCACGGCCTGGTCATGGAAATGCTTGAAGCTGCCATCAGCGCATTGCCAGCGATACTCGATCGAAAATCGGCCGCTCTCCGCCCGCTCGGCAAGGGCCGCAAAAACCCGTTCTCGATCGTCGGGGTGAAGGCGACGCTCCCACAGGTGGGGTTCGGCCTGAACCTGGTCGAAGCTGAAGCCGGTTAATGCAGTAATGTCGCCGCTGATGAAGGTTGGGTGTCTCAATTCTTCAGAAAGCGGCTCCAGATAGAGCAGCATTGGCAAGGATTGAATGATCGCCGCTTCGCGTTCCCGCGTTTCCTGAAGTTCGCGGGCGATCTGCAACCGCTCCAGCTCAGCCTTGAAGTTGGCCTCGCGCAATTCTTGCTCGGCGCGGCTGGTTTCCTCGACCTGGACCCGCATGTTGTAGAGATCGACGAACACGCCCACCTTCGATTTGAGAATCAGCGGGTCGACCGGCTTGAACACATAGTCGACTGCGCCCATTGCGTAGCCGCGCATCAAATGCTCGGTCTCCTTGTTGACCGCCGACAGGAAGATGATCGGGATCCGCGCGGTCTGTTCGCGTTCGCGGATCAGGCCGGCGGTCTCGTAGCCATCAAGTTCCGGCATGAACACGTCGAGCAGGATGACCGCAAACTCACCTCTCAGCAGCTGGCGCAGGGCCTCGCGTCCGGAAGTCGCGGTGACCACCTCTGCAAGGTCGTTCAGCACTTCCGTGAGCGCCATCAAGTTGCGCTCATCGTCATCGACCAGCAGAATCCGCGCACGCGGACGCGCGTTCGCCAACCTATTCGCTTGATTGACCAGGGAAAGATTTGCCACTCAGGCCGCCTTCGTCGCGCGTTTGGCGCGTGGCGCAGCAGTGGCGCTTCGGGCGCGCACTATCCACACTCGCATCAGGGCCAGTAGCAAGTCGATGTCGACTGGCTTTGCGATGTAGTCGGAAGCGCCGGCATCGAGGCATTTCTGCCGGTCGCCCTTCATCGCCTTGGCGGTGACTGCAACCAGCGGCACATCGGCAATGCTCGGCGTTGAGCGGATGCGCTGCATCGTCTCATAGCCGTCCATCTCGGGCATCATGATGTCGACCAGGGCGACGTCGATGTCCTGCTCTGCTAGCAGGATCGAGATGCCCTCGGCGCCACGTTCAGCGTGGAGCACTTCGACGCCATGTACCTCAAGGACGCTGGTCAGTGAGTAAATGTTGCGGATGTCATCGTCGATGATGAGAATGCGGCTGCCGGCGATCTCTGGAATGGCCTCCCGCTTGGGCTTTTTGCCTGCACGCCGCGTCGGTGCCTTGGCCTTTTTGCGGGCAGTTTTCGCGGATTCGGCGATCTGCCGGAAGAGGGTCGCAATCCGGTCGCGGTCGGCCGGCTTCTCGGTTACTCCGGCAGCGCCGATCGTCAGCGCATGTTCGGCCTGCTCCGCTCCGGAAATGACATGCACCGGGATATCCGATGTGTCCGGATCGTGCCGCAGCAGGTCGAGCAACACGAAGCCGTCGATGTCCGACAGTCCCAGGTCCAGAGTGATCGCACTGGGGCGCATCTTGCGCACCATTCCCACGGTACCTGAGCCAGCCGACGAGATGACGCCTTTCAACCCCTGTTCGTGGGCCAGCTCCAGGAGCACGCTGGCAAAGGTCGGATCGTCTTCCACGATCAGGACAAACGGATTGCCATTGAGCTCGTCGCGGTCGTCGGGTGGAGCATAGCTGATCAGCGCCGGCGCTTCGGTGACCGCGTCATCCATCAAGGTCGCTGGTATCGCCAGCGGGCCACCAAATGAGTGCTGCGGCACATAGAGCGTGAAGGTCGAACCTTCGCCGGGAACGGAACGGACCTGAAGCTCGCCGCCCAGCAGCCTGGCAATCTCGCGGCTAATCGAAAGGCCGAGACCGGTGCCGCCATATTTGCGGCTGGTTGTGCCATCGGCCTGCTGGAAGGCTTCGAAGATCAGCTTCTGCTTATCCTGTGGAATACCGATCCCGGTATCGCTGACCGAAATCTCGATTGCCTGGTCGACTTCCCGGAGTATGGGGTGGCTGGGGGTCCAGCCCTCGGTGGCAGTCCGCACCGACATGGTAACCCCGCCCCGCGCCGTGAACTTGAACGCGTTGGACAAGAGGTTGAGGACGATCTGCTGGAGCCGCTTCTCATCGGTGCGAATGGTCGACGGCAAAGCCTCATCGAAATCGACATTGAAGGACAAGCCCTTTTCCGACGCCAGCTGACGGAAGGTGCGTTCCATATGCTGCTTGAGGCCAGCCATCGGCATGTCGCCGACCTCTATCGAGACGGTGCCTGACTCGATCTTCGACAGGTCCAGAATGTCGTTGATGAGATTGAGCAGGTCGGTCCCTGCACCGTGAATGGTACGCGCGAACTCGATCTGCTTGTCGTTGAGGTTGCCTTGCTGATTGTCGGACAGCAGCTTCGACAGGATCAGCAACGAGTTGAGTGGAGTGCGCAATTCGTGGCTCATATTGGCCAGGAACTCGGATTTGTACTTCGAGGTGAGGGCCAGCTGTTCGGCCTTTTCCTCGACCGCGCGTCGGGCCATTTCGATCTCGAAATTCTTGGCCTCGACCTGGCGTTTCTCATTTTCGAGCAGCTGCGCCTTCTCCTGCAGCTCCTCGTTTGTGTTGTGCAGCTCTTCCTGCTTGGTCGTGAGTTCGGTCTGGCGCGCCTGCAATTCCTGGGTCAACAGCTGTGACTGAGCCAGCAGGCCCTCGGTGCGCATCGTCGCGGCAATGGTATTGAGCACGATGCCGACGGTTTCCATCAGCTGACTGAGGAAACTGTGATGGGTCTCGTTGAATTCCTCGAAGGAAGCCAGCTCGATCACCGCTTTGACCTCATCCTCGAACAGCGCGGGCAGGATGTTGATATTGACCGGGGCAGCCTTGCCGAGCCCGGAGCCGATCTGGATGAAATCGCCGGGCACCTCCTTGAGACGGAGCGGTCTCTTGTCGGCGGCCGCCTGGCCGATCAGCCCTTCGCGCAGGTCGAAACACTTCTTCAGCTGATCGTGGCTCTCCGCGCCATAGCTGGCGACCAGGTCCAACCTGGTTTCTTCCTCCTCGCGGTTGGTGACGTAGAACACGCCATATTGTGCGTTCACCAGAGGCGCGAGCTCCGACATGATCAGGTTGGAAATGGTCGCGAGGTCGCGCTCGCCCTGCAGCATCCGGCTGAACCGAGCGAGATTGGTCTTGAGCCAGTCCTGCTCAGCATTTTTCAGCGTCTGCTCTTTCAGGTTGAGGATCATCTCATTGATGTTGTCCTTGAGCGCTGCCATCTCGCCGGAGGCTTCGACCGCAATTGACCGGGTAAGGTCGCCCTTGGTCACTGCGGTAGCGACGTCGGCGATCGACCGGACCTGGTTGGTGAGGTTGGCCGCCAGCTGGTTGACGTTGTCGGTGAGGTCGCGCCACAAGCCGGCTGCTCCGGGAACTCGCGCCTGCCCGCCGAGCCGGCCTTCGACGCCGACCTCGCGGGCCATGTTGGTCACCTGGTCGCCGAACGTCGACAACGTTTCGATCATGCCGTTGATGGTTTCGGCCAACGCCGCAATTTCGCCCTTGGCGTCGAATGTCAGTTTTCGCTTGAGATTGCCCTGCGCCACCGCGGTCACGACGTCGGCGATGCCACGTACCTGGTTGGTCAGGTTGGTCGCCATCAGGTTGACGTTGTCGGTCAAATCCTTCCAGGTGCCGCCGACACCGGGCACTTGCGCCTGACCGCCGAGCTTGCCCTCGGTGCCGACCTCGCGCGCAACGCGGGTCACTTCCGATGCAAAGCCGTTGAGCTGGTCGACCATCGTGTTGATGGTGTTCTTTAGCGCCAGGATTTCGCCCTTCACGTCGACCGTGATCTTCTTCGACAAGTCGCCCCGGGCGACCGCCGTGGTGACATCGGCGATGTTGCGCACCTGGCCCGTCAAATTGTCGGCCATCAGATTGACGTTGTCGGTGAGGTCCTTCCAGGTACCCGCCACGCCGCGCACCTGGGCCTGGCCGCCGAGCTTACCCTCGGTGCCGACTTCGCGCGCGACGCGAGTCACTTCGCTGGCGAAGCTGTTGAGCTGATCGACCATCGTATTGATCGTGTTCTTGAGCTCGAGAATCTCGCCCTTCACATCGACGGTGATCTTCTTCGACAGATCGCCCGACGCGACGGCAGTGGTCACCTCGGCAATGTTGCGCACCTGGCCCGTGAGGTTGGCGGCCATGGCGTTGACGTTTTCGGTGAGGTCCTTCCAGGTGCCGCCGACGCCTTCCACCTGAGCCTGCCCGCCGAGCCGGCCCTCGGTGCCGACCTCGCGCGCGACGCGCGTCACTTCCGAGGCGAAGCCGTTGAGCTGGTCGACCATGACGTTGATGGTGTTCTTGAGCTCGAGGATTTCGCCGCGCACCTCGACGGTGATCTTCTTGGAAAGGTCGCCGCGGGCGACGGCGGTGGTCACTTCGGCGATGTTGCGCACCTGGCCGGTCAGATTGCCGGCCATGGCGTTCACATTGTCGGTCAAATCCTTCCAGGTACCGCCGACGCCTTCGACCTGGGCCTGGCCGCCGAGCCGGCCTTCCGTGCCGACTTCGCGCGCCACGCGGGTCACTTCCGAAGCAAAGCTGTTGAGCTGGTCGACCATCACGTTGATGGTGTCCTTGAGCTCGAGGATCTCGCCCTTCACGTCGACCGTGATCTTCTTCGACAAGTCGCCGCGCGCCACAGCGGTGGTCACTTCGGCGATGTTGCGCACCTGGCCGGTCAAATTGTCGGCCATCAAATTCACATTGTCGGTCAGGTCGGCCCATGTACCGGCCACGCCCGGCACCTGCGCCTGTCCGCCGAGCTTGCCTTCGGTGCCGACCTCGCGGGCCACGCGGGTCACTTCCGACGCGAAGCCATTCAGCTGATCGACCATGACGTTGATGGTGTTCTTGAGCTCGAGGATCTCCCCCTTCACGTCGACCGTGATTTTCTTGCTGAGGTCGCCGGACGCCACCGCTGTGGTTACTTCGGCGATGTTGCGGACCTGACCGGTAAGGTTGGCGGCCATGAAATTGACGTTGTCGGTCAAATCTTTCCAGGTGCCTGCGACGCCCGGCACCTGCGCCTGCCCGCCGAGCTTGCCTTCGGTGCCGACTTCGCGGGCGACGCGGCTGACTTCGGAGGCGAAGCCGTTGAGCTGATCGACCATCGTGTTGATGGTGTTCTTGAGCTCGAGGATCTCGCCCTTCACGTCGACCGTAATTTTCTTGGAAAGGTCGCCTGATGCCACCGCGGTCGTCACTTCGGCGATGTTGCGGACCTGGCCGGTCAAGTTAGCGGCCATGAAGTTCACATTTTCGGTCAGGCCGCGCCAAGTTCCGGCGACGCCTTCGACACGCGCCTGGCCGCCAAGTTTGCCCTCGGTGCCGACCTCGCGAGCAACGCGCGTGACCTCCGACGCAAAGCTGTTGAGCTGATCGACCATCGTATTGATCGTGTTCTTGAGCTCGAGGATCTCGCCCTTCACGTCGACCGTGATCTTCTTGGAAAGATCGCCCAGCGCGACGGCCGTGGTGACTTCGGCGATGTTGCGGACCTGGCCGGTCAGGTTGGCGGCCATCAGGTTGACGTTGTCGGTCAGGTCCTTCCAGGTGCCGGCAACACCCTTCACATTGGCCTGGCCGCCAAGCTTGCCCTCGGTGCCGACCTCGCGGGCGACGCGGGTCACTTCGGACGCGAACGACGCAAGCTGCTCGACCATGGTGTTGACCACTTTGCCGATGCGCAGGAATTCGCCGCGTAACGGGCGGCCATCGATTTCCACCGACATGGTTTGCGACAGGTCACCCTTGGCGACGGAGCCGATGACACGGGCCACCTCGGTGGTCGGCTGGACCATGTCGTCGATCAGCTCGTTGACGGCGCGAAGTTTGCTGTCCCAGCCGCCGGTTGCGCCGCGGACCTTGGCGCGATGGCCGATCTTGCCTTCCTTGCCGACGACCCGCGACAGGCGCTCGAATTCCTCGGTCAGCTGCTGGTTGAGGCTGACCACTTCGTTGAACAGGATGGCGATTTCGGCATCTGAGTCAGAGCCATCCTCGGGCAGGCGGACGGTGAAGTCGCCGCGCCGCAATTTTCGGAGTGCTGAAATCAGATCCCGGCGGGTGACCCCAAATTCGGATCGCGGGCTTTGTTTATTCACTGCACACCTCGCCACACTCTGAGGAGCAGGCATACAGCTCCCCCCGCTTCGGAAAATTCTTCAGCCGCTAATCAGTTCCGGTGTCTCAAAATTAAACGAAATCCCTTGTCCATAGGGCTCGCTTGGCCGGACGAGGGCAATTTTCCGTCGTAAATTCATCCGCTTGACTCTCCGGCAGGCGAAGCGCACCTGAGAACATATCAGGAACAAATGATGCGCGAGTCGGTTGATTCTCTTGCAGTGATCAGGCGGAATCTGGCCTCAATTGCCAGTGGCAGGCTGCTGTCCGCGAACAAACGGGTAGCGACCGGTCACTTGGCGCTCGACGCGGCGCTGGACGGCGGTTTGGCGCGAGGGCGCGTCCATGAGCTGTTTGCCGCCGAACCCGGCGATGAGCCGAGTGCAATTGGGTTCGCGGCGATGATCGCGCTGAGAATGATTGGACGGGATTTACCCATTTTCTGGCTGCGCAGCGACGAGGCCTGCCGACGTGGGGGCCAGCTTCATGCTCCCGGCCTCATCGAGTTGGGCGGGGACCCGGATGCGCTGGTACTGGGACAGGCTGCCGATACCAGGGCGTTGCTCAAAAGCGCGAGCGATGCGGCGCGCTGCCCGGGTCTCAAGGCACTGATCGTCGAATGCTGGGGGAAATGTCCCGAACTCGACCTCACGGTCAGCCGCCGATTGGCACTGGCCGCCGAAAAGTCGGGCGTGACCCTGTTCCTGCTGCGGCTGGAAGCAGAGCCCCTGCCCAGCGCGGCGGACACGCGCTGGTCGGTCAGCGCGGCGCCTTCGATTCCGCTGGAGGCCGATGCGCCCGGGCCGCCGATGTTTGAAATTGAATTGCTGCGCCGGCGCTCCGGGCCTTCCGGCATGCGCTGGCGTCTGGAGTGGGATCGTGATCAAATCATCTTCCGCGAGCCGGCGCATATTGGCGCTGTGGTTCCCCTTCCTGCCGGCCGACCGGTTGCGGCGGACCCATGGCGGCTTAGCGCCTGAAATTCCGCTTGCCCTCACTAGCAAGGTGAAGGGCGCGCTGCGCCTGGTGGCGGTCGATCAGGCGGCGCGATCCCTGGGACTGGAACAAGGCATTACCCTGGCCGACGCGCGGACGCGGGTGCCGATGCTTGAGGCGGTTGAACATGACGAGGCTGCCGACCGGGCGTGGATCGAACGATTGGCGGACGGCTGCATCCGCTACACCCCCTTGGTCGCCCTCGATCCACCCGATGGGCTGATCCTCGACGTCACCGGTTGCGCGCATCTGTTCGATGGTGAAGCCGGGCTCGCTGCCGATATCGAGGCACGGATGGCTGCGCTCAAGATGACGGTCAGGCTAGCATTCGCCGATACGCCTCGGGCAGCACATGGGCTGGCGCGGTATCGGGCCTTTGTTGCCAGGGACGAAGCGACGGCAATCCGCAAGCTCCCGGTTGCGGCACTCGAGCTGGATCCGGAAGCGACGCAGGGGCTGCTCCGTGCCGGCCTCAAAACGATCGGCGAATTGGCCAGGCGCCCGATGGCGGGGATTGCGGCGCGGTTTGGGGCGCATACAGTAACGGCGCTGCGCGAGCTGCTGGGCGAAGCCTCTCGACCCATCGAACCGCGTATTCCGGCTGTGCCAGTGCTCGCCGAACGGCGCTTTGCCGAGCCGGTTGCACGCACCGAATATGCGATTGCCGTGCTTGGCGAACTGGCTGCCGAGGCGGGTTGGCTGCTGGAACAAAGACATGAAGGCGGGCGGCGGTTCGAGGCCTGTTTTTTCCGCAGCGACGGGCTGGTCCAGCCGCTGATGATCGAGACCAGTCAGCCGACCCGCAATCCGGAGCTGGTCATCCGGCTGATGAACGAGCGGATCGAGGGCCTCAGTGACCCGATCGATCCCGGCTTCGGATTTGACCTCATCCGCCTGTCGGTGCCGCTGACCGAACCGCTGGCTGTGACCCAGCTGAGGCTGGAAGGCGGGGCGGCGAAGGAAGCCCAGGTCACGGAGCTGATCGACCGGCTGAGCACCCGTTTGGGACGTTCTCGGGTGCGCCGATTGGTGGCGCAGGACACGCATATTCCGGAGCAGATGCAATTGGCGCTGCCCTTCGCGGAGGCCGCTCCCTCCGCTGCGGCCTGGACGGTCTCCGCTCCCGGCGAACCGCCGCTCAGGCCTCTCCATTTGTTCGATCCGCCGCAACCGATAGAGGTCATGGCTTCGGTTCCCGACGGTCCGCCGCATCGCTTCCGCTGGCGCCGCAAGTTCCATGAGGTGCGCCGATTCGAGGGACCTGAGCGGATCGCGTCCGAATGGTGGAAGCGCAAGGATGGCGCGGTCGACCATGCCGGCCTGACCCGCGACTATTATCGGGTCGAGGATGCGCGGGGCCGGCGCTTCTGGGTCTTCCGCCACGGGCTGTTCGACGAAAAACCCAATCCGAAATGGTATCTCCACGGACTGTTTGCATGAGTTTCGCCGAACTCGTCGCCGCGACCAACTTCTCTTTCCTGCGTGGGGCCTCGCACCCTGGGGACATGGTTGGCCGGGCACTGGAGCTGGGCATGGCCGGGATCGGCATCGCCGACCGCAACAGCGTTGCCGGGGTGGTGCGCGCCTGGACCGCGCTCAATGACGCTTGCGATCAGGCCGATAAGACGCCGGAGGAAATCGGCTTCAGGCTGGTCGTCGGCGCCCGGCTGGTGTTCGCTGATGCGACCCCGGACATCATCGCCTACCCTGCAACGCGGCATGGGTGGGGGCGGCTGACCCGGCTGCTGACCGTCGGCAACCTGCGGGCGGAGAAGGGCGATTGCATCCTCCATTTCGCCGACCTCTTGGCCCATGCCGAAGACCTGTTGCTGATTGTCCTGGCCGACGATGCCCAAGAATTCCTGCTCCGCCGATTGGCCGAGGCTTGTCCCGGGGCGATATGGCTGGGAGGGGCCATGCCGCGGCAAGGAAGCGATCGCCGCCGGCTGGCGAAACTCAGGCGGCTGGCTGACCGGGTCGGCTTGCCGCTGCTCGCCACCAACGACGCGCTTTACGCTTCGCCCGAGGATCGGCCGCTGCACGATGTCGTTACCTGCATCCGTGAAGGCGTGACGATCCAGTCCGCCGGGCGGCTGCTCGCTGCCAATGCCGAGCGGCATTTGAAGCGCCCAAGCGAGATGGTTCGGCTGTTCCGCGACTGTCCGGAGGCTGTCGAAGAGAGCCTCAGTTTGCTTTCCCGCATTCATTTCAAGCTCGACGAACTGCGTTACGAATATCCGCACGAACCGGTGCCTGACGGCTGGACCGCCCAAGGCTGGCTTGAGAATTTGGTGATGAAGGAGGCCAGACGCCGCTCTCCTGACGGCCTGCCGCTCAAATGGCGGAGGGTGCTGGACGAAGAGTTCGGCCTGATCCGCAAATGCAAATATGCCAACTATTTCCTCACCGTTCATGACATTGTGCATTTCGCGAGGACGCAGAACCCGCCGATCCTCTGCCAGGGACGCGGGTCGGCTGCCAACAGCCTGGTCTGCTATTTGCTGGGCATTACCCCGATCGACCCGGTCGAGAATAATTTGCTGTTCACTCGCTTCCTGTCCGAGGAACGCCGCGAACCGCCCGACATCGATGTCGATTTCGAGCATGAGCGGCGCGAGGAGGTGATGCAATATGTCTACCGCCGCTACGGCCGGGATCGGGCAGGGATCGCTGCCACCATCATCCATTACCGCTCCCGCAGCACGGTCCGCGAGGCAGGCAAAGCGCTGGGCCTGTCGGAGGATGTCACGGCGCGGCTCGCCAACACCATCTGGGGCAGTTACGAAAACGATCTTGAGGACGATCGCTACGGCGAGGCGGGGCTGGCCCTGGCCAATCCGGATATTGCGCGGCTGCGGACGATCGTCGACCGGCTGATCAAATCCCCGCGCCACTTGTCGCAGCATGTTGGCGGATATGTACTGACCGAAGGGCGGCTGGACGAGATTGTACCGATCCACAACGGGGCGATGGAGGATCGTACCTTCATCGAATGGGACAAGGACGACATCGACGCGCTCGGCCTGATGAAGGTCGATGTGCTGGCGCTCGGAATGCTGACTTGCATCCGCAAGAGCTTTGACCTGATGCGACTGCACGAGCTCGGCGACTGGGATCTCGATACTGTGCCCAGCGAGGATCCCGCAGTTTACGACATGCTTTGCCAGGGCGACAGCATCGGCGTGTTCCAGGTCGAAAGCCGGGCGCAGATCAATATGCTGCCAAGGTTGAAGCCCCGCTGTTTCTATGACCTGGTGATTGAAGTTGCGCTGGTCCGCCCCGGCCCGATCGAGGGCGACATGGTCCACCCCTATCTTCGCCGCCGCAACGGGGAGGAGAAGATCGACCTTCCATCGCCCGGCCCGCCGCATCCGCCGAATGAACTGCAGGAAGTGCTCGGCCGAACCTTCGGCGTTCCTTTGTTTCAGGAACAGGCGATGAAGATCGCGATCGTGGCTGCCGGTTTCACCCCGGACGAGGCCAATGGGCTGCGCCGGGCCATGGCGACCTTCCGTAACCTCGGTACCATCCACCGTTACGAAGCCAAGATGGTCGAGGGGATGGTGAGCCGCGGCTATTCCCGCGATTTCGCGGCACGCTGCTACAACCAGATCAAGGGCTTCGGCAGCTATGGCTTTCCCGAAAGCCACGCCCAGAGTTTCGCCAAGCTGGTTTACGTCTCGGCCTGGCTGAAATGCCACCATCCGGCGGTTTTCACGTGCGCGTTGCTGAACTCCCAGCCGATGGGATTCTACGCCCCGGCGCAATTGGTCCGCGATGCGCGGGAACATGGCGTCGAGGTGCTCGGGCCCGACATCAATGCCAGCGAGCATGACAATCAGCTCGAGCGGCTCGAAGATGGCTCCCTCGCGATCCGGCTGGGCTTCCGCCAAATCGACGGTTTCCGCAA
>Ga0310890_10000563_pt1 | contig 12403 bp, 8 predicted proteins | sample T20D3metaG_FD_203751 | JGI IMG/M metagenome (GOLD analysis project Ga0310890, IMG submission 203751) | Lab incubated soil microbial communities from West Virginia University Organic Research Farm, Morgantown, WV, United States - T20D3 | ecosystem: Environmental > Terrestrial > Soil >... | reverse complement strand
CATTATGCCCGGGGATTTCATTTTGATGAGTTGTATCAAATAAGGTAATAAGGTAATGTAAACTAAGATTTACTATTAATAAGGTAATAAGGTTAGGAATTCCAGACTTTTACATCCAACCCTAAATAGCCTCCTTATGCAAACCATTCTCGGTGCCAACGGCGTTATTGGCCAGGAACTTTCTAAACACCTTCCTCATTATACAACACAAATACGACAGGTAAGCCGGAATCCTAAAAAGGTAAATGCAGGCGACGAAACCGTTCACGCCGATTTATTGAATTACGAGCAAACGGAAAAAGCAGTGGCCGGCAGCGATGTGGTATATCTGTTGGCTGGGTTAAAATACGAGACAAAAACATGGCAGGAGCAATGGCCCAAGGTCATGCGCAACGCTATTGATTCCTGCAAGAAGCATAACAGCAAACTGGTGTTCTTCGACAATGTTTATGCCTATGGCTATACGCAAGGTGCTATGACCGAGGAAACACCTTTCAAACCCAACAGTAAGAAGGGTGAAGTTCGGGCACGTATTGCTACCATGCTTCTCGATGAAATCAAACAGGGCAACATTCAGGGCATGATTGTTCGTTCTGCCGATTTTTATGGGCCAGGTGCTTTGCTCAGTCTAACTTACAATACCGTTACGTCGCGACTAAAAGCTGGAAAATCTCCACAATGGATTGGTGATCCTAAAACGGTCCATACGTTTACCTACACACCAGATGCCGGTAAGACAGTAGCCGTGTTGGCCAATTCACCCGCAGCCTTTAATCAAACGTGGCACGCCCTTACCAGTAAAAAAATTATTACCGGCGAAGAATATGTTCGGATCGCATGTGAGACCATCGGGAAGCCTTATAAGGGAATAACCACCTTGCCTAAATTTGGCGTTCGAATTTTAGGACTATTTGTGCCCGTACTTCGTGAATTTGTAGAAATGATGTATCAATTCGAAAACGATTATATTTTCGACAGCACGAAGGCAGAAAAATTTACAGGGATGATGGCAACTTCATACCAAGAGGGTATTGCCGCGACTATGGGTAAATAAAATTTGAAGTTTCGGAGTTTGAGGTTCGAGGTTTTTGACGTCTCTCCAAAATAAACTTGATTATTTGCTCACCGCGGAGTCGCGGAGGCACAGAGGTTTCACAGAGATTGGTTTACTTTCTTTGTCACTCCGTGCCTCTGTGTCTCCGTGGTTAAGTATCATTCAAGCCCATTTATTCAGAATCTACGTCCGGTTGCGAACGAAAATTTGCGGATACGCACAACCTTGGAGAAAAAGGTACGCTTACGAGACAATTATTTCAAGTATTAGAAACAGGTATGCAAATTGCCATTGAGTTTTTGCAATTCTAATTCCGGGTTCAGCCAGCTTTTTCATTAGGGTTTAGGTAAAGTCTGGTTGAACCCTCTATTTAATATTAAATTTCTTGTCAGAAGCAGAACCTTTTATGAGATCGGTGCATCTCCTTATTACCCTATGTTTAAAAACCTGCTAAAGATATCCATCCGAAACATCATCAAGGATAAGACCTATAGTATCATCAATATACTCGGCCTCACCATTGGCATTACCTGCAGTTTATTTTTGATGATGTATATACTGCATGAACTAAGTTATGACCGTTATCATAAAAATGCGGACAATATCTATCGGATAATTTCTGATATCAAAGAGCCCGATAATGCTTTCACCTGGGCCGTTGTACAAATCCCATTAGCAGACGAATTGCGTGAAAATTATCCGGAGGTAAAAAATGTAGTTCGCTTTATAAGAACAGACCGGACGCTTTATAAAAATGGTGACCAACAGTTTTATGAGGAGGAATTTTTTCGCGCTGATTCGACCGTGTTCGACATGTTTAGCTACGAGTTCATCTCCGGAGATCCCAACACGGCATTAGACGAACCATATTCAATGGTAATCACTGAAAAAATTGCCAAAAAATATTTTACCGACGCACCATCAGCTTTTGGACAATTGCTTCAGGACTCAGAGGGTCATGAATTCAAAGTGACAGGCGTTTTAAAAGATGTTCCGCTGAACTCACACTTTCGCTTCGACGCACTTCTGGCAAAAAATTCTGATCCAAAAAATCGAAACGAAGGCCACTGGGGAAACTTTGCGGTATTCACCTATGTCCAGTTACCCAGCGGCTATGACCTGTCGAAGATGTATACCAGTCTGGATAAAGTGATAAAAGAAAAAGTTGATCCCATCTTTGAGAAGTTTGGGATCAAAATAAAATATGAACTTCAAAAAATAGCTGACATTCATCTGCATTCTAAGATTCACGATGAATCAGAAGCCGGCGGTGATATGTCGTATATCTATATTTTCAGTGCGGTCGCTGGATTTATGTTAATTATTGCCTGCATTAACTACATGAATCTTGCCACCGCTCGTTCGGCTAACCGTTCCAAAGAAGTAGGTGTGCGAAAAGTAATGGGTTCGCAACGAAAACAACTGATCATTCAATTCATAACAGAGTCACTTGTACTTGCGTTCCTGGCTATGGCCGCAAGTTTGATCATGATATACGCGTTGCTTCCTGCATTTAAGACGTTGGCGAATAAAGAACTTCCTTATTCTTATATCTTGCAAACGCCTGTTTTATTAACCTTGGTTGGAATTGTCGTTTTCGTTGGAATTATTGGAGGAAGTTATCCTGCTTTCTATCTGTCAGGATTTAATCCAGTAAATGTCTTAAAGGGAAAACTTGCTGTTAAAGGTGGCGGTGTGCTATTCAGAAAAATACTGGTGGTCAAACAATTCGCCATTTCGATTTTTATGTTGATCTCTACGTTGATTGTCTATAATCAGCTTCAATACATTCGGAACAAAGATTTAGGGTTTGACAAATCCCGCATCGTTCGGCTTGAATTAAATGAACGGGTGACGCGGGAAAAGGCGTCTGTCTTGGTCGAAAAATTAAAGCAATATCCGGCGGTGGCCGGAGCCGGGATGGCAAACGCCTCCCCTGGTCGTGGTATTGGAAAGGCAGTTTTACAAGTCGAAGACAATGAAGGTAAACTGGTCGATCGCGGCGTAGATCTGTACGGCGCAGATTTTGATTTTATCAAGACCATGGGTATGCAGATCGTAACGGGCCGCGACTTCTCTCGTGATGTACCATCAGACACAACGTTCTCGGTACTGGTGAATGAAGCGATGGTTAAACGCATGGCCTGGGAAAATCCTATCGGCAAAAAATTTGTATTTGGAAATGGTCCCGGCACTCCGGTTGAAAAGAAGGTTGTCGGCGTGGTGAAAGACTACCACCAAAAGTCATTATACGATCCCATTGAACCACTGATGATTTACCTCGGTAAAAGTCATGATTTTGTATTCGTCCGCACAGAACAAGGTGATGTCCGAAAATCGATTGAATCCATCGAGAAATGCTGGAGGGAGATTTTTCCGAACAGCGCGTTTGAATATGCTTTCCTGGATCAGGATTTTAATTCACAATACAAGGGGGATGAGAAGAGAAGTCAGATCTTTACGACGTTTTCAGGTCTCACCGTTTTCATTGCCTGCCTGGGCCTGCTCGGCTTGTCTGCGTTCACGACAGAACAACGGACAAAAGAAATTGGCGTGAGAAAGGTGATCGGTGCAAGTGTGAAAAGTTTGGTGACGCTTATTTCAAAAGAGTTTTTTCTTTTGGTCGGAATGGGAACAATTTTAGCCTTTCCCGCTGCCTGGTATTTTACGGGGTACTGGCTGCAACATTTCGCCTATAGAATCGAACTACAAAATGAGTGGCCAACATTTTTAGTTTCAGCTTTCGTTGCATTCTTGCTGACTTTGGTGACAGTGGGTTATCATGTGGTCCGTGCCGCATCTTCAAATCCGGTAAACGCCCTGCGGGATGACTAACGGAGATTGCTAAACCTATCACTGCATACGGTTCTGCTCAATGAATTCCCGAAAAGACTTTTTATAGGTTTCCCCGATAGGAATCTGAGCATTGCGAATTTGAACATGGTTCTTATGCACCACATCAATGGAACGAAGTGCTACAATAAATGAATTGTGAACACGAATGAATTTATCTGGCGGCAACTGTTCCTCCAACGTTTTGAGCCGTTGAAGGCTGACGATCTTTTGATTATTCAAATGGATCGTAACGTAATCCTTCAATCCTTCAACGTATAGAATATCATCGAAAACAACTTTCACCAATTTTGTACCATCTTTTATAAATACAAAAGGTTGTTCAACAGCTGCTGGCGGTTTCTCAGCAATTATTGCCGGTGACTTCTTTGATTCAAGTCGTAGCGTGACTTTGTCGACAGCCTTTAAGAAACGTTCAAATGTTATCGGCTTCAACAGATAGTCAACTACATCCAGCTCATATCCCTGCAAGGCATACTCCGAATATGCAGTGGTTAGAATAACAAGAGGCCGTTTTTGTAACACCTTCAGTAAAGATATCCCCGTAAGTTCAGGCATTTGGACGTCCAGAAAAAGGACGTCAATTGGATTATTACGAAGCACTTCCAACGCTATAATAGGGCTTGAACATGCTTCAATCAAATTTAATGATGGAACTTTTCGGACGTATTCTGTTAACAGATTCCTGGCGAGTGGTTCGTCCTCAACGATGACACAGTTCACTTTCATTTGAGCAATTTAATCATTCTCGCCCATTCGCTGGTCCATTATACCGCTAGATGGTCCCGGTCTGAAGGAGATCTCCGGGAGGCGATTGTCTGCCATTCAATTGTATAGTAGATTGGTCGCTCAGGGTAAGATCCAGCTGCACAAAATATACGCCCGGATTATCGTTGATCTTGATTTTATGCTGATTCGGATAGCTCAGTTCGAGTCTGCGTTTGACATTCTGTAAGCCAATTCCCGACTTCTCAGTATTATTGGGTGTGCCTGGTATCTTGCTGTTCTCAACGATGTAGATACATTCACTGCCTTGCAATTTAATGCTGATGTTAACCCAGGCTTTGGAGTTATTGTTATTCACGCCATGTTTGAATGCATTTTCTAAGAATGTTATAAAAATCAATGGCGCTATCCAGACATTTTCGGTGTTCCCTTCAATTTTAAAATTTATTGGAATTTGATTGTTGAGGCGAAGACGTTCCAGGCTGATATAGTTCTGCATGTACTCTATTTCTTGGCTTAACAAAACACGCGGATGATTCGAGTCATAAATCATGTACCGCATCATTTGAGATAATTTGGCTATCACTTCCGTCGTATTTTCAGATTTGGTGTACGCCAGGTAATACAAATTATTCAACGTATTAAAGAGAAAATGGGGATTGATCTGCGCCTTTAAAAAATTAAGCTCAGCAATCAGCCTTTCGTTTTCTACTTCTTTCTTCCGGGCTTCAAATTCAAACCAATCAACTGCAAATCTCAGCATACCCACGAAGAGCACTATGAACAGCGTAACCGCGGTTATTTGAACAATAAAGAAGCTAGAATAGAAGTGATCAACCTGGTGGGTGTAGCCATCGATCAAATAACGCTGAATATGTACGCGTGCTGTTATCAGAAGCGCAAAGGGTATGGAAAATTCTGCAACGTATTTCCATATGCTCTTTGAATTTAGAAATCGCGGCCATGTATAAAAGTAATTCAAATAAGCGATCAGCATCGTAAATATCAACTGGATGGTTAGGGAAGTAAACAATTGACCCCACGCAATTCCCCGGGCACGTTGAAATACGGTTATCTGATACAGATTAAACGACAGATACACACACCAAAACGACAGGTGCAATAAGAACACACGATTTCGGTGGAAGAAAGCTGACATGAATGGATAAATTTTATGATTAAAGGTAGTCCTTCCAAAAGAATCCAAAACACCTTCTTACAAGTTTTCTACCGTCTGCAAAATTTGATCGACCAATACCCTAATTCTACCATACCTTTCGGGCCTGTCGAATAATTCGAGTATGCGTCGAACCAAATTGCCTGAACGTCTAATACCGGCTATAAAGTGGCAACATTAATCTTTCTTTGCAGTTAATGTTACCTGGTCATGTATTGCAAAGTATACATGGCAAGTGAAATTATAGTATGGCTTAATTTTTTAATCTCGTTCAAATGAAAAAAATTCTATCGCTGGTTGTTTTGTTTATTACAGGAGCAGCAGCATGGGCTCAGTCCGATGACCATAAGGGTAACGGAAAAATTCAGGGTACCGTTATGGATACGGAAACTAACCTGCCTGTCGAATTTGCTAACGTTGCCTTGTTAGATCCCACAACAGAAAAACCAATCGATGGTGCCGTTGCTGATGACAAAGGTAAATTCATAATTCCAAAAGTTGCCCCTGGTACCTATAGTGTTTCTATAACGTTTATCGGATATGAAACTCAGACCATCAAAAGCGTTACCGTTGAAGATAAAAGAGACGAGGTCAATTTAGGTATCATCAAACTAGGTTCAAGCACAAAAGTATTAAACGAAGTTGTTGTCGAAGGACAGAAGCAGCTAATTGAAGAACGAGTAGACCGTACGATTTACAATGCCGAGAATGATATCACCTCTAAAGGTGGTGATGCTACAGACGTGCTGAAAAAAGTACCAATGCTTTCCGTCGATCTGGATGGAAATGTGACGTTGCGTGGTAGTCAAAACATCCGTGTTTTGATTAACAACAAACCTTCGACCATCATGGCCAGCAGCATCGCGGACGCGCTCAAACAAATTCCGGCCGACCAGATTAAGACGGTCGAAGTGATCACCTCCCCATCTGCAAAGTATGACGCCGAAGGCACAGGGGGTATCATCAATATCATTACCAAGAAGAATACCCTTCAAGGGGCAACGCTAAATGTAGACGCAGGTGTAGGACTTCGTGGATCCAACTTGGGTTTGAATGGAAATTATCGCACCAAGAAAATGGGATTTTCATTGGGCGGCTTTGGCCGTTCGATGTATAACGTAAGTGGTAGCTTTGAAAACAGCCAGTTAACCCGTGATACCCTTGCAAATCCTGATACTGAAACCCTAAACCTTCAAAGAGCCGATACCAGAAACGGAGGACTATTTGGCAATTACACATTGGGCTGGGATTATGATATAGATAAGAAGAATTCGCTGGCCGCATCCGTTCGCTTTGGCGCAAGAAATAACAAAAATTATCAGGATGGTTTATTTACCGAAACTTATGCTAGTGATTTCACTTCTTCGTCTCTGCGAAATGTAGTTACTGAAGATCTTTCGAATACTATAGATGTAAATCTCACCTATACGCACACCTATGAAAAGCCTCAGCGAGAATTTAGTTTCCTCGCACTTTATAGCAAGAATAATCGAAATAATGATTTTGAAAACAGAACTATAGAGGAAAATGGTGTTTCAGCGTTCAAAGGGTTTAAGAACTTAAATGACAGTTACAACCAGGAAATTACGCTGCAGGCTGATTACCAAACTCCCATAGGCACCAATCAGATTGTTGAATTTGGTGGGAAGGATATTATGAGAAAGGCTTATAGTGATTTCATGCGATTAGATGATTTCGGCGATGGCAATTATGTAGAATCGGAAAACTCTGTAGTCACTAATAACTTAAACTATAACCAAAATGTAATGGCGGGATATTTAGCCTATACCATTAATTTACAAAAAGGATATAGCGTAAAGGCCGGAACGCGATATGAGTACACCAACATCGATGCTTATTCACAAACGGATGATGACATAGAGATTCCATCTTATGGTGTATTTGTTCCCAGCGTAAATGTTTCCAAAAAGCTCACGAATGGAACAATGTTAAAAGCTGCCTACAACAGAAGGATTCAACGTCCCTCCATTCAATTTCTAAATCCTAATCCTCAAAATCCCAACCAACTCAATATTACGATAGGGAATCCTGAGCTAAGGCCAGAGTACACCAACAACTACGAATTTTCTTACAATACATATATCAAGGGAACTTCGCTCAACTTTACATCTTTCGTACGCAATACCACAGGTTCTATTCAGCGAATCCGGACTACGATTCCAGGTGTTGCAGGTGAGTCTGACAGAATCCTTACGGAATATGATAATATCGGAACTGAAGATGCATATGGCCTAAGTGTTTTTTCTAACGTAAATATTGGAAAGCTTTCACTGAATGGTGGCGGAGATGTTTACTTTACAGTATTAGACGATCACATCAGCACGAGTAATGAAGGTTGGGTGGTCAGTGGCCGGATCTTTGGAAGTTATAGCCTTAACAAAGGATGGGGCATCCAGTTCTTTGGATTTATGCGCGGACGTCAGGTTCAGCTCCAGGGAAGCCAGGGTGGGTTTGGATTTTATAACATGGGCGTGAAAAAAGATTTCCTGAACAAAAAGGGAAGTGTAGGCCTGGCGTTGGAGAACTTTGTTTCATCATCGATGAAGATTCGCAATGAATTGCATTCACCGATCCTGGATCAAAAAAGTCTGACCGTTTTAAACAACATGAGTTTCCGTGTTACTTTCAGTTACCGCATAGGCAAAATGAGTATGGATGCTCCGCGTCCACGGAGAAGCAAATCCATTAACAATGATGATTTGAAAGATGGCGGTGGAGACAATGGTGGCGGAGGTATGGAAGGAGGCGGCGGTCAACAACAACGTAGTGGTGGTCAAGGCAGCAACGGGGGTGCAAGAACAGCGGCTGCAGTAAAAGTAGCAGCAGGTGACCCTAACGCGGTAGTAAATGCAGCAGGTTCCTGGGCATATACCATTGAATCGCCGCAGGGTGGTGAAGGAACGCTTGTTATCAAGAAAGAGGGCGACACTTATACGGGATCCATCACAAATAAAAAATTTAATTCCAATACAGAATTATCATCGGTCTCACTGAAGGGCAATGAATTGACTTTTGCTTATGAAGCAAACGGTCAAGGAGGAAATAAAATGCCAATTCAAGTGAAGGCAATTATAACCGGTGATAATTTCAATGGAAGTATGACTGTGGGGCAGTTTGGCACATTTCCGATCAAAGCCAAACGCGAATAAATAGGGGATAGGGATCGGGTTTAATTTTGGTTAATAGGGGGAGTGGTTTCCCCCTATTTTTTTTTCTTATCGGGGACACAAATCTTGTGGGGACGCAACATTTTGCGTCCTTACGACCTGGTTCCAGTCGCGAGCGCCCGCATGCTTTTCACGCGCTCCGGATCCACCGTTCTCAATTTAAATTCTGATCCTTCTTCCGAACCCATTCCTTCGATATTTGCATTTTTGAAAACCATGGCGCTTGGCCGAAATGATGTCGCAGAAAAATGAATCTCAGAAGCCCCAGACCTGGACACAATATTCTCAACCGTGTTTTCATTTACACCAGAACCCGGCATGACTGAAATTCGTCCATTTGCCTTCCGGATTAATTCACCAATAAGTTCGGCCCCCTGGCTCGCTAGCGCTCGCTGGCCTGCTGTAAGGATGCGGTCGAAACCCACTTCTATACAATCTTCCAGCGCTTCGAAAGGATCTCTTGTCATATCAAAGGCCCGGTGACACGTAATCTTTAAAGGTTTTGCCTGGGCAATTAATTCCTTGCAGCGCTTCTTATCAATCGTTCCATCTGGATTGAGAATGCCGAACACCACGCCATCAACACTTAATTTTTGGCATTGTGAAATGTCGCGCTTCATGGAATGGAATTCATAACTGGAATAACAAAAGTCGCCGCCACGGGGACGAATCATGACGTACACGTCAATGCTTATATTTTGCCGGACGAGTTCGATGGTGCCATATGATGGCGTTGTTCCGCCTTCTCCAGGATTATCACATAATTCAATGCGATCCGCTCCGCCCTCCTGAGCTTTTAATGCGGACTCGACGTTGTAGACGACGATTTCGATTTTCATAAGCTGAGCAGTCAGCTGACAGCAAACAGCTGACAGCTAGACCATGTTAAAAATTGAATCAACTTTGAAAGATACTCCCTTTCGACAACCACAGCTGTATGCTGACAGCTTAAAGCTGATAGCTTAAAGAATCAATCAACGCGTTGCCCTTGTTGTCATACTTTGCATAGTTAAATCCTTTTTGCAAGCAATATGCGCCGTATTCCCCGTTCTTATTAAGCGCTAAAAATCCGACTTGTACTTCCTTTGCTTTCGCGGGATTTTTTTTTAGTATCCTTTCGATTGCCAGCTTGCACGCTTGCTCTGGGGAATTCCCTTGCCGCATCAACTCCACTACCAGGTGGCACCCTACAATCCTGATCACCTCCTCCCCCACACCCGTGGCGGTCGCTGCGCCGATTTCATTATCGACGTACAAGCCGGCACCAATGATGGGAGAATCACCGACCCGTCCTCGCATTTTGAAAGCCAGCCCGCTCGTTGTACACGCACCCGACAGATCTCCATTTGAGTCCAACGCGATAATTCCAATGGTGTCATGGTTTTCGACGTTAATGATGGGTTTATACTCTGCCTTTTTTGTCCATTCTCGCCAGGTTTTTTCCGATTCCTTGGTCAGCAAATTTTGTTTTTTAAATCCATTCGCCAATGCGAACTGGAGTGCGCCCTCTCCCACCAACATCACGTGTGGCGTTTTCTCCATCACCATCCGCGCCACAGAAATAGGATGTACAATGTGTTCTAAAAACGCCACAGATCCACACCGACCATTTTCATCCATAATACACGCATCGAGTGTTACATGTCCGTCGCGATCAGGCAAACCACCTAGACCCACCGAAGTTTCTTTGGGATCACCCTCGGGAACTTTCGCCCCGGCCTCAACGGCATCGAGCGCCCGCCCGCCTCCAGACAAGATTTTCCAGGCTGCTTCGTTCGCTTGCAGTCCAAAATTCCACGTTGAAAGAACAATTGGCTTAGTGACAGCCTGCGACTCTGTCGCAAGCGCTGACACAGGTAGTAAGGCGGAGAGCTTTAAAAAATCTCGACGTGTTCGCATGATAGTGTTGAAGTGTTGAAGTTCGAGCTGCTGTTGTAAGTCAACGAGACATGGCTTAGTTCGCAGGTCGATGTTCCGCCATCCCACAACGGCAACACATAGAACTTCTACTCAATGACTCTCCTCGCGACTCTAAACCTTTTTTGATAATATTCAGCAAATAAGTTAGTTTCTACAACACCTAATTTGCTTGAGGCGTGAATAAATTTAATGTTGTCCTTTGCCTTAACGTCAGTAACGAGGCCGACATGCGTAATCTCATTCTTCTTGTTTCCAGTTGCAAAGAAGACTAAATCGCCAGGTTTGAGCTCATTCATTTTAACCTGGGTACCCACTTTGCTTTGCGCTTCCGAACTCCTGGGCAGGCTCACTTTTACCACGGTAAACGAATTTATCAACAATCCGGAACAATCCATTCCAGAGCGCGTCGTACCTCCATATTTGTAAGGAGTACCAATGAATGTTCGCGCTGTCGAGATAACTCTCTCAGCTTTGTCGGACGACTTTCCTTTTTCTGAAGCCTCGTCAGCCTCTTCGATCGGCTCTGGTGCAGTGTCCGTCGGCTTATCCTCCCGGACATTCTCATTTTTTGTAATCTTTTCTGCCGTGTTTTTGGTGTTGCCGGAGACTGCAACTTTTTTCGGACCCGAACAGGAAGCAAAAAACACCACTCCGGCAAAGAGGGAAAAAATCAGCTTTTTACGTGTTGTCAGATTAAAAAATAGCATTACGCTGAAATTAAATATTCAAATATAATCGATTCATAGCATTCACAGAAGCCAACCATACGGCGTGGTGTTATCTCATCTAATAAATTGAGCACCCACCCAATTCTTTAGGACAGGGATAGTGAAGCTATTGGATTTATTAACGCACAGCTTCTTCAAAACGTCCAAGCAAAAAAAACATTGTTGACGCGAACGAGAAATGTAAGGGAGTGGCGCCAAAGTCGGGCAAAAACTACGTCACAACAACTGCCCGGGTAAATACGGAGGCATAATGCGTAATTACCGGATTCACTATAGAAACGGATATGCGTTTATTTGAATAACGATCATCAAAATAAGGTTTTCACCGGGATTTGAAACGAAAACCTTTGAAATGACCAGACGAAGTAGTAACCGGATGACGCGTTTGCCTGGTTTAAAATATGGCTGATTAGGGTAGAGAGAAGTAGATAGATTACCTTTGCTCTTCGGAGCAAAGGTTTTTTTATGCCGGCCCACATCGAAGGAATTTTCGCCTAATCCAAGTTTTTTTAATTTATCTTAGATCTGCATTTCAGATCACATGGAAATAATAATTCTCGTCGGAGTCGCGCTGGTCGTTTTGTTTATTTTATTCAAAATTTTCAAGGCGTTTATCAAATGGGGTATCCTCATCCTGGTGCTGGTTCTTGTTGTAGCGTATTTTACAAACCCCGAAGAATTGACTCACTTTAAAGGTTTGAAAGGTGTGCAGAAAGACATTACGGATAAGCTTAAAGTCGATGACTATAAAATTTTC
>Ga0310890_10000562_pt1 | contig 12409 bp, 9 predicted proteins | sample T20D3metaG_FD_203751 | JGI IMG/M metagenome (GOLD analysis project Ga0310890, IMG submission 203751) | Lab incubated soil microbial communities from West Virginia University Organic Research Farm, Morgantown, WV, United States - T20D3 | ecosystem: Environmental > Terrestrial > Soil >... | reverse complement strand
GCGTCGCCGGAAATTGCTGATCAACAGTACGCAGTGATCGCGCCGACACTTCATTGCGCGTACAAACGTGCGACTGAAAACACCGTAATCGGCGAACGGAGTGTCGGCGATGCACGGCTGAACTACTACGAACTCACGTACGCTTGGTTTGATCATTATCTGAAAGGCGAAGCGAACGGAATTCTCGAGAAGATGCCCCGCGTGCGTTACTACACGATGGGCATTAACAAGTGGCAGACGTCGGATGTTTGGCCACCCCGCGGTGCTCAACCGATGAGCTTCTATCTTTCGAGCGGGGGCAATGCGAATACGATGAACGGCGATGGAATTCTGGTCGAGGCAGCGCCAGCAGCAGATAGCGCTGACAAGTTTGAATACGATCCGATGAATCCAGTGCCGTCGTATGGCGGCAATGTTTGCTGCACTGGAAACGCGATCACTGCCGGCTCTTACGATCAGCGCAAACAAGAAACCAGACCCGACATTCTTGTGTACACAACTGAACCTTTGAAGGAGGGCGTTGAAGTTAGTGGGCCGATTGAGTTGACGCTCTATGTTTCGTCAGACGCGAAAGATACAGACTTCACGGTGAAACTAATCGACGTCTATCCTGACGGCCGTGCTTACAATCTCGATGAGACCATTCAACGAATGCGATATCGGGATGGTTACAACAAACCTCTCGCCTTCATGCAAGCGGGAAAAGTCTACAAAGTGGTACTTGGCCCGATGGTTACAAGTAACTTCTTCGAAGCCGGTCATCGGATCCGCATCGAAGTGTCGAGCAGCAATTTTCCGCGCTTCGATCGAAACCTCAACACCGGCGGAAGAAATTGGGACGAATCAAAAGGTGTCATCGCGCGAAACGCAGTGCATCACTCGAAGCAATATCCTTCGGAGTTGAAGATGACGGTGGTGAAGAAACCGAGTTCCCAATCAACCTCGGCGCAATAATGCTGTTCCCAGAACCGCTCAAGCTATTACTGGGAGCGCGGACGTCCCCGTCCGCAAATGAGCGAAGCGAACATATGGCGCACCTAACGGCGCGTTTGCGGACGGGGACGTCCGCGCTCCCAGTAATTAGCTTGAGCCGTCCCTCGTAAGTTGATCCCGAGAGACCGGCTAATCATTTTCTGGCGAAAACTACTCACATCAGATAAACTGAGCGCCCCTCGCACAACCTGATGTTTCGCGCGGCACCTGTTCGCAGCGTGTTGCTTGTCTAAAACTAAAACCTCTCAAAATCACCATGTCGAAAATCATCGTTTGTCGACCCAAGCCTGTCCCTATGGAGAAGCTTGAGGCTGCCCACCGCCGCGCCGTCGAAATCAATCCTGAAAATGAACGAGACCGCCGCACTATAGCGCGCACACCAATCGGTCGTCGTGGTGGAGAGCGCCGTATAGCCGTCGTCGTTGGCCGAAAGTGGCCGGCAAAAGGCGTGCGCTTGAGTGTTTCGTTCCTCGATACTCCGCCCGCAGCGCTGCGTACAAGAATCATCCGCCACATGAACGCGTGGGGCGAACACGCGAACGTTGTGTTTTCGGAAACTAACGACACTGGCGAGGTGAGAATCGCACGTCTCACGGAGCCTCCAGAAGTTTCGGGTTATTGGTCATGGGTGGGTACGGAGATTCTCGAGGCTGAGCTGGATGAGCCGACGATGAATCTCGAAGGCTTTACAATGAAAACCTCCGACTCCGAGTTTCGCCGCGTGGTCCGACACGAGGCCGGGCACACTCTCGGGTTCGATCACGAGCACATGCGCTCGGAGATCGTGAAGATGATTGATCGCAAGAAAGCATTCACGTTTTTCGATAAGACCCAGGGGTGGACGAAAGAAGAGATTGAAGAACAAGTGCTCACGCCGTTGGTACAAAAGTCGATCATGGGCACCCAGGAAGTCGATCCGGTTTCGATCATGTGTTACCAGCTGCCGGGATCGATCATGAAGAACGGGAGAGCAATAAAAGGTGGAGTCGACATTAATCCGAGAGACTTTGCCTTCGCGGCTTCCTTGTATCCGAAACCGGGTGCAGAGCCGGACAGACAGATCGAGAAAAGGGTTGACTCACTTGCTCCACCGACGGAAACGATCCCAGAACAATTGAAGGTGAAGCCTGAGACAGTAGTCTCAACACCAGCAATGGCTTTCGCTCCACGCATTCGGGAGGCCAGCGAGACTTTCGAGTTGGTAGTAATGGATGAGTTCCTTTCCGGAGGTGAAGCACGTAAGCCCGGATCGACTCCGAAGTTCGCGCAGGTGTTCGCAAGTTACGGTGGCGCGCGAGTCACGTCTGTCATGCGACTGCGAGCCGACAAGGGAGAAGAGAAGACCCGGTTCGGAGAGATCATCCGGATGCATGAGCGCATCAAGGCGTACACAAACCGTGAAGAAGGATCTTTACCTGATGACGACGAGATGATCGCTTTTGGCGGTAAACTGTTCGACACTCTTTTTCAGGGCGACGTGCGCAGGCTTTATGACGAAGCACGCACACGCCAGCACGGTCGTTTGGATCTTGTGCTCACCTCGATGATTCCATGGATCGCCGAGAAGCCGTGGGAGTTTAGCTACGATCATGGTCGTCAGAGTTTTCTCGCAACAGAAGAGATTCACTTCATTCGCAATGTGCTGACCAACGTTCCCGCAGATCCAATCACCCGGGCCGATGGTCCTCTACGCATCCTGGTTGTGTCTGCGCAACCCGTGGGGTTTGGACGGCTCTCAATTGAGCAAGAGGTCCAGGTAATCCAACGGGGCTTTGAACCGCTCGTCGAAGCAGGACTTGTGTCGATCGACACGTTAGCGCGCGCGACCCCATCGATGATTCACGGTCGTCTGACAACCGGTAATTATCAGGTCGTGCATTTCATTGGCCACGGTATTTACAACGAAGAGCGTGGCGAGGGAAGTTTGATCTTCGTGAATGAACAGGGAGGCGAATACCCACTCGGCGAGCGTTCCGTGCGTGAAATCTTTCGTGGACGTGGACTGAGTCTTGTCTTTCTAAACGCTTGTGAGAGCGGACGTGGCGGCAGGGCTGACTTCAACAAGGGCGTCGCGCAATCGCTCGTCGCACATGGATTGCCCGCGCTGGTCGCCAATCAATACAGCGTGCTCGATTCATCGGCAACGTCATTTGCGCAGCAGTTCTATTGGTCATTGGCGCAAGGCATGTCGCTGGGAGTAGCTGCTCGAGAAGCGCGCATCGCTGTCAATTATCTCTTGCACGGCGAACCTATCGATTGGGCCGTCCCCGTTCTTTATGCTCGCAATGCTGATGCGACCCTTTGTACGCCACCAACAACAGGCGGGAAGGTGCCATCGACCAGTGTGCGGGCTTCTGCCAGGCGTTCGACGATCGCTCACGGAGTTCGCATCGGCGTTTGGGACATGGACAGCGTCTTTCCGTCATTAGAAAAGACGCTCGAAACGATGACCCAGGCGCAGAGCGCTTTCGGATTTGAGCTGGTGGATCTGTCGGTGCCGCTCGGTGTCTGGGACCTCGACAGTGAGAAGGGAAAGTCATACCTCTGGGCTGAGCTTCTTGCCAGCCGGCTGCAACGCATGCCGATGGAACTGAGCGTTGAGTTACTTGTATGTGTTACGCGACACTGGCTGCGCGATAACGAGGTGCTAAACCTTTATGGTTGGTGGCCCAGCGATCGCAGACCGCCAATCATTATTTTTTCGATTGCCGGTTTTGAAGAGTTGGCTCCGGAAGGTGCTGAGACAGATCGGGCGATCTCAAACGCAATGGTTACAGGCCTGGCTGGCTACTATGGAGAGTTTGCCTCGCATCGTGGGAGCTCGAGAGATTGTCCGATGTGGTACAACGAGAAGAGGAATTTTAAACATCTCGTGAGTCCACAAAGCTTCGATACGTCGTGCAAGAAAAAGCTGAGGCTGAAGGTCGGTCAAAAGTTTGCCGCGCTCGAGGCACTGCTGAAAGCGTTTCGCTAGTCAGCGATTATGTCTGGAGCGATTGGCGGCGTCGGCGAATTAGATCGACAGCTGTAACTATTCAGTACCGTGCGCGGTAGCGGACGGCCATCACTAAACTCAACATACGCCTGCTGCTTTGCCGTCGCGATGAGTGGTGGCCGTCCGCTACCGCGCACGGTACTGAATAGCCTCTCCACCAACGTGAAGCCGGCGATCCTAGTCGAATACAGGAACGGTAAGCAGTGGTGCGCGAATCAGACGCAACACTCTTTCACTATGGCTGCCGCGTAGGCCATCCAAAAAACCGTTTCGCCCATCAGTAGCCATCACAATCAGATCCGCGTCAATCTCGTTCGAGGTGTCGACAATCGTTTGAATTACATTGCCGCTTCGTAACTCTTTCTTCCATTCCCAACCCTTTACATCCGGACAACGGACGGTCGGCATCGTGTTGGCCTGGCCCACGTGGACCAGGGAAAAGGTTCCCGATGGACAGCCGAGGCCAGTGACGAGCCGTACTGCTGCATCCAACGACGGCTGAGGCCTCGGGCTGATTGCGATCGGAATCAGGATCTTCCTTAGAGAGACAGAACCGTCTTCACCGGATACAAATCCCTCACTGTCTCCTGGAATGAACAAGGTCAGTTCTTCTGCACGCCGGGCGACAGGCTCAGCTACCGATTTATCAAGCCAGCGAACGCGACCTTCACGTTGATGCGTCGCGAGCACGATTAGTTCGGCAGGGTGCACCTCCAAATAGCCCAACACGGCTTCTACCGGATCGCTTTTTCGGGCGACGATTTTGCGAACGTCGATGCCGAGCTGTGCAACGGCGGATCTGGGACTGTTCTTCGGCAGCAGCTGCCAACGCTCGAGCGTTTCACGAACACCGGGGAAATCGGCCAATTCTGAAGTCCCGTTTGTGCAAACATGCAACAGAGTGAGTTCGGATTTTGAGGTCAACGCTGCCTTGAGCGCGTGGTGAAAAGCGACTTTGCTGCCTTCAGAGAAATCAGTTGGGTGAAGAACACTCTCGATAATGGGAGTCATTTGCTCTGCCTCGTTGTTCGATTGGGTGGAACCAAATGAATTGTAGGTTTGATGAGATAGTCTGGTTGACTGTCAGAAATACCAGTAGGACATTGAAGATTGTAGATTGTCGATTGTAGATTGAATCACTTTGAGTCGAGTCGCGACAAGACTTATCAATTGAGTTGGAACCTTCAATGGGCGATTTGCAATCTTCAATCTGCAAACTACAATCTACAATGCTTTGACTCACTAACTCGAAAGGGCTTTTACAAGTGGTTACAAGGGGTTTCGTATTCGTTCTCATTTGCCTGTATTTAAGCATTGCTGCAACCAATCTTTTCGCAGCAACTCCCGCAAAATCTCCCCTAGTTATTGAACTCATCCCGCACCCAGGCGGCACATTGATGATGACAATCCGAGCGACCGTGCAGGGGCATGAAGGAAATTTCATATTCGATACCGGCGGCGGAATTTCTTACATCAGCCCTGGATTCGCGCAAACGATTGGCTGTAAGCCGTGGGGGCAACTCACCGGTTTCACTCTCACAGCACAACGGCTCGACATGCCGCGTTGTGACGGAGTGTCTTTCGACATCGCCGGCAATCGCTTCGGCGCGCCCACCTCGGGAGTTTTCGACATCATGAAGTTTATGCCCAAGGATCTGCCGAAGATCGACGGCTCGATCGGCCTCGACGTTTTTGACGGGCGCGCGGTCACATTGAGCCTGGCCCACAAGCAATTGACTGTTGAAACACCGGCAAGTCTCGCAGTGCGGGCCAGGCACGGCAGGGAGGTTCCGATCAAGTTGGTTCGCGAAGTTGAAGGTGCTGCGCTGACCGTGGTAGTGGCTGTGCCCACGACAGCAGGAACAGCATGGATGGAGATCGACTGCGGTAATGGTGGAGCGAATGTTATTGGCAAGCATCTCGCACCGTTGATGAAGTTGGATCCAGGCAAGAAAGAACCACAACCGGCGAGCTTTATGATCGCTGGAGGCGTACCTGTTGAAGGCATGGCTCGTGTGAACGAGACTCTAACCATGGACGGCAATATCGGCACGAGGTTTTTGATCAAATGGGATCTGACTTTGGACCTCGCCAAAGGTCGTGCTTGGCTCGCGGAGCCAACAGCAGGAGCAGACGGCAGGAGCAGGCAAAGTCGGAGTCTTTCGTAACAACTACCGCAATAGACTCGGGGGAAGACGGAACGGCAAAGCCGCACCAAACAAGGCGCTTGGCGCTTGCGGCTTTGCCGCCCGATGTGAGGCGATGGCTCTGCCTCGCCGTTAATGCGCTTCGATAGAATGGGCTATGCCCTTGGTCCGGTCTCTGACCTCGCGTGCGCTCCACTCAACATCGCTTTGGATCGCAGTCATATCCGGACGCGTCGGGATAGCGGGTGGGTGCGAAGCTTTTCTCTGTATAACCTCCGTGGATCCCTGTGGCTCTGTGGTGTTAATGGTTCCCAAACTACTCAAACACAGCGACACCGGAGAACGCGGAGGATGCACAGAGAAAAGCTTCGCACCCTTGAGAATACCCCCAACGGCAGTTGGGGGATGGTTCAGGTCCAGCCTACTAACGACGCATCTCGTCAGTCCGGCGCGCCGCGAACGAACTTGAGTAATAGAAATCAACTGAATGCGCGGCGCGTCCGAGCTCTTTGTTGCTTCTTTGTAGCTTGGACTTGAACGATCCCCCAACTGCCGTTGGGGGTATTCGCGTGAACAGTTTCGGGCTCCTTGAATCAACACAACCTCGACGACAAGCTGAAGCATATCGGACATTCGTCCCACGGATTCACCATTCACGATTCACTAAGAAGCCCCTTACAGAGCCATCGCCTCACATCGGGCGGCAAAGCCGTATCACTAAAGGCCCAGCTATAAAAACATAGAGGTGCTTCTTCGGTCTGCAGGAACACCGAGGTTGCACAGAGAATTGGGAATTCGGAACACCACCGTTATTCGCAAATCGTTGACTTTTATTAGCCGTCTGCATTAGATCATCCCGCATTTCGATTTCCATCCAAGAGGCTTCCTAAAAATGAGTACCTCTCGTCGTAACTTTTTGAAGACGGCAGGCGTTGCCGCCGGCGCTCTTTCGTTACCCGCACTGCCCGCATGGATCAATGATGTCGTCGCTGCTGAAGAGGCCGCGGCAAACGGAGTCGACAAGAATGCGCTCGCGGACATCGCGTTAAGCACTGCGCGGAAACTCGGTGTCACCTATGCCGACATTCGCATCAATCGCTATCGCAGTGAGTCGATCAACACACGTGAGCAGCAGGTGCAGAACGTTTCGCGGAGCCAGAACTTTGGTTTCGGCGTACGCGTGCTCTTCAAGGGGACGTGGGGGTTTGCCTCGAGCCGCAGTGTTACTCCTGATGACGTTCGGCGAATAACTCGACAAGCTGTTGAGATCGCACGCGCAAATTCCGTTTACCAACGTAAGCGGACTTCACTCGTACCGGTTGAGAAAGTCGTAACCAGCTGGAAGAGCTCATTTGAGAAAGATCCGTTTCAGGTTTCGATCGACGACAAGATCCAATTCCTGTTGTCGTTGAATGCGTCGGCGATGAAAACTCCCGGGGTGAGTTTTGTGAATTCATCGATGGGATTTGTGAACGAGCAAAAGTTTTATGCTTCAACCGACGGTTCCAGGATTGACCAGTACATCATTCGTGCCAATCCCGGATTCAACGTCACAGCGGTGAATCAGGCGAACGGCGACTTTCAGAGTCGAAGTGCTCTCGGCGGTCCGCAAGGAATGGGTTACGAATACGTGGAGAAGCACGATTGGAAACGCGAAGCGCAACAGGCGGGTGAAGAAGCCGTAATGAAGTTAAAGGCAAAACCTGTCGAGCCGGGGAAATATGATCTAGTGCTTCATCCATCCCATTTGTGGCTGACGATTCATGAGTCCGTGGGCCATCCAACGGAACTTGATCGCTCGCTATGGTGGGAGGCGAACTATGCGGGCACGAGTTTTTTAACTCAAGACAAGATCGGCAAGCTGCAATTTGCTTCGAAGATCATGAACTTCGTCGCCGACAGGACGCAGCCTGCGGGTCTGGCGACAGTCGGTTACGACGACGAAGGTGTGCCGGGTCAGCGCTGGCACTTGATCAAAGATGGATTGTTTATTGACTGGCAAACCACTCGCGACCTCGCAGCACTGACGGGACAGAAGAAGTCGTACGGCTGTCTGCATAGTGAAAGTTGGGGCAGCATCTCCTTCCCGCGTATGCCAAATGTTTCGCTTCAACCGGGCACGGACAACATATCGATCGACGATCTGATTGCTGGTGTTGAGAAGGGCATTCTGATCTACGGTGATGGAAGTTATTCGATTGATCAGCAGCGCTATAACTTCCAGTTTGGTGGTCAGGTTTTCTGGGAGATCAAAAATGGTAAGCGTGGTGAGATGTTGCGCGATGTCGCTTATCAATCACGCACCACTGATTTCTGGAATTCGTGTGATGGTTTAGGCGGTCCCACGACCTACGAACTTGGCGGGAGCTTTAGTGACGGCAAAGGGGAGCCCGGACAGTCGAATGCGGTAAGTCACGGCTGCCCGCCCGCAAGGTTTCGACAGGTCAACGTGCTGAACACCGCACCGAGAAGATCATAGGTCTGATTGATCTTTATATACGTCCTATAGGGAGATCCTTCATGTTACTGACTGAAAAAGATACCCGCACCATCTGTGACAAGTTAATGAGCTACGTCAAAGCCGACGATGCCGTCGTAAGCGCGGGCAGTGAAAACTATGGTCATCTGCGTTTCGCCGCAAATGCGTTCACAACCAGCGGAGCGAGAGAGAACGTCAGCGTCGGAGTGACTGTTTGGATTGGTAACAAACGAGGCGCCGCTTCAACCAACGAGATTGACGACGAATCTTTGAAATCAACAGTGGCTCTTGCGGAACAACTTGCTCGGATTTCTCCTGTCGACCGCGAATACATGCCGACCCTGGGACCGCAAACGTACAAACCGGTGAATGGTTATGCAGAAGCTACTTCAAACATTTCCGTAACAGCGAGAGCGAAAACCATCAATGGCGTAATTGCCGCTTGTGAACGGTCAAAAGTGATCGGCGCCGGATTCCATCAAGCGCGGGGTTCGGCCGGTGGATCTCTGACCAAGAACGGCAACTTCATCTACGACCAATCTAGCCTGGTTAGTCTCGCAACCACAGCCAGAACTCCAGATGGAACCAGTTCGGGCTACTTTCTGCGAAATCATTTTGACGTGGCGAAGCTTGATACTGCGCGCGTAGCCAACGAGGCAATTCGCAAAGCACTCGACGCACGCAATCCGCGGGTGCTAGAACCCGGTGTATATCCTGCCATTCTCGAACCTCAGGCCGTCGCCGACTTAGTCGGTTTCTTTGGTTTCAGTTTTGATGCCAGGAGTGCTGAAGAAGGACGTAGCCCCTACTCAGCACCAGGACGCAAAACCAGGCTTGGTGAAAAGATCTTCGACGAACGGATAAACATCTACAGCGATCCGTGGCATCCGGAATTGCCGGGCTCGCAGTCAGCGCAGGGTGGTTTGCCTGCGCAGAAGATCTACCTGGTGCGCAATGGCGTATTGGAGAACCTGGTCTACTCACGCTACTGGGCGAAGCAGAAAGGTAAAGAACCGACACCAGGTCCAGTGAACAGTATCATCGAGAGCGCTCAAGCACCGGTTTCGGTTGAAGACATGATCAAATCGATGGACCGTGGCTTGTTGCTCGGTCGTTTCTGGTACGTTCGCGGTCTCGATCCACGAACGGCAACGCAGACTGGTCTCACGCGCGATGGAATCTGGTACATCGAAAAAGGGAAGATTCAATACGCGGTCAAGAACTTCCGCTTCAATCAGAGTGTGATGCAACTGCTCGCGCCAGGAAATGTCGACATGATTGGTAGATCTGAACGAGTCGGCAACTCGGAAGGTCAGGGAGGCAATGCCGCTTTATTGCCTGCACTGAAGGTCAAAGAGTTTCACATGTCCTCGCAATCGGAGTCGGTGTAGAACAACTAGTTTAGCGTCAAGAGATCTACCCAGATGACCTCGTCTTCTTTGGCGACTGGCCCATGAAGATCTGGCGTGGAATCTTTTCGAAAACCATTCATTCACTATTTAAGGAGAAGGCTCATGCCACGTAAACTCCGACAATCGAAATATGCCACACCCATGAAAGTTGGTCTCACCTGTTCGGAGACTCCACAGAACGTGAACATTGACAGCACCTTCATCGGCTATGGATGTACGATGGAAGCGGCTAAGAGTGACTTCTTCAAAAAAGTGTGAGCCCAGGCAGCGCAACAGCTACGGTGCGGTCAAGGCGGCTGTGAAACGGGCCGCGAATGTGTAGCTGAGAATCTGGATACAGCTCAGGTCGAATTACGCCTAACGTGCAATCGAGTTCAGCTCCGCGGTTGTGAAGGAGGAACGGGTTGGAAATGCTATTTACACGAGCCAAACACCTCGTCACAAATTCGTTTTCGCTGCACGTGCGTGCCGCAAACCATATAGTGACGATTCAGCCCAGTCGTCCCAAGATATGAGCAAAACAGCTGCGCGCTGTCGTCAGAATCAGCATCGTGTTGGTGTGCGCCGTGGTTTCTATCCACGCGCATTCAGGCAGACACCTAACGCCACATCGAAAAGCAAAGATATGAGAATACTGATTGGAATCATCTGCTTCACGCTACTCCCAAATCTAAGCCGGGCACAGCATCCGTATGCGTCTGACAAACCTATAACGGAAGCAACAGTTTTCGGCGCCGGAATAATTTCGACCGGGTCCTTTGATTCACATCCGGCGTTCACGCCAGACGGCAAAACCCTTTACTTTCTTCGCAGCACGCCTAACTTTAACTTGTGGACGATCGTCTTCTCACACTTTGAAGGTGGGCGGTGGAACATTCCGGAAGTCGCTTCCTTTTCCGGTCAATACTCTGATGCCGATCCATTCATCACTGCCGATGGTTCACGACTTTATTTCATCTCTAATCGCCCTGTTCCGGGAAAAGCAAATCTGGATCTGGATATATGGATGGTCGAGAAAACAAACAGCGGATGGGGTGAACCGAAAAACCTTGGCGCACCCGTAAACAGCCCCGGCAACGAGTGGTATCCAACCATTGCCGCAAACGGAACCATTTACTTCGGCTCAGACCGTGCGGGCGGCAAGGGAAGAACCGATATCTATCGCTGCCGTCTGGTCGATGGAAAATATACAGCTGCTGAAAACCTCGGTGATAGTATCAACACACCATTCAATGAGTTCGAAGCGCTTATTGCGCCGGACGAAAGTTTCCTTATTCTCATGGCTGGCGGGCGGCCAGACGCTAAAGGCGGCTTTGACTTGTACATCAGCTACAACCGAGATGGTGCGTGGACCAAGCCAACTAATCTCGGTGATCAAATCAATGCAAGCGGGAACGAATACTCTCCCGCGATCTCGCCCGACGGAAAATACTTCTTCTGGACGAGCGCGCGTAGTTTTGCAGAAGAGCCTTTGGAGAAGCGCCTTAACTACCAGGAGTTAATGACCAAGCTGCAAAGCCCGCGCAACGGTTTAGGGGACATCTACTATATTGATCTCTCTACCCTGCAAATTCGACGTTAGAACAATCAGGTAAGACGCTCGTCTATTTCAAACGCAATCCTCTCGGGAACGACACGAATTATGGCGACGCAAATCGCGGGGATAGTCTTGCTTGCGGTGATGTTTATTATCGCGACCGCACTCCCGATTAACATGGGCGCGCTTGCCCTTGTCGGCGCGTTCATCATCGGTCTCCTTTCGCATCTATCTCCCAAGGACATCTTCGCGGGTTTTCCCGGCGATCTGTTTGTCACGCTTGTCGGTATCACCTACCTCTTCGCAATTGCGCAAAACAATGGCACCGTCGATTGGTTGGTCCATAAAGCTGTTTGGCTTGTGCGCGGACGTATTGCGGCTATTCCGTGGGTGATGTTCACGGTGGCGGCGGTGTTGACTGCTGTCGGCGCCGTAAGTCCTGCTGCGGTCGCTATCATCGCTCCCATCGCGTTGCGTTTTTCACAAAGATACAAGATCAGTCCACTACTGATGGGACTGGTGGTGATTCATGGTGCGCAGGCAGGTGGCTTTTCGCCAATCAGTATCTACGGTGGCATCACCAATCAAGTCGTAGAACGTGCCGGCCTGCCGCGAAATGATCTAGCGCTTTTTCTTGCGAGTTTCTTTTTCAACCTGGGCGTCGCGGTTTTGATCTTCCTTTTATTCAGAGGTCACAGGACTGGACGCCTCAATGAGCGCGAAGATCGGAAAGAGTTGAGTGACGGCGAACCTGAGTCAGTACAAATCGGGCTGAACAAGCACCGTGTACTGACTTTGGTCGGCTTGATCTCATTAGGCGTTGGCTCGCTGGCCCTGGAATTGAAC
>Ga0310890_10000561_pt1 | contig 12423 bp, 13 predicted proteins | sample T20D3metaG_FD_203751 | JGI IMG/M metagenome (GOLD analysis project Ga0310890, IMG submission 203751) | Lab incubated soil microbial communities from West Virginia University Organic Research Farm, Morgantown, WV, United States - T20D3 | ecosystem: Environmental > Terrestrial > Soil >... | reverse complement strand
AGATGTTAAGGAGGATGGAATGTCAATCAAGCCTGGCTGGCAAGGCCGCGTATTCGAGGACTTTGTACCGGGCGACATTTTTGAACATCCGCTCGGACGGACCATCACGCAGGCCGATAACATCTGGTTCACCTTGCTGACGGTAAACACAAATGCGATCCACTTCGACGAGGCGTACGCGGCTCGCACGGAGTTCAAACGACCCCTGGTCAATTCAACATTTACGCTCGCGCTGGTGACTGGCCTCTCGGTTTCCGACGTGTCATTGAATGCGATCAACCTCGGCTGGGACGAAGTTCGACTTCCGGCGCCGGTGTTTGAAGGCGACACAGTGTATGCGCAGAGTGAGGTCATCGAGGCCCGACTCTCTGCATCACGTCCCGCAATGGGCATCGTGAAGCTCAGAACGACTGGCGTTAACCAGGAAGGTGTGACCGTGATCGAATTCTTGAGAACAATTATGGTCTATCGACGTGGCCACACGCCTGAAGGATTCAGACCACGCGTGAATCGTGAATAGTGAATCGTGAATAGTGAATCGTGGACCGTGACTTGATGGCCACCCCGTAGGGCTGCGACGTTTATAGCCCGTGACCATAAAATGATCTGCACTCCTTTAGGAGTGCGATGTCGGGGCGAGAGGTTTTATGAAGTTCATTTCTATCCTTTTGGAAGGCAAACCCGCTCTTTTAATGCGTATCAGCTTTTGGCGGCTGCAAACTCAACTGTCGGAGTGAGGAAGTGAACATGCGAATGCAACGTCCCATTCTAATCCTCTTGCTGCTGATCCTTCCTGGCAAGCTCGCGCCCGAAGTTTTCGCGCAACGCAAAGCCATCACCGGCGCGGAAGCGAGCGGAACTTTTCGATCCTACTTCAAAGGGAAATACAAACGTTCGTACAACGAGATTCTGATTCAAGCGCTTGGCAGAAACAAACTAAGGATCCAAATGGAGTTGGTCTATCCCTATTCACTCAACGGCGAAGAGATGGCTCACACGGGAGCGGCAACTGGAGAAGCTGTGATAAGCGGCGCTACGGCCATCTTCGTACCGGATTATTCACGCGAAGCGAACCAGGAGTGCAAAATAACTTTGAAGTTCACCAAACCCGGAACGCTCATTGTTTGGACGGAACACAATCTCGGTTGTGGATTTGGTTTTAATGTTGAAGCCGACGGAACATACAGGAAAACGAGTAGCGCCAAACCGAAATTCAGAAACGATGAGAGATAGGTGAGGGTAGCCCTTTCAGTGCTTGGCTCTTAAACGTCGTCTGCGGAACCTTCTATAGCTAGCGTAATACACAGCCAATGCAAAGGTGCAGGAAATAACTCCCATCATCGTAACAAGGTGAAGCACTGGAGCTGCCCTGGGTTCGATCACGGCTCTTGTCGGCGTCGCCGGATCATAAAACACCTGTGGCTTGCTGCCGACAGCATACTTGCGCAGAAATCGTTTCGCTTCGTCTTCGTCTGAAAAGCTAACGAAAACTTCCGGACGGATCTCGCTTGATCTATAGGTTTGACCCGCAACCTGGTACTCGTAATCGATTTCCGGCGCAAATCGAATCGTTCCTTCATCGTTGTATCGCCTGATGTTCGTGGCAGAGACAGTTCCTTCGGTGCTGGGCCAGGTTTGAGTGATTGTTGTTTTTCGATATGAAGACACCCCAATTGCTATGAGTACAGCTCCAAATCCCAGGAATAAGAGCGGAGGTAATAACGCCAAAATTACTTTGGCTACGATTGCGTATTGATCGTTTCGAGTTTCGCCTTCCATGCGGCACCGAACTGCTAGCTGTTGCATTCCGTAGATTGCGAATGCGGATGGGGACGATAACATGATACTCCTAAAGGAGTGCACAAAACCTCGCCACCTCGTGCTATAAAGATGCCATTCCTGACGGAGTGTTATCCAGGTATTGCTTCACAACAGTTCGAACCGACGTATTGAGTAACTTCATCACTAGTTTTGTGGGAGACCAATATGACACGCCTCAAACGAGCTTTTGTTTTCTTGTTGCCGTTAGTCCTGTTTCATTCAACTGCCGGCCTGAAAGCACAAACGACAGCGACTCCGACTGACGTCTTCGTAGTAATCCGCGCCGGTCGTTTGTTTGACAGCGAAAAGGGAGCATTCCTTCCCGCCCGAACCATCATCGTCAAGAACAACCTGATCGACTCAGTTGGTGAGAACCTTCCTGTTCCGAGCGGGGCACGCGTTATCGATCTCTCGCGCTACACCGTGTTGCCAGGAATGATTGATGCGCACACTCACCTGCTCTACCTCGAAGATCCCAGCAGCAATCTAACGATGGAAGGCATCAAGGCCTTGACGGTTGAAGGCACAACGTTGCGAGCCCTTCGCGGAGCCGCGCGCGGTCGAACGTTTTTGAATGCCGGCATTACTTCAGTGCGCGATCTTGGCAACTCCGGTCACTTCGGTGACGTTGCGCTTCGAATAGCGATCGCTGAGGGAAGCGTCGATGGACCACGAATGTATGTTTCCGGTCCCGGTCTGAGCCCGGAAGGCGGTCAATTCCCAGGTGTGCAAAGCAAATATCGACAAATAGCCGAAGAAGAGTACCGGATTATTCGCGGAGCTGAAGACGCGCGTTTAGCTGTCAGGGAAAACGTCACTTACGGCGCGCGGGTCATCAAGATCTATTCCAACAACACGCCAAATCCGGCCTACCTTTCAATGGACGAGATGAAGGCTATTGTCGAGGAGGCTAAGCTATTAAGAGTAAAGGTGGCCGCTCACGCGACGAACGACATAGCAGTTCGAAGAGCCGTCGAGGCGGGAGTTGATTCGATCGAACACGGCTATGAGGTAAAGGATGAAACACTGGCGTTGATGAAACAGAAAGGCGTTGCACTTGTTCCAACTGACATTGATGACTCTTCACTGAAGCGATATGTCGAGCGACAGAGAAGACCCGGGCCCTCCCCTTCTCTGACAGGATTCCTCAACGCTTCACGCGAGCGTCTGCGCCGGGCGGTAGCGGCGGGAGTCACAATCGTTTCGGGTTCTGACAATTATATTGACATGGGAATGCCTCAGGGTCAGGCGGCGCGTAGAGTTCTCTTTGCCTATCGTGAATCCGGAATGGAGCCGGTGCAGATCCTGCAAAGTGCGACGATCAACGCCGCGCGGCTCATCGGCGATCAAAGACTAGGAGTGCTGAAGGCCGGATCATTCGCTGACATCATCGCGATTGAAGGCGATCCCGTACAGGATTTCAACGCGATCGAGAAAATTAAGTTCGTGATGAAGAATGGCAAGGTTTATGTTGAGTGAATTTGTAAATCGTGAACCGGGAATAGTAATCGGCAATCGTGATTCAATATGGATCGAGTCACGATTCACTACAACGTGCATTTAACCGTGAGGAGCAAGACATGAAGGACAGAGATCACAAAGGGGAGAAGGGGATCGTATTAGTCGTCGTGTTGGTGCTATTAACATTGTTCGGCATAGCAGGTATTTCTTTTACTTTCTACGCCGCCCCACCTATGTGCGAGCGTAACCCAACCGTTGAGCAGCAGGGAGACAGATGCGTGAAAACGATTGGGAACACGGCTGATCATCGGCCATAGCTGCGATCACCCGCCAAGGGTGCGAAGTTTTGCCACAACGAAATGTGTTCGAGTTCTAAAGGTTGAATAGAAGCTAATAACATCGCACTCCTAAAGGAGTGCGAAACACTTGACCGTGCCGAAGCTATAAACATGACACTCCTAATGGAGTGCCAGCGACATTTACAGGTCGGTGCTTAGTTGTTGTGCTGCGTCAAGTGTCTGCGGTTGAGTCAATTTGTTAGTCGAGTTGTTTTAAATACCGATGCGACGTAGGAATGTGCGATTCGTAATTGTTGGCTTCGTCCTTCTCGTTATGGCGGTAGTGTTTTTTGTCTTTATGCGGTCCATCGCGTCGACATCAAACGATCCCGTTAGCTTAATGCAGACGGTTGCAATCGTTACTGGCGTCATCACGGGCATCAGCGTCGCCATGATCGTCGCCGGGCTGATCGGGAAACGCCATGGCTAGCAAACTCGAGTTTAATCACCGACTCGACGACGAGAGCGAACTTCGCCTCATCGAGCCGCAAGACGCAGAAGAATTGGATAGCTTGATCGAGCAGAATCGAACTCATCTTAAAGCGTATTCGGCATGGTTGAAAGATGATCACTCTATCGAAAACACTCGAAGTTTCATCGAGCGTAACCTCGCGCAGTTTGCCAGGCATGAAGGGTTTGCAATTGCTATTTGGCACAAGGGCGAAATGGCCGGACAGATTGAGTACAACTACCTCGACTGGGCCAATCGGAAAACGGAGCTTGGGTTCTGGCTCGGCGCCTCTTTTCAAGGCAAAGGGCTTGCGACCAAATCGTGCCGGTTTCTTATTCATCATGCATTTAATGAATTGAAGCTGAACCGTATTGAGATGCGCTGCGAGCTTGATAATCAGAAGAGTCGAAGGATCGCTGAGACTCTAGGCTTCACACACGAAGGAGTTGTCCGGCAGGCGGGATGGCTTCATGATCACTTTGTTGACTTTGTGATCTATGGATTGTTGGCCAATGAGTGGCAGAAGTAAAAAAGGGCAGATTTTCGCGGATAACACAGATCAGAAAGTAACAAGTCAGTAGAGGAGAATCCTCGACCGCCTATTATTTCTAATCTGTGTTATCCGCGCGAATCTGCGGCTTATTCTTTCATCCTTCGCGGTACGTTTAGTTCGGAATTGCAAAAGCATCGTCACCCAGAGTTTGATTCAGCTTCGCTTCCTTCACACTATATTCCGCGAAGAATGCACCTTGCGGCATTTCGAACCTCTGCGAGAAGTTGAACGGCACTAACACTCCATCGACTTCCTTGAACTTCTTAATCTCAGTGCCAAACGTGTAGCCGCTGTATTTAAGCAGAAAGCTGACCACCCTTCCGTTGGTCGGATCGATGTAGAAGTCTGTCGTGTAGCCGTCAGGATCCTCAATTCGAAACCCGCGTTGCTTCTTCTTGTCGGCAATTGCGGATACTTTGTAGCCTGGCTGGTCATATTTGATGAGTACTCCCCAACCGAATCGAGTAAGAGGCGGGATTTCAACGCCCGGCATCGAGCTATATGATTGTTGTCCGTCGTAGATTTGCTTGAAGACGAATGCTGGACGCGCATCAATCTCTATTCGAAGTTTCTCGCCTGCGGTGACGATTGAAAAACCCCCGGGGATCGAAAAAGTGCTATTGGGTTGATAGAGGTTCGCCGAGCCGCGCAGCACCATGTTCTGCACGCTTCGGAATTTCTCGCCACCCATCGACAAGAACGCAGCCTTAGCCAAATCTGCAGGAGTACTCGTGGCTGTTATCGCTACGGCTGGCGTGGCGGTAGCATCACTCGAATTGCCGTTAGTCTTAGCGGGCTGCCCTTGTCCAACCGCAAAACTAGCGGAAGCAATTATCAAAACAACTAACCACAAAGACCTTTTCATAAAAACACCTCACTTCAAAACGCTCAGATCGTCACTTAGAAATTCAATCGCACCTGTGCGTAGATTCGTCGATTGCCAGCGCCAGATGAACCGCCGCCACCGAATCCACCAAAGTTGCTCAAACCAAGCGATTGGCCGAAGTTAGGAGAAGACAGGTTGCCGATCGGTGTCGAAAGATTCACCTTGTTCAGAACGTTCTGAAAACTCAGCGACACGTTCAGGCTGTAGCGATACTCACTCGGAGCAGCACCGCCGCCACCTTGAGGTGGTGGGGGCGCACCCACGGCCGCAGTTTTCACAGCTACAGCACCTCCACCTCCGCCAGCGAGCATCGGCCCACCTGGTCCACCGGTAACTACACGTTTCTCACCACCAGCTGCCGGTGCAGATCCGGATGCGGGCGCCGAGGCCGTTGGACCTGAATTCGATGGCGTCTGAGCTGCTGTTTTAGCGGGCGCTCTGTGGTTGATGACACCGAATTGAAATGTGCGGCTGACGCGAACGTTCACACTCAGTGAACCAGGCGCCTGGCCATAGTTGCGTGGAATTATCTGTTCACCTGGCAGGGGTCGAGTGTTGAAATTTCCAAACGGCGTACACGTGATGAATTCATTCTGGCAGTCAGAGTTTGCGCTCGCAAAACTCGGCCGCTCGTTGTATTGCCGATCCAAATTCAAATCCTGACCCGTCGTAATGTTGAACCCTGGTCCAGTGTTAGCGATGATGAAGGGATTCAGTGAGACCTTCCACGGCAAAATAAGCGAGCCGAAAAGTGAGAACCGATGACGCACGTCAAACCCGCCACGACCATACTCTCCAGTTAAATCGTACGAGTTCACCGGGAACGCGCCGCTACCCTGACCGTCGGTATCGTTTTCCGTCTTACTGAGCGAATAGTTGCCTGAAAGAGTGATCTTACGGCTCAAACGACTATTGAAACCGACAAACAGCTGACGTTGATTGTACCGTCCGCTTGCCTCGTACTGATTAATCTCGCCGCGCGTGGGGTCCGGCCTAATGCCGCCCGGACGAATCACCGGAATTATCGAACCCGGAAGAGGAGCATTGAGATCGCGTGCGCGAATCACGTGCTGGATTTTGATGTTGTAGAAACCAGCATACATCGTGATATTGCGCGGCAACTGCCGTTCGACTTGTGAAAAGAGGGCGTAGACCGTTGGGATCTGCAAGTTAGGATCAATCTGCCACACCGTCTGTTGCGTTGCCGGTACACCCGCGACGGAAGGCACTGTGTCGGGGTTAAAACTATTCAGTAACGCATAAGCAGCAGCGACGTTTGGTGCTTGCTGCTGAGCAATCGTTGGCGGATTAAACCGGCCCGTCTCCTCCGTAATTGCATACGACTGTACGTTCTCGCCGTTTAAGCGATTCACTTGAAGAGTGTTGAATTCACCGAAGCGGTTATAGAAGATGCCGGCGCCCAGGCGAATCACCATCTGTGGCGGGCGAGCGCTGTTCGCCGCTCCCGGTGACCATGCCACGGCCACGCGAGGAGCGAAGTTGAACTTGCTCGCTGCGTTCGTCTGGTATTCGTAGCGCAGGCCCGCGCTGAAAGTAAGATTTGGTCTGGCGCGCCAATCATCCTGAATGAACAGACCGTAGTCTTTCTGAGTGACGCCCGCGACCGGATTACCCGTGTTGATCGTGAACTGTGATGCGCCGCCCCCCGCAGCGCGAATCTCTTCCGGTGTTTTGCCCTGCTGCTGCAGAGCCAGCGTCAGCTGATAACGCTCAATACTCGTCATGCCGAAGCCACCGAAGAACAACCAGCTGCCACCAAAGTTATTTGGATTCGTATCATCGATGCTCACGCCCCTGGCCCGGCCACCAAACTTAATTGCGTGAGTGCCATGTTGAATCGCCGTGAAGTTTGAAAGTTCCCAGTTGTTCCGTTCATTCGTCTGGTGACCTATCTGCGATCCGCCGCTAATGAAAGAAGAACTTACGTTCACAACCGGAATCGTGCTGTCTCCGAGGCTCTCGTTAACACTGCGATTGAATTGAAAGCGGGTCTCGTTAATGGTTGTGGCGTTAAGCACCGCGGTTTCGGTCAACTGAAAACTCTGAAATGTGTTTACAGAGTCGTAGGCGCGCTCAGGCAGAGAAAAGCCGCCGATGCCCTGATTCGTTGTTCGGAAGCGGTTGAAGTTGTAGCGGCCAACCAGGGTGTTGTTCGGATTGATCGCATAATCGATCCGCGAGCCAAAGTTCGTGCCGCGTCGCGGAACGAGAAACGTCTGACCAGCATCCACAATATTCAGATTCGAGTCGAGCACTGTTGCGCGCACCAGTTCGTTGTCGTCGGTTTCGTTCCTATTGAAATCAAAGAAGTATGACGCCTTGCGGGCGACTATTGGACCGCTCAGGTTGAAACTGTATTGACGAAATTGGAAAGGCGTACGCTTGCTTGATCTCGTCACGAACGGATTGCGCGAATTGAGACTCTCGTCGTTAAAGTTAATCCCGGCACTGCCGCGCAGCTTGTCGGTTCCGGGTCTGGTGAGTATATCGATCCGACCTCCAGGTTGATCATTTTCAGCCGAGAACGGGTTTTGATTAATGCGGATCTCGCGAATCGAGTCTTTAGATGGAAGATTGCCTCCTGAAAAGCCATCTATAAATATCTGCCCACCGTTTGGACCTACGGCCGGACCGGCTAACGCTTGCAGAGCAGCGGCCAACTCATCTGGATCATCCGGCAAGGCATCCAGGTCGGAGCCTTTGATGACGGTTGTGTTCGCGTTGGCTGCGGTGTCGGTGCTGAGCTCGCGGTCTGGATCGACCGTTACCTTCTCTTCAATGGTTATTTTGAGAGTGATGTCAGCAGTTAGCCTCTGGGTGGTGATGTTGACTTCGCGATCCGGCGCGTTTGCAAAACCTGGCGCCGTTGCCTGCAACACATATTTGCCGGGAGCAAGACCACTGAAGGTGTAAACACCCTCGCCGTTGGTTATGGTTTTCTTTTGCGCACCACTCGAGTCTGTAAGAGTAATCGAGGCGCCGACTATCGCTGCGCCTAACTCATCAGTAACCACACCACGCACAGAACCGCGGTTTTGTTGCGCGATAACGAGCGTCGCTGACAGCGCAACGATCAAACCGAAGCTTGCGATCTTGCGGACTGTGTTTTGAAGAAAGTTCATGAGTGTACCTTCAGGGGAAAAGGCGATGAACCTTTTCAGGTCTTATTCAAGGAGTCGGCGCACGCCAGGTGCGCCGACTTCTTTGAAGTTATGGCAGGCCGATGCCAAATGATATGCCGCCTGCGCCGAGGCCGGCTGCGGGGTTAGGTGCTTGCCCTGCTTGTGGTCTTGGAGCCAACATCGTCAGAAGCGTGTCAGCGCCGGAAACCAGGGAGATTGCCGTCAGACGAGCAGGATCAACTCCCTGTGTACTGGAAACGATGATGGTGTCGCCGACCTTAACATCGGCGATTCCGATTGTCGGCAAACGCTCAAGCATGTCATTGATGTTTGGACCGCCGCGTCCACCTGGTCCGCCTGGTCCACCAGGGCCACCTGGGCCACCAGCACCTGGACCAGCCGGTCGCGCCTGACCACCGCTAGCTGGCGCCTGGCCAGCAGGCGCTGCACCTTGAGGCCCACCCGGCCCACGACCCATACCGCCCATCATGGCGCCCATTTCCGACATCGCTGGAAACTTCCGCAACACTGAATCCGGCTTCACTACAATCGTAAGTGGGTGCTTCTTTTCGAGGTCGGTAATCTTAATTTCACCGGTTGCGGCGTTTACTTCTTTCACCGTGCCGGCGACAGTTCGAAACGCTCCCGTAACGACCTTTGCCGGAGTGAATTTCAAACCGTCGGGACTCTTGTCACCCAAAGCGCGCAACTGATCGCCCACCTTTAATTCACCAAATGCGCTCGGCTTGGCGTCGGCAAACTTGATCGAGTCGGGTGCATAGCGGCGCATTTCGGTGTTATCGCTCACCGGGATAACCACCGTTTGCGTACCTGCCAGTGTGCGATTAGAGATACTGATCTCCTTCGCCTCGGGTTTAAGAGCTGTTATCACCCCGAGTATTCCGCGACGGCGCCATTCAAGTCGCTCCGCCTCCTGCTTCTTCGCGAGGTCGCTCTTCGTCATAACGACGATCATCTGAGCGGGAACTGACTTTCGATCCTCAGCGACAGTACCGCGCGCCATGATGCGGTCGCCTTCGCCAATGTCTGCGATGGTGATGTCTGCCGCATTGGTGAGGCTTTGCTCTCCGGGAGCAAGGCGCTTGTAGATGGTCTTGTCTGAGATCGTCACGAAGACGGTGTTACCGGCATCTGTTTTGATCGACAGTATTTTTTGCGGAGCATCGATCGACTTAACTTCTCCGATTGCGTGTTTGGCAGCGATGTTTGGATCAGTCGCTGGATCCTGTGCTTGAGCAGATACTAGAGATAGATTCAAACCGGCCAAAGCAACGGCCATGGCAAGAAAAAGGGCCCTCATCACGATTCCTTTCAAATCCTGTCTCATGAACACCACAAAATGCGCTTTTATGACAAGTTGTCCGAACGGACAGCTTAGGAAGCACCAGTTTTGGTACGCACCTGAGTCAGGGAATGTTCTGGCGGCGCCAGATACTATGGAAATAACGTCAGGAATCCCCGGTTATAAACGCCTGAGACCCCTCAAAGTTGCACGAAAAAGGCGAATTTGCCTTTCGTCACGCGCTTGGATGCAGCAAATTACTTCGCAGGAGTGTTTATTGGTGAAGGCATCACAGTTCGCTGCCAGCCAACTCGATATCTCGCCGTGAGCGCGAGGCCGAGGCTGATGACTAAGATAAACGATACAATGAACGGCCAAACGTAAGGAAGTGAAGTGAGAGTCACCCAAAAAACTGTTCCCATTAAGAGCGCTACCGCCTCAGAATTCCGGCCAATCGGCACATACTTCCGCTGTAACCAGCGCCCGGTCGCGGCGTAGAGAATCACTCGGCCAAACAACCCGGCCACGACCAATAGCAACAGGGCCAACAAACCAACCAGCACGCTCAGTGTCTCCGGCAAGAGCCAAAGAGCAAGAGGCACGCCTCCGCAAAGGACGATCACACCGACCAATCCAATAATCGCCACGCGCAGGCTGGTGAGTTGCAATCTCGCTACGCCGCGACTGATTGTTCCCGGCATTGCCGCCGTTACTCCGAGGCATATGACAAACCAGAAAAGGACCACCAGGATCCGTGTGCCGATGTATCCGGGCGTCCAGCGCGGGCTTAACAGACCGATCGGGTTACGCATGATGTCACGCAGTTCCTGCTGATAACCGGCATACATCATGGTCATACTCGACGCAGTACGAAGCGGCGGTTTTTCTCCATGGCGGTAACTTCCACCAAGCACTATGACGTCGCCACCGATTCGCGAGCCGTCAAGCTGGATCACCGAGCCACCGATCGTTGCGACGTCGCCCTCGACCGTTCCTTCAACTATCACATCGCCACCGAATGCAAGGGCGCCCTGCTTAACGGTGCCGGTGATCTTTATGGTCTTCCCCATTCCAAAGACTGTGCTGTCACTCGTGCCTTCAACGAGAACTACTTGATCATTCGACGCTTCAGCACTTGCTGCCTGCCCGTATACAACTCCGCAAAACATCAGCAAAGCGAGAAACAGTCGCGTGAGGTTAGAGAAATCGATTCGCTTGAAGGGATAATTCACCGACCACAGATCTGTTGCGGGAATTGGATATGGACAAGAAGCAGTCATGCAAGCAAGTTCTACTCAGTTGCGCCCGCACGGTGATAACGCACGATCATACGGGAGAGTAGAAGAATGGCGAGAGCGAACAGAACAAGCAGGAGACCAAGCGAGTTAGATTCAACAATCACTTTTCTGCTGAGTACTCTAGAGATAACTGTAACGCTAGCGACCATGTCGTAAAACGCGCTCAAGAGCACACTGATTGTGCCGACAATAGTTCTTATAAGTCCGCGCGTGGTTCGAATAGCAGCAATGCGCGAGGTATCGCTCAACAAGGCGAGCGCAGCCAACGCAAGTACCACACAAAACGCCAAAGCTTTCTTGTTTTCGGAAGCAGAACGAATACCTCTGAGGTCGCTCGTGGCGCGAGCTGCCACGCGGCGCGAGAAATCGGTTGGCACCGCGACTTCTGATTGAGTCAGCACGGCATCGAGTTCACAAACGAACATCCGGTGAGCACGCAACTCTTCGCGACAATGACCGCAGTCGTCCAGATGCCGATCCACGCCGAGCCTCTGTTCTGCTTCCAGCTCGCCGTCGATATATGCTGCGATCAGATTCTCGTCACAGCTGATCTGTTGTACGACTTCGACTGACATCAGATACCAGTAATGCCTCGGATAACGAATTGCTGTCGCATCATCTCGCGCGCTCTGAACAGTCTGTTCTTAACTGTTCCCAGCGGCAGCCCTGTAACTTCGACGATCTCTTCATAAGTCAGATCCTGCGAATGTCGAAGAATGATCAATTCGCGGTAGTTTGCAGGTAAGGCACGAACAACCGATTCGATTTCAATTCGCCGTTCCTTGCGCTCACTTTCCTGCTCCGGACTCAAACGTCGACTTTCGATTGGCAGTTCAAACTGATCACCCTCGCTGCCATGGATCAACGACTGCTCCCGCGTGGAGCTGCGTCTCAAATGATCGACTGCGGCGTTGTGCGCGATCTTGTAAATCCAGGTCGAGAACTTGAACTCCGAACGATATCTGCGCAAAGAAGCATAGACCTTGATGAAGATCTCCTGCGTCAGATCCAGCGCCGATTCGTAGTTGCCAACCATGCGGTACACATAGGCCGAGATTGGACGCTGGTATCGCCGCACTAACTCCTCGAAACTGCCTTCCTGACCATTAATAGCGGTCGCGACCAGGTCGCTATCGTTAGCGGAGGCAAAATCCTGAGCAAAAACTGGG
>Ga0310890_10000559_pt1 | contig 12464 bp, 13 predicted proteins | sample T20D3metaG_FD_203751 | JGI IMG/M metagenome (GOLD analysis project Ga0310890, IMG submission 203751) | Lab incubated soil microbial communities from West Virginia University Organic Research Farm, Morgantown, WV, United States - T20D3 | ecosystem: Environmental > Terrestrial > Soil >... | reverse complement strand
GCGATCGATCGGCCGTTTCGGTGTGCGAGGCCGCGCTTGCCAGCATCGCCGCGCACGACCCGCTGCTGCACGCGTTCAACACAGTGACCGCCGAGCGCGCCCTCGAGCGCGCCGCTGCGCTCGATCGCGACCGCGATCGCTGGCGCGATCGTCCACTGACCGGCGTCCCGGTCGCGCTCAAAGACAACATCAGCACGCGGGGCGTCCGCACGACCGCGTCCTCGAAGATCCTCGAGTCGTTCGTGCCGCCGTACGACGCCGCCGTCGTCGAGAAGCTCGAGGGAGCCGGCGCGGTCATCGTCGGCAAGACGAACTGCGACGAGTTCGCGATGGGCTCGTCGACCGAGAACTCGGCATTCGGTCCGGCGCGCAATCCCTGGGCAATCGATCGGATTCCCGGCGGATCGAGCGGCGGATCGGCGGTGGCCGTCGCCGCCGGGATGGCGCCGCTCGCGCTTGGCTCCGATACCGGCGGATCGATCCGCCAGCCGGCGGCGCTCTGCGGGATTGTCGGGCTGAAGCCGACCTACGGTCGCGTGTCGCGGTACGGCCTCCTCGCGTTTGCCTCGTCGCTCGATCAGATCGGGCCGCTGGCCAGGACCGTGGGCGACGCCGCGATCGCGTTGAACGTCATCGCCGGGCTCGATCCGGCGGATGCGACGAGCGCACCGGCGCCGGTGCCCGATTTCAGCATCGGCCTCACCGGCGACGTGCGCGGGGCCCGCATCGGCGTGCCACGCGCGTTGCTCGAGAACGGTGTCGACCCGCAGGTGGCCGAGGCGGTGACGGCCGCGCTCGACGTGCTCGTCGGCCGTGGCGCGACCCTCGTCGAAATCGACTTGCCGCATGCCGGCGCCGCCATTCCTGTCTACTACTTGATTGCCACCGCTGAAGCGAGCTCGAACCTCGCCCGCTACGACGGCGTGCGATACGGATACCGCGCGGCGCCCGAGACTCGTAAGGAATCGGCCGACCAGGACCGAGAAGATCTGCGAACGATGTATGCACGAACCCGCGCGCGCGGGTTCGGCGCGGAGGTCAAGCGACGGATCATGCTCGGCACCTACGTCCTCAGCGCGGGCTATTACGACGCCTATTACCTGAAGGCCCAGCAGGTCCGCACGCTGATCCGCGGTGATTACGAGCGCGCGTTCGGCGGTGTCGACGTGGTGGCGATGCCGACCAGTCCGACGCCCGCCTTCAAAATCGGCGAACGGTCGTCCGACCCGCTGCAGATGTACCTGGCCGACGTGTTCACGGTCAGCGCGAACCTCGCCGGCCTGCCGGCCGTCAGCATCCCGTGCGGGTTGACCGCCGACCGGCTGCCGATCGGGCTGCAGCTTACCGGGCCGGCGTTCGACGAAGCGACCCTGCTCAGAGTCGCCGACGCCTACGAGCGCGACACCTCGTGGTGGTCGGAACGCCCGGAACTGCTCAAGACCGCAAATCCTGAAATCCTAAAATCCTGAGATCCTAAAATCCTGAGATCCTCAGATTGAATACTGACCCCGAATGGGCGACGTGGACGGACGAGCAGCTCCTGGCCACGCGGCTGTGCGACCTCCATCTGTCGATTGCCGGGACCGAAGTCGAGCAGCACATCGCGCAGGTCAACTCCGAGCTGGAGGGGCGCGGGCTGGTGCGGCCCCACTACTGGCTGTCGGATGAGTGGTTCACGCCCGATGGCGTCCCCGGCGTAGCGGTGCCGTTCTATCTCGCGCATCCGCGCCTTGCGAAGCTGGAGCTCGCCCAGATGCTCGAAGTCGAAGGCGGCGATCGGGAAAGCTGCCTCCGAATCCTGCGGCACGAAGCCGGGCACGCGATCGACAACGCGTATCAGATCCGCCGGCGTCCGACCCGCCGGCGCCTGTTCGGCCCGCCCGATACACCGTACCCCGAGTACTACACGCCCAAGCCGTACAGCAAGAGCTTCGTGCAGCACCTCGATCACTGGTACGCCCAAAGCCATCCCGACGAAGACTTCGCCGAGACATTTGCGGTCTGGCTCGATCCGTCCTCCATGTGGGCGACGCGCTATGCGGGATGGCCGACATTACGGAAGCTGGAGTACCTGGATCGGGTGATGCGCGAGCTGTCGCGCAGCCGCCCGAAGGTGAAATCGAAGCGCGAAGTCGATCCGCTGCCGCGGCTGCGGAAGACGCTCGCCGAGCACTACAGCAAGAAACGCGAGCACTACGGCCTCGACCACCCCGACTTCTACGAGAGCGATCTCCGCAACCTGTTTTCCGACTCGCCGGCGTACGCCAAGAACCTGCCGGCGGCGCGCTTCGTCCGGCGCATCCGCAAGGACGCGCGAACCACTGTCGCGAGCTTCACCGACAGTTACCAATACACCATCGATCAGCTGCTCGAGAAAATCATCGAGCGCTGCAAGGAGTTGAACCTGCGGCTGATGGACTCGGAGGAAGCAACGAGAACCGATTTCCTGGTGTTTCTCACCGTCCAGACGATGAACTATCTGCACAGCGGCCGGCACCGGGTGGCACTGTGAGCACGAAGCTGCGCGTGCTCGCGCTGATGCATCGGCACCTGATCCCGCCCGACACGATTCCGGAGGGCACCGATCTGGTGTCGGCGCCGTGGCGCACCGAGTACGACGTGATGACGGCGCTCAAGGCGATGGGCCACGAGGTCCAGCCGCTCGCGGTCCATGACGACCTCGGCGACATCCGCCGGGCGTCGACCGAGTGGAAGCCGCACATCGCCTTCAACCTGCTCGAGGGGTTCGACGACATCACGATCTTCGATCAGAACGTCGTCAGCCATCTCGAGCTGCTGAAGCTGTCGTACACCGGCTGCAATCCGCGCGGGCTGCTGCTGTCGCGCGACAAGTCGCTATCGAAGAAGCTGCTTGCCTATCACCGGATCCGCGTCCCGGAGTTCGACGTCATTCGCATCGGCCGGCCGGCCCGCCGGCCCAAGCGCCTCAACTTCCCGCTGATCGTCAAGTCGCTGACACAGGAAGCCTCGATTGGCATTTCTCAGGCATCGGTCGTGGAAACGGACGAGAAGCTGAAGGAGCGCGTCGCTTTCATCCACGACAGCATCGGCACGGCCGCGATTGTCGAGCAATACATCGAGGGCCGCGAGCTGTACGTGGGCATCATCGGCAACCAGGCGCTCCAGGCGCTGCCGGTGTGGGAGATGTTCTTCACGAACATGCCGCCGGACTCGCGGCGGATTGCCACGGACCGCGTCAAGTGGAGCGTCAAATATCAGAAGAAGTACGGGATTGACAGCGGTCCGGCGAAGGATCTGTCGGAGGCGGATTGCGACACGATCCAGCACACGTGCAAGCGCGCCTTCCGGGCGCTCGAGCTGAGCGGCTATGCCCGCATCGATCTTCGCCTCGACGAGGCCGGCAATGCCTGGGTGCTCGAAGCGAACCCGAATCCGCAGATTGCCAAGGGCGAGGATTTCGCCGATTCAGCGAGCAAGGCAGGGATCGGCTACGAGGCGTTGCTCCAGCGGATCGTCAATCTCGGCCTGAGATGGCAGCCGGAAAGTGTGGCATAAGAGAGTTGGTGAGTTTGAGAGTTGGTGAGTTCGAGAATGAGAGTGTTCAACTCACCAACTCTCAAACTCGCGAACTCACCAACTACGCCTTTTCAAGCAGTTCTGGGGCTCTGAGCTGATCGGCCGGGCCGCGCGGGGCCGTCGGCGACAGGTACAACATCGGTTTGAGCGTGACGACCTCGTCGAGGCTCTTCACCACTCGGGCTTTGCCGCCGGCGGTCGTCCTCGTCTTGGCAAATCCGATCAACACGCAGAAGCCAATGAACAGGATCAGCACGAACAACGTGCTGGAGAGCACGCCCTGCACGGCACCGATGACGAGGTTCTGGATATCCGCGGCACTCACGACTGAGCCTCCGCCCGAACGGTTTTCGGGTCCGGCACATCGTACGGAACCAGTCCTCGCCGGACTTCCTCCATCGCCATGCGTTCGGGTTTCTTCATTACCGGAGCGCCCGGTTCCGGGTCGAACCGCAGCCGCGCACCGCGCCGAAGCTGCTTCGCTCTGAGCGCGGCGACATCCACAAACAGGAACCGGCTCTGGATTGGCGGCAACGGCTCGGCCGGGACGAGCGGCCCAGGTTCCTGATCAACGAGTTCGTTCGTGTCTTCCATCGGCCCTAAACGTTAACACGTGGGCGGGATAGGCAGGAAGGGCGGGGCGGAAGGGGCAGGAGGTCCCTCCTGCCCATTTCCGCCTGTCGATCGTTACGCGGCGACGTCGACCTTGATCTGCCGCGGCTTGGCTTCTTCGCGAAGCGGCAGCCGTACCGTCAGAACGCCGTTCTTGTACTCGGCGCCGACCTTGGCGGCATCGACCGTCTGCGGCAGCGAGAATGAACGGCTGAAGGTGCCGTAGCGCCGCTCGATGCGGTGGACCGACTCCTCCTTCACCTCGCTCGAGAGCTTCTTCTCGCCGCGGATGGTGAGCGTCCCGTTGTCGACCGTGATCTCGATGTCCTCTCGGGTCATGTCCGGCAGCTCGGCCTTCAGCACGACCTCGTGATCACCGTTCTGGTAGATATCGACCGGCGGCACCCAATTGCCGGACGTCATCAAACCTTCGTCGCCGCGGCCGGAGGTATCCGAGAACACCCGGTTGATTCGGTCCTGCAGCTGCGCGAACTCACGATAAGGGTCACTCCAGCGAACAAGTGTCATAGCAGTCTCCTTGATCTTTTTAACGGGTCTCCGCGTACTCGGCGTCGACCACTTCGGCATCCTTCACATCCGAACCCTGTGCACCCTGGGCACCCTTATAAAGCTGCTCCGCGATGCCATGCGACGCACGCTGCAGCTCATCGATCGCCTTCTTGATGGCCGCGAGATCGTCGCCCTGCGCCACCCGGCGCGCTTCGGCGATGGCCTGATCAACCCTGGACAGCTCTCCAACCGCCAGCTTCTCGCGATTCTCGTTGACCGACTTCTCCACCTGATACGCGAGCGCATCGGCCTGATTACGCGCGTCGATCAGCTCGCGCCGTGACTGATCCTCGGCGGCGTGGCTCTGCGCGTCCTTCACCATGCGATCGACTTCGTCCTTGGACAGGCCGCTCGATCCGCTGATGGTGATCTTCTGCTCCCTACCGGTCGCCATGTCCTTGGCGCTCACGTTGACGATGCCGTTGGCGTCGATATCGAAGGCGACCTCGACCTGCGGCAGGCCACGCGGCGCGGGCGGCAATCCGACCAGGTGGAAGCGCCCGAGGGTCCGGTTGTCGCGGGCGAACTGGCGCTCGCCCTGCAGCACGTGCACCTCGACGCTCGTCTGGTTGTCCGACGCGGTCGAGAAAATCTCGCTCTTACGCGTCGGGATGGTCGTGTTCCGTCCAATCAGCGGCGTCATCACCCCGCCCAGCGTTTCGATGCCGAGCGACAGCGGCGTCACGTCGAGCAAGAGCACATCCTTGACCTCGCCGGCCAGAACCCCGCCCTGCACCGCCGCACCAACCGCGACCACTTCGTCGGGGTTGACGCCCTTGTGCGGCTCCTTGCCGAAGAACTCCCGCACGAGCTGCTGAACCTTCGGCATGCGCGTGGAACCACCGACGAGAACGACCTCGTCAATCTTGCGCGGGTCGACGCCGGCGTCGGCAAGCGCCTGCTTCACCGGCGCCATCGTCCGCTGCAGCAGATCGTCGACCAGCTGCTCGAGCCGCGCCCGCGTCAGCTTGATCTGCAGATGCTTCGGCCCGGATTGATCGGCCGTGACGAACGGCAGGTTGATCTCCGTCTCGAGCGCGGTCGACAGCTCGATCTTGGCCTTTTCCGCGCCTTCTTTCAGGCGTTGAAGGGCCATCCGGTCCTTCGAGAGGTCGATGCCGTCGCTTTTCTTGAACTCGGCAGCGAGCCACTCGATGATGCGATCGTCGAGATCGTCGCCGCCCAGATGCGTGTCGCCGTTGGTCGCCTTCACCTCGACAACGCCTTCGCCGACCTCGAGGACCGAGATGTCGAAGGTGCCGCCGCCGAAGTCGTAGACGGCGATGGTTTCGTCTTTCTTCTTGTCGAGGCCGTAGGCCAAGGCGGCTGCCGTCGGTTCGTTGATGATCCGCAGGACGTTCAAGCCCGCGATCTTGCCCGCGTCCTTGGTGGCCTGCCTTTGCGCGTCATTGAAGTACGCCGGCACGGTGATCACCGCGTCGGTGACCTTGTCGCCGAGGTAATCCTCGGCCGATTGCTTCAGCTTCTGGAGCACCATCGCCGAGATTTCCGGCGGTGAGTACTTCTTGCCGCGCGATTCGACCCAGGCATCGCCGTTCTGCGCGTTCGCCACTGTGTACGGAACGCGGCCGCTTTCCGACGAGACCTCGCCGAATTTCCGGCCCATGAACCGCTTGATCGAGAAGACCGTGTTCTCGGGGTTGGTGACCGCTTGCCGCTTCGCCACCTGGCCGACCAAGCGCTCGCCGTCTTTCGCAAACGCCACGACCGAGGGGGTCAGCCGCGCGCCTTCCTGGTTGACGACGACCGTCGGCTGGCCGTTTTCCATGACCGCGACCACCGAGTTCGTGGTGCCGAGGTCGATTCCAATCACTTTTCCTGGCATGAGTTGAACTCCCCTTCCATCGAGGATGCCCCATATTACGACTCATATGAGTGTCTGTCAATAAATTAATCTACTGTTTATACACTCATATCACTGGTTTTGCTATCCGCTAGCAGGACCGCAAGTTAGCCGCTTGCGCTCGGACGGCAGGGTGCCGTTTATGCGATCATGCGGACATGCGATCGCGCGTCCAGGCCATCGTGATGCCCTCGGAAACGCTCGGAGATTTTGTGGATGAGGTGCAGCAGATCTTCGAGGAACTCGGCAGGGGCTACGGCCTCGACACATTAGCCGGAGAATGCACCCCGCCCATCGACGTCTACGAGACCGACGCCTCGCTGGAAATCTCGGTCGATGTCCCCGGTGTCGACCCAGGCTCGGTGCGCGTCGTCGTGAAGGGTCCGGTTGTCCTGATTGCCGGCGACAAGGCGCCCCGCCGCGGCCGTGGCGACTCGAGCTTTCATCTCGTTGAGCGTGGATTCGGCCGGTTTGCGCGAACCGTGCGGTTTACCGCGTCGTGTGACACGGCCAACGCGAAGGCGGTGCTCGAGAAGGGCGAGCTGAAAATCAGCCTCCCGAAAATCGCCGACCGCCGTGGCCGGACCATTCGGATCACCCTGCAAAAAACCTGACGTGCGGATCCTGTTCATCGGCGACATCTTCGGCAAACCGGGACGCGATTTAGTCCGGCGCGGCGTCGGCCCGCTCGTCGAGCACCATCAGATCGATCTGGTCATCGCGAATGCCGAGAATGCCGCGTCCGGGTCGGGCATCACGCGAGAACTGGGCGACCAGATCCTCGGGTACGGCGTCGACGTCATGACGTCGGGCAATCACATCTGGTCGAAGCGCGAGGCCCTCGACTACATCGGGGCCGAGACTCGCTTACTGCGGCCCGCCAACTTTCCTGCCGGTGCCCCCGGAAATGGCAGCTATCTGGCGCGTTCGGCCGATGGCCGCACGGCCGGCGTCATCAACATCATGGGCCGCGTGTTCATGCAGCCCGTCGACGATCCCTTTGCCGTCGTGCGCCGCGAAATCGACGCCCTCCAGTCGCGCGCGAAGGTCATCGTCGTCGACTTCCACGCGGAGGCCACGTCTGAGAAGGCCGCCATGGGCTGGTACCTGGACGGCAAAGTAACCGCCGTCATCGGCACGCACACGCACGTGCAGACGGCCGACGAGCGGATTCTGCCCAAAGGAACGGCGTACCTCACCGACGTCGGCATGACCGGTCCGCACGACTCGATCATCGGCGTCGACGTCGAGCCGGCGCTCAATCGGTTCCTGACCGGGATGCCGAGCCGCTTCGAGCCGGCCACGGAGAATCCGCGACTGAACGCCGTCGTGATCGAGGCGGACGAAAAAACCGGCCGTGCCGTGGACATCGAGCGGTTAAGCTACAGCCTCGACGAGCTTGAGCAGCTGACGAATGCCGGACCTGTTCGATCTTCCGTTTGAAGAGGACGAGAGTCCACAGTCTGCAGTCGACCGTCCACAGCCTGCAGTCAACCGTCCCCAGTCTGCCGTCGACAGCTCACAGTCGGCGGCGCCGTCGCGTCGCGTGTTCACGGTCACCGAGCTGACGGTCGGCGTTCGGGATGTGCTCGAAGAACGGTTTTCCGAGATCTGGGTTGAGGGCGAGCTGTCGAACTGCAAGACCTGGAATACCGGGCATCTGTTCTTCACGCTGAAGGACGACCGCACGCAGATCAAAGGGGTCATCTTCCGGTCGGCGCTCCGCTACCTGAAGTTCAAACCCGCGGACGGCCTTCGCGTCGTGGCACGCGGTCGCGTGTCGGTCTACGAGCCGAAGGGCGAGTATCAGATCATCTGCGAACACCTCGAGCCCCAGGGGCTCGGCGCGCTGCAGCTTGCATTCGAGCAGTTGAAGAAGCGGCTGCAGCAGGAAGGCCTCTTCGACCGGGATCGTAAGCGGCCCCTTCCCGCCTTACCGCGCAAGATCGGGGTGGTCACATCGCTCGACGGTGCGGCGGTCCGCGACATCCTCAAGGTCCTGAGCCGCCGCTATCGGAATCTGCATCTCGTCATCAGCCCGACCCGTGTGCAGGGCGAGGACGCCGCGCTCGAGATTACCCGCAGCCTGCGTCAAATCGCGCGTGTGCCGGGCGTTGACGTCATCATCGTCGGCCGCGGCGGCGGCTCCATCGAGGATCTCTGGGCGTTCAACGAAGAGATCGTGGCGCGGGCCATCTCCCGGGCGCCGGTGCCGGTTATCTCCGCGGTCGGCCACGAAACAGACGTCACGATCGCTGACTTCGTCGCCGACGTACGCGCGCCAACGCCTTCGGCCGCGGCCGAAATCGTCGTGAAGGCGAAGGACGAGTTCTGCGGACGCATCGATCGGCTGGAGGACCGCCTGCGGGCATCAGTCCACGGCCGCGTTCAGCGGCTGGGAAGACGGGTTGACGTGTTGAGCGGCCGGCCGGCGCTGGCTGGCGTGCCGGCGCGCGTCGCCCTCCGCGCGCGGCACCGGGCCGAACTCTCGCACGCGCTGACCCGGGCGCTGCGTGTGCGCTTGACGGCGCGCGCCCGACGACTCCAGCAGTTGCAGCGTCAGTTGGACGCGCTCGATCTCGGCCGTCGCCTCGGAGCGGTGCGCACCCGGCTGATGGCGGCCGATGGACGTCTTCGCCAGGCCGTCGTCGAGCGGCGCCACCGAGCGGATCGGCTGCTGCGCGGCGCTGCCGCGCGACTCGAATCGCTCAGCCCGCTGGCCGTCCTCGGCCGGGGTTACGCGGTATGCTGGAACGCCGACCGCACAACGGTCATCCGCGAGGCCGCCGCAACCCAACGAGGGGACCGCGTGCGGGTCACGCTGGGCAAGGGCGAACTCGAATGCCAGGTGACGGATACTGATGGCTGACGCGTCCATCAAGGACTTTGAAGCGGCGATCGCCGAGCTCGAGTCGATCGTGAAGAAGCTCGAAGAAGGCGACCTGGCGCTCGAGCAGTCGCTGGCGCTTTATGAACGCGGCGTCCAGTTGTCGCGGTTCTGCCACGCACGCCTCGAGGATGCCGAGCGGCGCATCGAGATTCTCACCGACCGCGGTGAACTGAAACCGGCTCCTGCGTCGCTCGCGGTCGACGAGCCGGACCGGTGATTGCCGCCGCCGGATTTCTCGAGCGCGCCCGCTCGTTGGTCGACGAAGCGCTCGAACGCCATCTCCCCCGGTCTCCGGACTGCCCTGCCCTGCTCGCCGAGGCGATGCGCTACAGCCTTTTCGCGGGCGGCAAAAGACTCCGCCCGCTGTTGACGCTCGCCGCGGCGGACGCCGTGCGCGCGAATCGTCCCGAGTCCGAGGCGATCGCCGATGCGCTCCCGGCGGCCTGCGCGGTCGAACTGATTCATACCTACTCGCTGATTCACGACGACCTACCGGCGATGGACAACGACACGTTGCGGCGCGGACGGCCGACGCTGCACGTCGTCTACGGTGACGGCATCGCCATTCTTGCGGGCGACGGTCTGCAGGCCGAGGCGTTCGCGTTGATCGCCCGCGAGCCGGCGACCGACGACGTCGCGGTCGTCGCAAGGAAGGTGAAAGCGGCGCGCGTGATCGCCGAAGCCGCTGGCGCGACCGGCATGGTCGGCGGCCAGACGCTGGACCTGCAGGCAGCCGGTCAGGTACCCGGTCACCCGTTGGAACTGGATGCCAACGCCTTACCGGCCATGCATCAGCGGAAAACCGGCGCGCTGATCCGGGCGTCGGCGGAAAGCGGCGCCATCATGGGCGGCGGCAGCGACGCGGTGATCGCCGCCGTTCGGTCCTGGGGCGGGCACGTCGGCCTGGCGTTCCAGATTGTCGACGACATCCTCGACGTCGAGGGCAGTTCCGAGGAGCTCGGAAAGACCGCCGGCAAGGACGTCGCGGGGAACAAGCCGACGTACCCGTCGATCTTCGGCCTCGAGCGATCGCGCCGGATGGCCGACGAATGCACGGCGCGCGCTCGTGAATCGCTTCTCAACGTCGGGCTGGACGGCAGTCAACTCGCCCGGATCGCTGACTGGGTGATCAGCCGGCGCTCCTGAGACCACCCACCATCACGCCTCTTGGCCAAGACACGCCTCGATACCCTGTTGGCCGAACGCGGGCTGGCCACAACCCGTGAACGGGCACGAGCACTGATTCTCGCCGGCCAGGTCAAAGTCAACGGCACGGTGGTCTCGAAGGCTGGGACACCGGTCGGCGATGATGCAGCGATCGAGCTGATCACGCCCGACCACCCCTACGTCGGCCGCGGCGGCATCAAGCTGGCCCACGCGCTCGATGTCTTTGGAATAGAGGCGACCGGTCGAAACGCCCTGGATGTAGGCGCGTCAACCGGTGGATTCACCGATGTCCTGTTGCAGCGCGGCGCAGCCAGCGTCGTCGCACTCGATGTGGGCCGTGGGCAGCTCGACTGGCGGCTGCGAAACGATTCGCGCGTCCTCGTCAGAGAGGGCGTCAACGCGCGTGCGCTCAGCCGGAGCGACGTGCCTCACCCGGTCGATCTGGTCACGGTCGATGTCGCGTTCATCTCGCTGCGCCACATTTTTCCAGCGCTGCCGCCCGTGCTCGCGCCGGCTGCGGACGTCGTCGCGCTGGTCAAGCCGCAGTTCGAAGCCGGCCGCGACCAGGTCGGCAAGGGAGGGATCGTGACGGATCCAGGCGTGCACGATGCGGTCCTGGCGCAGGTCACGAACGCCGCGATCGAGTCGGGCTTCTCACGGGTCGCCATGACGCCCTCGCCGATTACCGGCGCCGAAGGCAATCGCGAGTTCTTTCTCCATCTGCGGTTACGATAAACCCGTTCATGGCCAAGCCGAACGACCTGCTGGCGCCGGTGCGGCGGATTGGGATTCTCGCCAAGACGCAGTTGCACGCGGCGGCCCCGCACCTGGCTGACATCGGCAGCTGGCTGCAGGCGCGCGGCGCCGAGGCGATCTTCGAAACCGCAACCGCGGCGCTGGCGCCCGCCGCGAACCTGCAATCGGCCAGCAAACAGGCGCTCGCCACTGAGGCCGACATGGTGCTGGTCCTCGGCGGCGATGGCACGCTTCTCAGCATGGCGGACTGTATCGGCGAAGCCCGCTCGCCGATTCCAATCCTCGGCGTCAACTTCGGAAGCCTCGGGTTCCTGACCGAGGTCACGCTGCCAGAATTGCGTGCCTCGCTCGAAGCGGCGCTCGACGGCCGGGCGCGAGTCGAAGAACGGATGATGCTGCGTGCCTCGATCACCCGCGACGGCCAGCCGTTCGCTCGTCATATCGCCCTGAACGACGTGGTCGTCACCAAGGGGGCGCGCTCGCGGATGATCGATCTGTCGGTCCACGTCGGCGACGAATTCGTCACCAGGGTCAAAGCCGACGGGCTGATCGTCGCGACGCCGACGGGATCGACGGCCTACAACCTCGCGGCAGGCGGCCCTATCGTCGCGCCGAGCATGGATGCGCTGATCCTGACGCCGATCGCTCCCCACACCCTGACCAACCGCCCGATCGTCATCCCGGCCCATGCGCCGGTCCGCGTCCAGCCGATCATGGACGATCGCGACGAGGTCTTCGTCACGTTCGACGGTCAGCAGGGCTTCGAGCTGCAGGGCCGCGATCAGATCGATGTCATGCGTTCGGAGACGGCGCTCCGCCTGATCAAACCATCGACGCGCAGCTACTTCGAGGTGTTGCGGACGAAGTTGAAGTGGGGGGAACGTTAATTACGTCGCTGCGCCCGAAGGTCTCTGAAGTACTGCACTTGCCACCGCTGCACGTTGCGGTTGTGCTCGTCGAGCGTTCGCGCGAATTCGTGCGAGCCGTCATTACGGCTCACGAAGTACAGATAGTCCACGTCCGCCGGGTCCGCGGCAGCTTCGAGCG
>Ga0310890_10000557_pt1 | contig 12472 bp, 8 predicted proteins | sample T20D3metaG_FD_203751 | JGI IMG/M metagenome (GOLD analysis project Ga0310890, IMG submission 203751) | Lab incubated soil microbial communities from West Virginia University Organic Research Farm, Morgantown, WV, United States - T20D3 | ecosystem: Environmental > Terrestrial > Soil >... | reverse complement strand
CTTCAAACCGCACATCGTCGTGACGAGCGTGCCCTTCCACCTTGGCGCGGCGGAGGCCGAGGTCGCAGCGCCGGAACCGGTAGAACAACATGCGTAACCTGGCGCTGGCGCTCCTGCTCTGCGGCATCGGCGCCGCGCCGTCAATGGCGCAATCACCATCGACGTCGAGCGATGCGACCTGGACATTCGGCGGGTTCGCAGATTTTGGATACCTGTTCGATCCGAATCATCCGCCTGACCGGCGCACGCGCAGCCGCGGGACGTCGTTTCACGTGAACGAGCTGAGTCTCAACATGGCCGGCATCTCGGCAGCCAGGACGCCGACCGATTCGTCGCGATGGGGCTCTGAGCTCGCGATTCACGCCGGCAAGGATGATGAAGTGTTCGCGCTGTCGCCGACGGCACCTGCGCTCGACGCCGCGCCTTGGCTGCGACATCTCGGCCGCGCCAACGTGTCGTACCTGGCGCCCGCGGGCAACGGACTGCTGTTGCAGGCGGGAATCTTCGCGAGCCCGATCGGATACGACTCGTTGTACGCGAAGGACAATCTGTCGTACACGCGTCCGTGGACCGCCGACTTCACGCCCTATCTGCTGATGGGACTTAGTGCCGCCTATCCCGTCAGCACGCGACTGACCATGACGGGGTTCGTGGTCAACGGCTATTGGCATCTCGCCAATGCGAATCGAGCGCCAAACGCTGGAATGCAGTTGAGCTATGCATCGACACCAACGCTGACCATCAAGCAGACGATGTTTGTTGGCTCACATCAGGAACGCACCGAGTTCGCGTACTGGCGGTTCCTCTCCGACACGATCATCGAACGACGAACGAAGCGATGGATTGCAGCGCTGAATGCGCAGGTCGCAACGGAACGCGTCGACGACGCGACAGGGGTGCGGGCATGGTGGCTGGCCGCGCAGTGGCCGATTCACTGGCGCTCGAGCGGCGCGTGGAGCGTGACCGCACGGCCGGAGATCGCGTGGGACTCGCGAGGAAGATGGACGGCGTTCGAGCAGACGGTGGCGGCGTTCACCGGCACGATCGACTATCGGCGGTCGCTGCGCGGCGCCACTGCCCTCGTCAGGCTGGAGTACCGAACCGATTCGTCGACGGGACCGCAAGGCGGATTCTTCTCCAGCGAGGCCGGTCGACTCACTCCGACGCAGCATCTCCTGATCGCCGCGCTAATCCTCACATTCGAGCGGCGCTAGCGGAACGCATTACAATGCGCCGCAATGCCCAACCGCTGGCGCATCCCCATCGGGGCTGTCGCCGTCCACATCTGCATCGGCTCCGTCTATGCGTGGAGCACGTTCAATCGTCCGATCCAGGCGCTCTTCCCCGATCAGCCGTGGTGGTTCAGTCCGCCCTACACGACCTTCACGACCGCGCTGGTCCTGCTCGGCTTGAGCGCGGCGTTCGGCGGGCCGTGGGTCGAGCGCCGCGGACCGCGCGTCGCGGCCACGGCGGCGGCGCTGTTCTTCGGCACGGGCCTCATCATCGGCGGATTCGGCCTGTCGATTCGGCAGCCGGTGATCGTCTTCCTCGGCATGGGCGTGATCGGCGGCATCGGCTGCGGTCTCGGCTACATCTGCCCGGTCAGCACGCTCGTGAAATGGTTTCCCGATCGCCGCGGCATGGCGACCGGCATGGCGATCATGGGCTTCGGCGGCGGCGCGTTTCTCGCCGGCTACCTGAACGTGTTCCTGATGGATCGCATGGGCGTCGCCAACACCGTGATGTCGCTCGGCGTCGCCTACCTCGCGATCATGTTGATCGGATCGCGGCTGCTCGAGCGGCCGCCGGCCGGGTGGAAGCCTGAGGGCTGGACGCCGTCAGTCGCGAGGAACGCGATGATCGCCGATCGCAGCGTCACGCGCAACGACGCCATTCGCACCCTGCAGTTCTATCTGTTATGGGGCATCCTCTTCATCAACGTCACGGCCGGTATCGGCATTCTCGCGCAGGCGTCGCCGATGATGCAGGACATGTTCCGCCGCACGCCGCTCGAAGCGGCGGCGGTGGTGTCGCTGATTAGCATCTTCAACGCGACGGGCCGCTTCGTGTGGGCATCGGCCTCCGATTACATCGGCCGCCGCAACACCTACACGATCTTCTTCGTCGCGCAATTCATCATCTTCCTGCTGATTCCCGGATTGGCGGCAAGCGGCAACTGGCTCGCGTTCGAGATGGCGCTGTTCACGGTGTTCACGATGTACGGCGGCGGCTTCGCCACGATTCCCGCGTTCCTCGCCGACATCTTCGGTCCCGAGAACGTCGGTGCGATCCACGGCGCGCTGCTCACGGCGTGGAGCTGCGCCGCGGTGGCCGGGCCGGTGATCATCACCGAGCTGTCGAATCGCGCCAAGGCGGCGCTGCCGCCCGGCGGCGATCGCGTGCACATCTATGACACCCCGCTGCAGGTGCTGGCCGGACTGCTCGCCGTCGGCTTCGTGCTGACCCTGCTGGTGCGGCCGTTGCGGCATCGGGACCAATCGGCCGTGAGGATTGCGTGATGGCAAGTCCGCAGCGCGCGCTCGTGTTGAAGGGACTGCTCGAAGTCGTTTTCATCGGCTTCGGCGTATTTCTCGGCATGGCCGCCGATCAATGGCGAACCGACCGCCAGCATCGCGATCAGGCGCACGATGCGCTGCAACGGTTCAAAACCGAAATCGAAGCCAACCGCGCCGCCGTGATGAAAAACCAGGACTACCGCGCGCGCATCCGCAAGGACATCACGGCATATCTGAATCCCAAGCTCCGGCCCACTGTGGACCTGCAGATGGAGGGGATCAAGCCAGTCAACTTCGAGCACACGGCGTGGGACCTCGCCCTCGTCACGCAGTCGCTGGCAGACATCGATTCGAGCCTCGCCTTTGAGCTCGCGCGCGTCTACGGCCAACAGCAGATCTACACGAGCCTGACCGGAGGGCTGATGCAGGCGATGTACCTCAGGCCGCCGTCCGAAAACCTTACGGCCTTCCTTCACTCCGTGAAGATTTACCTCGATGACATTGTCGAGTTCGACCCAGGCCTGGTCAAGATGTACGACGAGGTCGTGCCCCTAATCGATCGAGCACTAAAGGATTGACCTATCTCGGGGCCAATGCTACCTTCCGGGCGCTACTGAAAACTTGCGGGAACATCAATCGTCCGCTCTGTCTTGGAGGAATCGATGCGCAAGACCCTTGTCGTTGGTTTGTTTGCCGTTGCAACTCTCTTTTTGTTCCCCCTCGCCGCGCGGGCGCAGGGCAGTATTGCCGGATCAATCAAGGACCCCAGCGGCGCGGTGCTGCCGGGCGTCACCGTCGAAGCCTCGAGCGATGCGCTGATTGAAAAGGTGCGCACCGTCGTCACCGACAGCTCCGGCAATTACCGCATCGTCGATCTGCCGCCGGGCACCTACAGCGTGACGTTCACGCTCACCGGATTCAAGACGGTCCGCCGCGAAGGCATCGTCATTCAAGGCGTGTTCACGGCTCCGGTCAGCGAGCAGATGCAGGTTGGCTCACTCGAGGAGACGATCACCGTGTCCGGCGCTTCGCCGACCGTTGACGTCAGCAACAATACCTCCCAGTTCGTGGTCGACCGCGACATCCTCGATCAAATCCCGACGCCGATTCGCAACACGCCGGCGCGCGCGCTGCTGCTGCCCGGCACGACGGTCACGCCTTTCGTCCTCGGCCAATACAGCATGAGCGTGCGCGGCTCCAACACCGCCGACATGGTCATTGCGATCGATGGCTTACGCGTCAACAACCTGTGCGGCAGCGGCCAGTACAGCGGCTTCTACATGAACGACGCGGCGATCGAAGAGGTCACGTTCACGTCCGGCGCCGAATCAGCTGAAATGCAGAACGGCGGACTGCGCATCAACAGCACGCCGAAGGACGGCGGCAACAAGTTCTCCGGCACCTTCTTCGCGTATGGCGCCGGCAGCGGGATGCAGGCCGACAACCGCACCGATGCGATGAAGTCGGGACCGGCGGCGATTCCGCAACCCGGCATCGCCTATCTCTGGCAGATCAATCCGTCGATCGGCGGACCGATCATGCGAGACAAGCTGTGGTTCTACTTCACCTATAAGTACGAGGACAACAAGACCTACGTGCCAAGCTCCTCGTTTGCCGACGGAAGCCGCGCGTTCCGCCAGGCGCAGGGCAACTACAGCGCGGTGACGCGCCTCACCTGGCAGGCGTCGCAGCGAGACAAGATTCGCTTCTATCTCGATCGCCAGTTCAACGGCGAGGATTACAACGGCTTCAACACGCTGCCGACGACGACGCCCGAAGCCTCGACCGATGCGTACGGCATCGGCTGGGTGCCGCAGCTCAAGTGGACGCAGACCACGACCAGCAAGCTGCTACTCGAAGCCGGGCTGTCCTATTACACGCAGTATTACGAGCAGCAGTGCCGCGATGAGGTCGGCCCGCGCGATCTGCCGGTGCTCGAGCAGACGACGAACCGTCTGACAGGCGCATGCGGCAGCACGATTCCGCCGTACACGAGCTGGACGAAGTCATACAGCGGCGGCGCCTCAGCGAGTTACATTACCGGCTCGCACGCCTTCAAGGCCGGCCTGACGACGCAGTGGGGCACCAACTCGCGCACGTTCGACTCGAGGGCGCAGATCAACACGCTGGTCACCAACGCCGGCCTTCTTGGCGTGCCGGCCACCGCCTCGATGCCAGTGCCGTGCACGAGGCTGCCTTGCCCGCTGGCCGTCCTCGTTGAAAACACGCCGGCGGAAGCCGTCCAGAAGGTCAAGAGCGATCTCGGCTTCTTCGTGCAGGACGCGTGGACGATGAACAGGTTGACGCTGAACCTCGGCGCGCGCTTCGATCACTTCAATGCCGAAGTGCCGGCGCAGTCCTCGCCTGCGCCGATCTGGCCGTCCATTACGAATTTACCGGGCGCCACGGCGCCGACGCCGCGTGACTTCGCGGCGATCCCGAACGTTCCGAACTGGAACGACTGGTCGATTCGTCTCGCGGGCGCCTATGACCTGTTCGGCACCGGCAAGACCGCGCTCAAGGTGAACGCCAGTAAATACATCGCCGCTGCAGCGGCGGGCTACGCCGCCAACTTCAATCCCATGACGTATTGCGGCAGCTGCGCCGGCGCGACGCGCTTGTGGTTCGATTTCGACGGCAACAGGTCGATCCTCGATGCCGCGGGGAACATCCAGTTCAACGAGGTGTTCGGCGGCACCAGCAACTTCGCACAGATCACGAACGTCGTCGATCCGGACCTGAAACGCGGTTACAACTGGGAATACAGCACCGCGGTACAGCACGAGGTGATGGACCGCGTGTCGGTGACCGCCGGCTTCTATCGCCGCAATTTTTACAACCTCGACGTCACCGACAATCTCAATCTCGCCTTGACCGACTGGAGCCCGTTCGGCATCACCACGCCCACCGATTCGCGGCTGCCCGCGTCGGGCGAGCCGATCACGATGTACAGCCTGAACACGAACAAGCTGAACGTCGCCACGCAAAACCTGCGCACGTTCTCGGACATCAACACGTCGGTCTACAACGGCTTCGAGGTCAGCGCCAACATGCGCCGCGAGAAGCTGCTGCTGTTCGGCGGCATCACCACCGAGCGCAAGGCCACGACGGAGTGTGACGGATCGAATACCGCGGCCACCACTGCGCGTGACAACCCGAACGGCCTGCGATTCTGCGACAACGTTCCGCCGTTCCGCACCACCTACAAGCTGTCGGGCACCTATCAGCTGCCATGGCAGTTCCAGTTGAGCGGCTCGCTCATCGCCACGCCTGGACCGAGCGTCGCAGCTAACTATCCCGTCACCGCTGCCATTGCCGGCCGCCCGGTTCTCGGCAGCACCGGCGGTGCCACGAGCATCAACGTCAACCTCATCGAGCCGAACACCGTGTTCCTCGACTATAAGAAGCAGCTCGACCTGCGCCTGGCGCGCAATTTCCGCTTCGGGACCAGGCGCGTCCAGGGCTTCGCGGATATCTTCAATCTCATGAACGCCGGCACCGTGCTGCGCGTCAATGAGACGTACGGCTCCGACCCCGCGACCAACGCGTGGATGACGCCGCTGACGATCATGGACGGCCGATACCTTCGCTTCGGCGTGCAGATGAGCTTCTAGCGTTCCGATTTCGGATCTCGGATTTCGGATCTCGGATTTGCAGAGAAAGGGGATCGGGCTTGATGCCTGATCCCCTTTGTCATTTATTCAGCGCGAAGAGTGAGCGAGGGATCGACCCTCGCGGCGCGGCGGGCCGGCCACCAGCACGCGGCGATCGTGACTCCCATCAGCAACATCGCGACGCCGGCATAGGACACCGGGTCCAGCGGCGAGATTCCGAACAGCAACGCCGACAGGCCACGGCTCGATGCCGCCGCGACGATCGCGCCCAGTGCGATGCCGATCGCGGCGAGGGCGACGCCCTGCTTCAGGACCATCGACAGGATTGATCGGCGTGACGCGCCGAGAGCAGTACGGACGCCGATCTCACGAATGCGCTCGTTGACGCCGCCCGACACCACGCCGTAAATGCCGATGGCCGTCAGCAGCAACGCGGTGATGCCGAAGAGCTGAAACAGGAGCAGCGCAAAACGGCGCTGTCCCGCGGTCGCGGTGATCAGGTCCGACATCATCGCGACGCGGACGATCGGCTGATCCTTGTCCACCGACCAGATCGCCTGGCGGATCGACGGCGCCACCGCCGCGGCCGTGGCGCGCGTCTTGACGACGAGCCAGAACGCGGGATCGGCAAAATGCCATTGCGACGGACTGATGTAGGCGGCGTCGAAGCGGCCGGCCGAGAGCGACTCCTGCTTGATGTCGCCCACGACGCCGGCGATGGTGAACCATTCGCGATCGACCGGGCCAAGATGCAGCCGCTGGCCGATCGGATCGCGGCCCGGGAAGCGCCGCTTCGCAAACGACTCGTTAATCACGACCACGGGGGTGGAGCCGGCGCGATCGTGAGCGGTGATGGCCCGGCCCGCGAGCAGCGGGATGCCCATCACATCGAAGAAGCCCTCGCTGATCGCGTAGCGATACGCGCCGCCATCCGCGCTCGTCTCCGGCGTCTCGCTCGATTCGAACCGCACACCGTAGATGTCCGAATCGCCGCTGAGCGGCAGCTGGCTGCTGAGCGCGGCTTCGCTCACGCCGGGCACGGCGCGCACGGCATCGAGCGCCCGCTGAAAGAACTGCTGCGTCACTTGCGGATCGGTGAACCGGCGTCCCGCCACCTGCACCTGCATCGTCAGGAGGTTGTCGCCGTTGAATCCCGGCGAGATCGCAAACAGCTGCTGCAGGCTGCGCGACAGCAGCGTCGCGCCGACCAGCAGCACGAGCGCAAAGGCGACTTCGGCGGTGACCAGCGAGCGGCGCGTGCGGTGATGGCTCGACGAGGTCTGCCACGATCCGTGCGGTGTATTCGCCTTCAGATCGGTCCTCGACGCGTGAACGGCGGGCGCCAGGCCCACGGCCAGGCCGATGACCATCGTGACGGCCAGGGCAAACGCGAAGACCGGGCCGTCGATCGCAATCGGCGTGGCCGGCATCAATGCTTCAGGCACGAACGAGACCAGCAGCCGCACGCCGGCGCCGGCGACGGCCAGGCCCGCCATGCCGCCAAGCAACGCGATCAGCACCGCTTCTGTCAGCAGCTGCCGGAACAAGCGCAGTCGTCCCGCGCCAAGCGCCGAGCGCATCACGAATTCGGCGCGTCGCTCGGCGCCACGGCCGAGGATCAGATTCGCCACATTCACGCACGCGATGGCCAGCAACAGTGTGACCGCCACCAGCACCGCGAGCATCGCGCTGCGGATGTTGCTGGTGATCTCGTCGTGCAGCGACGGCAGCAGCAGTCCGTTCTGCATGGCCGCCCACGGCGGCCGCGAGAATCCGGTCATTCGATCCCGCGCGATCTGATCGAGCTCCGCCGCCGCCGCGGCCGCGTTGACGCCGTCCGCGCGCCGGGCCACCAGCCGCAGGTTGTGGCCCCATTCACGTCCCTGCAGCGCCGGCAGCGTGCGGTCGTACTGCGCGGCGCGCCACACTTCGGCCGCCGGCATCAAGACGTTTTCAAAGCGCGGCGGCATCACGCCGATCACGGTGTAGGAATTGCCGTCGAGCACGATCTGGCGCCCGACAATCGCCGTGTCCGAATCGAGGCGGCGCTGCCACAACCGATGGCTGACGATCACGACGGCCGGCGCATTCGGCCGATCATCGGCCGGTTCGAAGTCGCGCCCGATTGCCGGAGCAATGCCAAGCACCCGGAAATAACCGTCGCTCACGCCCTGCCCGTCGAGACGCTCCGGTTCGGTCGCGCCGGTCAGCGTCGGCTGCCAGGATCGCATGACCGCCATGCCGCTGAACGATCGGCTGCGGGCCTCGAGTTCGAGGAAGGAGCCAAACGCCATCTCGATGGTCGATCCGTCGCGCGTCCGATCCCAGATCATGTGCAGGCGATCGGCGGCGGGATACGGCAGGCGATCGAAGAGGATCGGATTGGCCACGCTGACCATTGCGGTGCTCGCGCCGATGCCGAGACCCAGCGTGCCGATGGTCACCGCCGCAAAACCAGGCCTGCGCCGCAATCCACGCAGGCCGTATCGCACGTCGGCGACGAGCGTCTCGATCGCGTGCTCCCAGCCCGCGGCCCGCACCTCTTCGCGCGCCGCCAGTGGACTGCCGGCCCTCGCCCGCGCGACGCGACGTGCCTCGGCCGGCGACATTCCCTGCGCCTCGAGATCGGATGAGGCCTCGTCGATGAACTGCTCGATCTCCTCGTCGAGCTCGCGATCGGCGGCGCCGCCGCGGACCAGCGTCCGGATGCCACGCGTCAAATGGCGAAGAATAAGCATCTCAGGCTCCAGTTTTGAGCAACCTCGCGATCGCCGAGGCCCGGCGCGTCCAGTCGCTCGCTTCGACGTCGAGCTGCTTGCGGCCAGTACGTGTCAGCGTGTAAACCCGGGCCCGGCGCGCATTCGGCGTCTGCCGCCACTCCGCGTCGACCAGGCCGCCCCGCTCGAGGCGCTGCAAGGCAACGAGCAATGACCCCGGATTCACCTTGAAGACGCCCTGGGACAGTTGCTCGACCCGGCGCGAGATGCCGAAGCCGTGCATCGGCTCGAGGCTCAGGGTCTTGAGGATGAGCATATCCAGGGTGCCCTGGATGACGTCGGTGTTGGGCTTCTCCATCGCGATCGGATCCTGCCAGTACTCATCTTGACTGTCAAGATGTGAGGCTCAAGATAACCGATAATAGGGCGGACCGTGGTCGAAGCGCCCGTGGAGCCGATGCTGGCCAAGCTCGTCGATGCCATTCCCGAAACGGATGGCCTGCTGTTCGAACCAAAGTGGGACGGCTTCCGCTCGATCGTGTTCCGCTCGCAAGACGACGTCTACATCCAGAGCCGCGATCTGAAGCCGCTCGATCGCTACTTTCCTGAATTGCACGCGGCGCTGCTCGAACGCCTTCCTCCCGGCTGCGTCGTCGATGGCGAGATCGTGATCGCGCAGGATGGCGCGTTGAACTTCGATGCGCTGCAGCTGCGGCTGCATCCGGCGGCGTCGCGGGTCGAGAAGCTGTCGAAGGTCATGCCCTCGTCGTTCGTCGGCTTTGATTTGCTGGCCGTCGCCGGCGCGTCGATCATGAATCGGCCGCAGCGCGAGCGGCGCGAGAAGCTGGAGACGCTGCTCGCGACGGTCGAGCCGCCGGTCTATCTCACCCCGATGACGCGCGATCGCACGGTCGCGGCCGAATGGCTGCAGCGATTCGAGGGCGCGGGGCTCGACGGCGTGATCGCAAAACCCGAAAACGCGACGTATCAGCCCGGCAAGCGCGCGATGTTCAAGATCAAGCACGCGCGCACCGCCGACTGCGTCGTCTCCGGGTTCCGCTGGCACAAGAAGGCTCCCGATATCATCGGCTCACTGCTCCTCGGACTGTTCGACGCTGAGGGGAAGCTGCATCACGTGGGCGTCACGTCTTCGTTCACGATGGAGAAGCGCAAGCAGCTCGTGGAGGAACTGGAGCCGCTCCGCAAGGGCGCGCTGGATTCACACCCCTGGCGGGCCTGGGCCCGCCTTCGCGAGGACGCTTCGGCGGGGCAAACGGGAGCCAAGGACGGAACTCAGCGCATGCCCGGCGGGCAGAGTCGATGGAGCGCCGGAAAAGATCTGTCGTGGGAGCCGCTGCGCATCGAGCGGGTCTGCGAAGTGAAGTACGACCACATGCAGGGCGATCGCTTCCGGCATGCGGCGACGTTCCTGCGCTGGCGGGACGACAAGGCCCCGACGGACTGCCGCTACGATCAGCTCGAGGTCACTCCGGCTTTCGAGCTTGCCGCCGTTTTCGGTGCATCTCGCGATACTCCGCGATCTGCTCCGGAGTAGCGTCCGCCCACGGGTTCGGAATGGGCGGCAATTCCGGAGCAGCGGGGCGTAACGTCTCCGGCACGTGCTGCAGGTTGATCCGGACGCGCCACCACGCCGACGATCGCCCGCGCATCTGGTCGGTCAGGATGTCGGCCGGCTGAAGGTGCTCGACGACCTCCGGGTGCTTCGCCTTCCACTGTTCCAGGAGTTCGAGCGCCTCTGCCTTGTTCGTCGAGTGCGCGATGACGATCAAAGGATGCTTGGAAACGCGCCTTCCGGTGCCGCTGGTCTTCAGATCAGAGCCTGCCGCGCCGGAGCCTTGGCGAAGGCGGGCTCTTGACGGCTGCACCCGCGTCGGCTCACCCGGCTGCTTCGCATACTGCGGCGGCCACGGCGCATCGCCCTGCCCGTCTTTTTCCTGGCGCGCCGACAGATCGAGCAGCTTCTCGAGCGAGCACGGATGCCGATCGATGTCTGAATGGCGATCGCCATTCGCCTTGAACCACGCCGGCATGGTCTTCAGCGTAAAGTCGGCGGGATCGCAGGTATCGATCTCGTCCCACGTGAGCGGCGTCGAGACCCGCGCGTCGGGACGCGGCCTCACCGAATAAGCGGAGCAGACCGTCTTGTCTTTCGCATTCTGGTTGAAGTCGATGAAGACGCCATGACGCTCTTCCTTCCACCACTTGCTGGTCGCAATCGCCGGGGCGCGGCGTTCCACTTCGCGCGCCAGCGCCAGGGCGGCGCGGCGCACCTCGGTGAAGGTCCACCGCTGGTGAATGCGGACGTTGACATGAATGCCTCTCGAGCCCGACGTCTTCGGCCAGCCGACGAGTCCCAGATCGTCGAGCGCGGCGCGGACGACCTTCGCGACATCCTGCACCTGCCGCCACTCGACTCCCGGGACCGGATCGAGATCGACGCGCAGCTCGTCGGGATGATCGAGCTCCTCGGCGCGGACCGGATGCGGATGCAGCTCGAGGCACGCCAGGTTCGCCATCCACGCGAGCGCGGCGGCATCGCGGGGCACGACCTCTTCGGCGATGCGGCCCGATGGAAACTTCAGCGCGACGACTTCGATCCACTCGGGTCGCGAATCGGGGGCCCGCTTTTGATAGAAGAACTCCTGGCCGAGGCCGTTCGGATAGCGCACCAGCACGTTCGGCCGCCCACCGGCGCCGCGCAACGCGCCTTCCGCAACCGCAAGATAGTACGTAACGAGATCGAGTTTCGTATAGCCAGCGTCCGGGAACAGCACTTTGCCGGGATTTGTGATCGAAACGTCACGACCGTCGACCTTAAGGACCGTGGCTTCAGCTTTCTTCGGCATGTCTGTGCTATCTGCGCCTTCTGTGGCCCTGGTGTTATCTGCGCCTTCTGTGGCCCTGGTGGTTACGCGATCGGCGGCCGGGGCTTTGCGCCCTGCGGCCCGCCGCGCAGGTATTGCGCCGGCCACGTGATCTCCTGCCCGAGCTGCCTGGCGGCGCGCAGCGGGAAATACGGATCGCGCAGCATCTCGCGCGCCAGCAGCACGGCATCGGCCTGGCCGGTGCCAACGATGTGTTCGGCCTGTTCGGGCGTCGTGATCATGCCGACGGAACCGGTGAGAATCCCCGCGTCCTTGCGGATGCGCGCGGCAAACGGCGTTTGGTAGCCTGGGCCGATCGGAATCTTCGCGATCGCCACGTTGCCGCCGGACGAACAATCGATCAGATCGACGCCGAGCGGCTTCAACTGCCGCGCGAGCTCGACCGACTGATCGATGTCCCATCCGCCGTCGACCCAGTCGGTCGCCGAAATGCGCGTGAACAACGGCAGGTCTTGCGGCCAGACGCGGCGAATCGCAATCGCCACTTCACGCAACAGCCGCGTGCGGTTCTCGAACGAGCCGCCGTAGTCATCGGCGCGTTGATTGCTCAGCGGCGACAGGAACTCGTGCAGCAAATAGCCGTGCGCGGCGTGGATTTCGATGACCCGAAAACCGGCGGCGTGCGCTCGCGTCGCGGCCGCCGCAAACGCCGTCGTCGTCTCGGCGATGTCCTGCTTCGACATTTCGCGCGGCTGCGGATAACTGTCGGTGAACGCGGT
>Ga0310890_10000556_pt1 | contig 12474 bp, 11 predicted proteins | sample T20D3metaG_FD_203751 | JGI IMG/M metagenome (GOLD analysis project Ga0310890, IMG submission 203751) | Lab incubated soil microbial communities from West Virginia University Organic Research Farm, Morgantown, WV, United States - T20D3 | ecosystem: Environmental > Terrestrial > Soil >... | reverse complement strand
TTTGACTTCACTAAATATTCCTAAGTGGTCGAGAAACTCACGCGAAAAGCTATTCATCGTTGAATCATCAGCAATGAAATAGTAAGTCAGTTCTCCGCGGCTACCGGAGATACCTATTTCCAGATTTATATCGCCAGGTCTCACTCGATCGAACAGTGCTTTGCTCCCAGGTCTGGCTTCGATGTTTATGCCTCGCCATCCATTCAAGTAAAAGAAATAGGTATTGGAAGAGCGGGTAGGATGATAGGCTCCAACATCAACGAAGAATCCGTCTTGCTTATCCGAACCGAGAATGTGCCTCAAAATCATATCTTCGCCGGCGGACGAGAACGATGGAGCGTATGAGTGGTAGCCCAAAAGCAGTTGTTGAGCGCGTCTCTTAAGATCTGTTGAGAGAAACGGTTTAAGTAGTGATCTAAGATCTGCCATTCGAGATACTAGTCAGGCGACGAACGTCGGCTACCGGTTGACGCTGTAATATGAAGGCTAATACATGGTACAACATTCGACGCTATTTCCACTGACGCTAACATCAGGACCTTACCCGGAGGATCGATTCATTACACATGATTTTGACTGAAACGAAGCTTCAAGGCTGTTTCATCATTGAGCCAGAGCGGTTTGCCGATGATCGTGGTTTCTTTGGCCGTGCCTGGTCCGAATCAGAATTTGCTTCACAGGGATCCTCGGTTCACTTTGTCGAGGCGAATATCTCCTTCAACCGAAAGAGGAACACCTTACGCGGACTCCATTATCAGGGCCATCCAAACGAACAAGGAAAACTAGTGCGCTGTACTCGTGGCGCCATTTACGACGTCGCGTTGGACATTCGTCGGGATTCTGCAACGTATAAGCAGTGGGTAGGCGTTGAGTTAACTCAAGAGAATCGTTTTATGTTGTTCGTGCCTGCAGGCCTGGCCCACGGTTTCCAAACGCTCGTGGACGATTCGGAGGTTTACTACGAAGTAACAAACATGTATGCCCCGGCAAATTCGTTTGGTGTTCGTTGGAACGATCCTGCGTTCAATATCGAATGGCCACATGCTACAGAGCGAATCATCATACCTCGCGACAGTGACTATCCTGACTTCAAAGACTGACTGTTCTCAGAATACGTGGTCGATCAGATCACCTCGTTTAAAACCCTCGCTTGACGGGCTTTCGCGGCCTGTCTAGACTGCAACTCACGTAATCAAAATCCTTAGTCGTTTATGTAAATCGGGTTCGCCAATGCCGTGTTCTTCCAATCGAGTCAATGACCAGGACAACCAGTGAGAGCGCGAGTCATCTACAAAACGCTGGCGTAGCCCCGTCTAGTGAATCAACATTGAGTACTGCTCCAATCACACACCTGCCTGACGAGCCCATCGTTGTTATCGAACCGCGCGATTCGTGGAGAATGCTTGATCTTAGTGAACTCTGGGCCTACCGCGAGCTTGTGTACTTTCTTACCTGGCGAGATGTTAAGGTCCGATATAAGCAAACGTTCCTGGGTGTCGCGTGGGCCATAATCCAACCGCTGTTCACGATGATCATCTTCACGCTGTTCTTCGGTCGTTTGGCCGGGCTTGAGGATCGCACTAACGGAATACCGTATCCTTTGTTCGCTTATGCTGGGCTTCTTCCCTGGACCTTTTTTTCTAACGCTTTAACAAACAGCGGTAATAGTTTAGTGGGAAGCGCCAACCTGATAACTAAAGTTTATTTCCCGCGAATGATTGTTCCAGGCGCCGCAGTCGCGGCCGGCCTAATCGATTTCGCCATCGGCTTTATCATCCTCATTCCGCTGCTGATCTATTACAGAATCACGCCGACGTGGAACTTGTTTATGCTTCCTGTTTTGGTCGCGCTGATCACCGTGCTCGCGACGGCAGTCGGAATGTGGCTATCAGCCTTGAATGTTAAGTACCGCGACATTCGCTTCGCGTTACCGTTTTTGATTCAACTTTGGATGTTTGTTTCCCCCATCATCTATCCCGCGAGTATCTTGCCGGCGAAGTGGCGCTGGCTTTTAGAGCTGAATCCACTGACCGGAATAATAGAAGGATTCAAGTCGGCGTTGTTCGGTGTGCCGTTCAACTGGACCTCACTCGCCATATCAGCGGTGCTCACGCTGCTGTCGTTGGTTTACGCAGCCTTCAGCTTCAGCCGTGTCGAGCGACGTTTTGCTGACATCGTTTGAGTTATAGAGGTCGAGCGTCTGATCGCAGTCAACTTCAATTCACTAAATGAAGCCGTTTTTGCGGTAGCTGCTTTTGGCAAGATTGCGCGTTCGGGGCATACTCCTTCGGTTCATTTAGGTTAATGATGCCAAAGTCATTGTGAGTAGTTTAAGACCCTTGCGACCGATTATTCATGTACATGAGTTAAGTAAACAGTATCGTCTCGGAGGATCAGGTGCGGCTTACAGCACGATCAGAGAGACGATGATGGAATGGGCCCGCTCGCCTCTGCGAATGCTTCGTGCTAATGGAACAGCTCCATCGATCTGGGCTCTTAATGATGTCAGCTTTGAAGTCGAGCCTGGAGAGGTTGTCGGTATCATCGGACGTAACGGAGCCGGCAAGTCGACATTGCTGAAGATTCTTTCGCGCATTACCGACCCTACCAAAGGTAAGGTCGAACTGTTTGGTCGCGTGGCCAGTCTTCTGGAAGTCGGAACCGGTTTTCATCCGGAACTAACGGGACGTGAAAACATTTTCCTGAACGGATCGATCCTCACAATGACCCGGAAGGAAATCGAAAGAAAGTTCGACGACATCGTGGCCTTTGCCGAGGTGGAGAAGTTTATTGACACGCCTGTTAAGCGATATAGCAGCGGCATGTACGTCAGGCTCGCCTTTGCTGTTGCGGCTTTTCTTGAACCTGAGATCCTAATAGTAGATGAGGTGTTGGCGGTCGGGGACGCTGCATTTCAGAAGAAGTGTCTCGGAAGGATGCGGGATGTCGCGTCAACAGGTCGCACTGTTCTATTTGTAAGTCACAACATGGCAGCCGTCTCAGCTCTATGTTCCAAGGCGATGGTTCTGCGGGAAGGGTCTGTCGAATTTCCGTTGGGAAACGTTCCTGCCGCCGTACAAACTTATCTGTCGGGCGTGGACGACATCACGCAAACGCGGTTAATAGAGCGAACCGACCGCCGGGGCGAGGGTCGGATTCGTATCGCTGATTTCGGATGCTTCGACGAAACAGGTAATAAGGTTGAGTTTGCATCCGCAGGACAATTAATCAACTTTAGGATCTACTTCTCGGATGTTGATGGGCAGTTAGAAAACGTGAATGTAGCGATCGGTATCACTTCGTACTCCGGTGCGTTCATCACGATGCTGAGTAACCAACTCGTAGGTGACGAATTTGAGCGCATACGCGGCACTGGGTATTTCGAATGCAAAATACGAAAGCTCCCATTGGCACCGGGGCGTTATGTGGTGAATTTAATCATTCGAGCAAACGAGATAATTGAAGACTGGATACAAGAAGCGGCAACGTTCACGGTTGAAGCTGGAGATTTTTATGGAACCGGCCGAATGCCGCCCGAGACTCATGGAGGCATTTTCGTAGAACAGGAGTGGAATGCTCGGGTAAATTAGTCACCAAGTCGCGCTGCCGGCATGAAAGAGTTAATCAAAAAAGCAATGTCATTGACGGGTTTTGGTATCTACCGGATCGGTGCGGCTACGAACACGCCACCGAAGCCCGTGGTTAAATCGGCGCTTCATCACAACTCCAAAGACGGGCTGAATGAATTCTATTCTGACAAGGATCTAGTTGAATCGTATCTCGATATGCAGTTCTACGAACGACTCGTGGATCTGCTAGCGTCGCGCGGAGTGACATACAAAGGAAAACTCGTCGCGGATGTAGGTTGTGGCATTGGTCATTTGCTGAAGTTTGTAGCACCCTCAGCGCCGCACTCGTTGACGGGTTTTGATTATTCAGAAAATGCTCTCGCGATCGCGCGTTCTCAGCTTCCTGAGATCGATTTTCAGTACCTCGATTTGTACAAACCACCTGAGGCAAAATTCGATGTTATTTTCTGCATCGAGGTGTTAGAGCATCTTTTGTATCCCGATACTGCATTGCGGAACCTACTACAGATGATGGCCTCATCAGGCGTTGCTCTTCTCACGGTGCCGAATGGTCGTACAGATACTTTCGAGGGCCATATCAACTTTTGGAGTCCCGAAAGCTGGCGGGTTTTCGTTGAACGTAATTGCGCTAACTGCACCATCGAGACTGGTTTGATGGAAGACGGCGCAACGAACTTTGCAGTTGTATCGAAGGAAAGTTAAGGTCAGAAGAAATGTCAGTTAAAGCGGACGTCATTATCGGTCAGATTGGTTGTGGATATTGGGGGCCAAACCTCCTTCGAAATTTCTCTGCTCAACCAAATTGTTGGGTCAAATATGTTGCCGACACAAGCGAGGAACGCCAGGCGTATGTTCGGAAGAACTTTCCTCAATCAGAAGTCGTCAGTGACTTCGCAGACGTGTTACGCGACTCGGAAGTTGAGGCGGTGCTGGTTGCGACGCCCGCGTCCTCGCATTACAGCATTGCGAAGCTAGCTCTCGAAAACGGCAAACATGTTTTTGTCGAGAAGCCGTTAGCGACCAACACGCAGGAAGCAGATGAGCTGGTAAACCTGGCCGCATCGCGATCCCGCGTCTTGATGGCGGGACATACCTTTCTTTATAACGCTGCGGTCCGCTATGCAAAGTCACTGGTCGACAATGACGAATTGGGCCAGCTCTACTACATCTATAGCCAACGACTCAACCTGGGCCAGGTTCGTTCTGATGTTAATGCCTGGTGGAACCTTGCTCCGCACGACGTCAGCATCATGCTTTACCTGATGAAGGACAAACTTCCGGTTTCCGTATCGGCTATTGGCGTTAGCTATATCCAACCCGGTATTGAAGACGTCGTTTTCGCCACACTGAAGTGGGATAACGGCGTCATCGGACACATACACGTGAGTTGGTTAGATCCGGGAAAAATCCGCAAAATGACACTCGTCGGAAGTCGTAAGATGGTCAACTACGACGACGTGAGCGATGACAAGATTGCGATCTTCGATAAAGGAGTTGATCGCGTACCAAAGATCGGCGAGCGCATGGATTATGACCAACCCGTAAATTACCAACTGATCCATCGCACCGGAGATATCTTGCTCCCAAAGATATCTTTTCAAGAGCCTTTAAAAACCGAGGCTACGCACTTTCTTGAATGTGTGCGCGAAGGCAAGACGCCGTTGACCGGGCCAAAACATGCTCGCGATGTTGTCGCCGTCATGGAAGCCACACAAAACGCGTTGCGCACAGGCACCACTGTAGAACTCTAGTTTTCTCCCCCGACACAATGCACGAAGAGCAAGCGAACATGGGGTCAGAACTAATTGGAGTCATTCCCGCCGCAGGGCGCGGAACTCGGATGGGAGAACTCGGTGAGCATGTGCCCAAGGCACTGCTGACCGTCGAAGGCATCGCGCTACTGGACCGCGCAATCGACTCGTTGAAGGGTCTCAACGTGTCACGGATAATCGTCGTTGTCAGCCACCGGGCAGAACGGATCGTCCAACACATTGAGGAACGCGACTTCGGAATTGAAATTAAGATCGTGCGTCAATCCGTACCGCTGGGTCTCGCGCATGCGATTGCGACGGCCGCGCCCGAAATAACTGGCGACTTCGTCGTGCTCTGTCCCGACAATCTGTACACCCAACAGAGCGATCTAGTTCGCTCATACCAATCATTTCAAACGCACCGCCCATCATTCCTGCTCGTCGCAAGCGCGCAGCCTACAAAGCAGTCACAGAGAAGAACTTTCCACATTGACGCGCACGCCGCGCATACATCAGATGTTTTCGACTATGGCGCGTCCAGGGCGGCGAATTCAGGACTCCCCATCAATTCCACCGGTTGTGTATTTTTCTGCAAGGATGCGCTCGACTACCTACCACAGTTTGACGCTGGTCGCGAGCATATCTTTCGAGAATATCTGGAGACAATCACCGCTAAACAGACGGGACTAATCTCACTGATGCGAGGCATGCGGTATGACTTTTCTTCTCCAGACGATATAAAGCAATACGAAACGTTGATGTTTGAAATGAAAGTGACGGCGGGAAAAGGCGTAAGTGCTATTTTGATCAGTCCGTCCGGCAAAGTGCTCTTGCAACAGCGAGACAACAATCCGTCAATTAGATATCCCGATCATTGGGCGCTATTCGGTGGCAGCATAGAAGATGGAGAATCCGCCGATGAAGCGGTTGTACGCGAAGTTGACGAAGAGATTGGGTTTCAGTTGGAGACGTTCGGCCTTTTTCGCGAGTTCATTCAAAACAACAAGCGAGAGTTTGCCTTCGTCGGGAGTATCACGGCAAACTTGAGCGAATTAACTTTACGTGAAGGTCAGGGGATGGACTTTTTCTTTCCATCCGAACTGAGCAAACTATCGATCAGACCTGACGATAAGGAAACGCTGGAGGCATATTTTGGGAACTAACGCGACCAAGGGAGTATCAGACCGAGAAGAGTTTGCGCGATTCAAGCGCGAAACGTGGGACGCAACCAACTATGACAGTTGGTTCAAGCCCGCTAGAGGTCAGGTTATTGACGCACTTGAAAAGAAGGCTTTGGCAAAGGCAATTCAGAATAGGCACTACGCATCGGCACTGGACGTCGGCATTGGAAACGGTCGTCTACTGCCTGTCTATTCGCCACACGCTGACCGGATTACCGGCATGGACATCTCCTCGGAACAACTCGCCCAAGCGGGCGAGGCGGCTCGAACATTAAACCTGAACTTCACTGCTAAACTCTGTAAGGAAGCGTCAAAAATAGAACTCGAAGACGAATCATTTGATCTGATTATTTGTTCCCGAGTGCTGCAACATGTCTTCGATTGGCGAGAATCCGTGGCGGAGTTCGCCAGGATTCTGAAGCCCGGAGGAGACCTCGTGCTTTTGACATACAACCGTTATTCAATATACGGTTTGAAGAAGTATTACCAACATAAGTTCGTGAACCCTGCAAAGGGCCGCTTCCAGAATCCAGTGGGATTGGCTAGAGAACTCAAGAGGAATGGGCTGGTTATTGATTACTTTGCGGGCGGTCTGATGGGCCAACCGGATCTTTTCAGCCCCGAGCTTTCGGCATCGTCCCGCGATTTCATATACAAGCTCGAGACGCTCGGCGCCGTTTCGCCAATAAAATATCTTGGAAGTCGTTTAGTAATAAGGGCCAGCAAGCCCAAAGCTAGAAAAGCACATGACCAATAAGATTCCACTCGTCGGTCTCTTGGACCAATACCAAACTATTAAGCCGGAAATTGACGCGGCCATCCAGAACATCATCAACAACAGCGCCTTCGTCGGCGGTGAAGAGGTGCGGAGCTTTGAAAATGACTTTGCGTCTTATTGCGAAGCAAAAGCCTGCGTCGGAGTAGGCAACGGTACTGATGCTCTCTACCTGACACTGCGCGCCTTGGGCATTGGACCAGGTGACGAAGTGATTACTGTCGCGCACACATTCATCGCAACGTCTGAAGCAATTTCGATGACCGGCGCAATGCCGATCTTCATCGACATCGCAGACGACACGATGCTGATGGATCCAGCACTAATCGAACCAGCGATCACGTCGAAGACCAAAGCAATCGTGCCAGTGCATCTCTACGGACAATCGTGCGACATGGACGCAATCATGGAAATCGCACGCAAACATGGACTGAAAGTGGTTGAAGACGCAGCCCAGGTCCATGGTGGCCGGTGGCGAGGTCAGCGAGTAGGTTCAATCGGTGATGCGGCGACCTTCAGTTTCTATCCAGGAAAGAATCTCGGAGCTTTTGGCGATGCGGGCGCGGTTGTTAGTCAGAATGAAGAGTTGATCGAGCAGATCAGAATGTTGGCGAATCACGGCAGGCTCGAAAAATACACTCACAAAATGGAAGGCGTTAACAGCCGGCTCGACGGACTCCAGGCAGCGATCCTACGCGTTAAGCTTCGTCATCTCGATGAGTGGAATAGCAAGCGACGAGCGCACGCTGATTTCTATCTCGATTCGTTGACACACAGCGAGTTTCGACCTCAGGCAGTTAACTCACACGCGGAGCCGGTGTGGCACTTGTTCGTTGTCAGAATACCTGAACGTGAGGCGTTGCAGAAGCGACTGAAAGATGAGGGCATTGCTACAGGAATCCATTATCCGGTGCCCTTGCACGTCCAGCCCGCTTATCAGAATCGGCAAATCCCATTGGGCAGCTTGCCAATGACGGAAGCTGCAGCCAAACAGGTCGTCAGCCTTCCGATGTACCCTGAACTTTCTGAGGCACAGCTCGAGTTGATTGTGAACGTGATGACGATGGCAAACGTGTCCGCTTGAACTTATTGAGGCTTCAAATGATGTAGCTGTCGAGGCGGCCTCCGTAGCCGCCGATTGTTCGGAAAAAATTGTTTGGTGAGATGGGCGGTCACGGAGGACCGCCCATACAAGTTGCGCCTTTGGGATCCTGCAAGCGAGTCTCATCTTTCGGTGACAATCAACTCAGTAAAGAAGATTGCGTTCTTTGGTCTCAGAGTAGTCTGGGGGCTGGTGGTGTTGTTTACAGTTTGCGCTGTTTGGTTGGTTCTGTTTCTAATCTTCCTTCCGTTTATCCTGGTGACGACGTTGGTCGGTGCTGGAAGTGGTACCCATGAGCAACCGGAAGTCTTAAACCACACAGGGTCCGTTGAACCGAGTACGGGTTCATTGCCACCACTCATCTTCGATCGACGTGCCGACGTTTCAAAACTCTTCGGCTGCAACACGAGAAACGTCCAGTATCGTTGGGATCTCTTTGCCTCAAGGATCGAGCAGATCCGCCAAGCGCTTGAGACTCCCCGGGCCCTGGATTTTGGTGCCGGTTCATTGCGCGATTCATACGAGCTAGCGCGTCTGGGTTTTTGTGTTACTTCAGTCGACCTCGATCCAACCGTAATGCAACGCTATTACGAGTCATACGATTGGAGTGCGGTTCGTTATCCACCAACGATTGTTACGGAACCAGTAGAAGGGCTAAAGGCTCACACGAGAAATTCCGGTTTTGATCTGGCCATCGCCTTTGACGTTATCGAGCACCTCGAAGACCCAACTCACTATTGCCGAAGCATCCATTCCTTACTAAACGAGGGTGGCCTTTTTTTTTCCATCGTTCCGAACCGCCGCAGCATGTTTGAACGCTACTTCAGGCGTTCAATGATTAAGCAAAGAGCTAAAGGTGTTCCGTTTCAGCGAGGTGTTCCTCATCTCCAGTTCAAGTTGCCTGACGAATGGGAACAGCTATTCAGGCAGACTGGATTTAGAATTCTAGAGCACGACATGGCGATCGGGTTTTTCGTAAATGATTGCTGGAACGGCCTACTTGGTTTACCGCTGCGAGTTTATGTGACTCCGATCCTGGCCCGGATTGCGTACATGCTTGGAGGAAGTTTGGATCAAGGGGCATTTGAAGGACGATTTTCACCGCCGTGGTTGATGAAACGCGTCGACGTTCTCGATCAGCTCTGCAAAAAACAACTTTCCTCCCGATTCGGATGGAACCTGATCGTCGCGACCAAATAGCATGCGGATTCTTATCTTTGACACTCACTATCAAGAGTCGCTGGCCCTCGTTTATGAAAACGATCCCCACCTGGCAGACGAAGGCGCTAGCCGGCAACTTCAAGCCATCTACGAAACTGGTTTCGGAAGAGCCGATTCACTCCCACTGAATCTGAGAAAGCTCGGACATCACGTAGAACAGTTCATCGTCAATGCTGCACCGATTCAAATTCGTTGGGCCGCTGAGAATGGATTGCACATCGAAACGAAGCGGTCCACTGTCTTGAAGGTTCAGCAGCGATTGAAGCGCCAGATGGATCGGTTTCGATCCAATCCCATACCTCTCGGCTTGAAAGTTGCCAAATGGGAGATGGAGATCTTAACGGCCCAGGCTCGGAGATTCGAGCCTGAAGTTATTTTTATTTGCGACGTGCTCTATCTTCCTGCGCACTTTCATCAAACGCTGAAGGAGTACACAAAACTCCTGGTCGGAGAGATGGCTTATCCCATCCCGCCTGGGCTGGATCTCAGACCATTCGATCTCGTCATCAGCGCTGCACCACATTTCGTCGAACGTCTGCGCAAGGCTGGGGTACGCTCTGAGTTGCTCCGTCTAGGCTTCGAGAAAACAATTCTCGATCGGTTCAGTCCTGAAGCGAAGAATACTGAACTCACCTTTATTGGCTCAGTGAGCAGTAACCATCAGCAGCGACTGGACCTCCTTGAAGAACTTTGCCGCCGAGTTCCTATTTCATTTTGGGGTGCAGGCAGGGAAAGTCTCCCAGCCAATTCTCCTCTGCGGGGTCGGGTGAAGCCTCCACTCTGGGGCTATGATATGTACCGGCAGCTCCAACGATCCAAGATCGCTCTGAATATCCATATCGATATGGCCGAGCAGTATGCGGCAAATATGCGTCTCTACGAAGCGACCGGTGTAGGTACGATGCTTTTGACGGATTGGAAGACTAATCTTAACGAGTTATTCGAGGTTGGTACTGAAGTCGCGGCTTATCGATCGATCGACGAGTGCGTGGAGTTAGTTGACTATTATTTAACGCATGACGCTGAGCGTGAAACCATGGCCCGCGCCGGCCAACAACGCACCTTGTCTGAACATTCTTATTATCATAGGATGCAGGAACTGACCGAAATACTAGAACGATATCTGCACTTGGGAGTGCACCTGTAAAAATGTCATCTGTTATTACTATTGCCTCACGTATTAAGGGGAGTGTTGGCAAAACAGCCTGGGATGTCCTCCGTAGGAAACGGCTTGCTTCCTACTTGAAGTCAGACCGCCGGCCCTGGCGCGAGGGTTATGATGAGTACAGAGAAAAGCGTTTGAGGGAAGCCGTCAACGACGACTCTCTGCTCGACACTTTCGCCGAGAACCGATCATTGCCTTCGGGATATGGTTATCGACTCGACGCGCGAATAATCGAAATCCCGTGGGTCCTCTCACGAACACGGAGGTTGGAAGCAGGGCGTTTCCTCGATGCAGGATCAGCTCTGAATTACGATTATGTCTTGACTTCACCTGCTCTTAAAGACAAACAAATTACCATCGTAACGCTGGCGCCCGAAGGTCAGGCCTTCTGGCAACTTGGAGTGTCATATGTATTTGGTGACCTCCGCGATCTTGATTTTCGAGACGAGCGCTTTGATTTCATCGCCTGCATTTCAACGATTGAACACATCGGCATGGATAACACGATGTACGCTGAAGACTTGAAAGTGGCCCAAAGGAGCGACCCAAGTGAATTTGTGCTTGCAGTGAAAGAGCTCAAACGCGTTCTCAAGGCAGGGGGCAGTCTTTTTATATCCTTTCCGTTTGGCCGTTACGAGAATCACGGCTGGTTTCAGCAATTCGACTCGGATCTCGTCGACACTCTAGTGGCCGCCTTTGCGCCTGCGCGACATGGGGAATCTATCTTTCAATACCATCCTGACGGGTGGCAGCGAAGTACTCGTGAAGACTGCAAGGCTTGCGAGTTCTTCGATGTACACACGAGTAAATACTCCGATCCCCGATCGACGATTGAATACCCCGAAGATTACCCGGCCGGAGAACGAGGACTCGCGTGTCTTGAATTGGTAAAGTAACTGCTTTCCCCGTTTTTACCGTTACGATTTAGCCGCATTCTCAACCTGGTCCTGGTGGCCGCGAGATTCTGAAGAAGACCTCGTTTTACACGATTCGATGGAAGCGGCTATATTGGATTCTAGAAGCTCAGTAAAGATGAATAGCTCCATAAAGAATGCGTTGAGCCCCGAAACCAGGCGAAACCTACGCAACCTTCGCCTCCGATTATTGTCTTTAAAAGAGTCCGCACTTTGGGGAGGAACCAGAAGAGAATCAGCTTTAGTAAAGCTTCTGAACCGGTATTACTTCAGTCTTTATCGCAGGCAATGGGAATTGAATTCTGAAGAACCTCACTTTTTCTCTCAGCGAATCGGTTTTTTTAAGTTCGCCTTTGGCGACAACGGATATGGCCCGTATTCATTCTATCGAGGCTTCTTTGGATCTGAAGTCGTCCAGCCGAACGATCAACTTCTCGACATAGGTTGCGGGGATGGGTTTTTCACTAAAAGATTTCTAAGCACGAGGTGCGCAAAGGTCGATGCGGTTGACATTGAACCGTCCGCTATTGAATCTGCGCAACTCTATAATAATGCGCCCAATATCACCTATTACCTTCTTGATGCAGTGAATGAACCGTTTCCTTCTAAAAGGTATGACGTAATTGTGTGGGACGGAGCTCTCGGACACTTTGCCAAAGAAACAACTGATCTTGTACTTGCAAAGATTCAATCTGCGTTGAAAAGTAACGGCGTGTTTGTAGGCTCAGAATCTCTAGGTTTTGAAGGATCGGATCACTTGCAATTTTTCCACTCG
>Ga0310890_10000550_pt1 | contig 12504 bp, 15 predicted proteins | sample T20D3metaG_FD_203751 | JGI IMG/M metagenome (GOLD analysis project Ga0310890, IMG submission 203751) | Lab incubated soil microbial communities from West Virginia University Organic Research Farm, Morgantown, WV, United States - T20D3 | ecosystem: Environmental > Terrestrial > Soil >... | reverse complement strand
GGCGCGCGCTGACCCTGCAGGTCGACCGGGCGGCAGCGGAGGCGTTCAGCGATGCGCTGCTGGAGGCCGGCGCGCAGTCGGTCGCGCTCGAGCCAGGCGGCGCGGTCGTCGCCATCGTCACACCCGAGCAGGATTTCGAATTGCTGATCAGCGCCGCGGCGCGCGCCGCCGGCATTGCGGCGCCGCGTTTTTCGAGCGAGACGTTCGCCGACGAAGACTGGGTGCGCAAGAGCCAGGCGCAGTTCACGCCGCTCGAGGTCGGCGCGCGCCTGTGGGTCGGTCCGACCTGGCACCAGCCGCCGCGCGGGCGCATCGCGGTGACGATCGATCCAGGGCTCGCGTTCGGCACCGGCACGCATCCCAGCACCAAGCTGGTCCTGACCTATCTCGAAAGGACGATTCGCGGCGGTGAACGCGTGCTGGACTACGGCTGCGGCTCCGGCATTCTCGCCATTGCCGCCGCCAAGCTGGGCGCAGCGCACGTCGATGGCGTCGACGTGGACCCGCAGGCGGTAGAGACGGCGCTCGCCAATGCGCGCGCCAACCGCGTCGCCCTGCAGGCCACGCTGCCCGATGCGCTGGGCGCAGGGCACTATGATGTCGTGGTGTCGAACATCCTCGCGCAGCCCTTGATCCTGCTCGCCCCGCTGCTCGCGGCGCGCGGCCCGCGCATCGCGCTCTCCGGCATCCTGGACGAGCAGGCGGAGGAGGTGGCGCGCGCCTACCAGCGCTGGTTCGACGTGAAGACCACCGGGCGCGAGGAGCGCTGGGTGCTGCTCGAAGGCGAGCGGCGATGAGCCTGGTCACGCGCTGTCCGGGCTGCGGCACCGCGTTCCGCGTGCAGTCCGAGCAGCTCGCGGCGCACTCCGGCGCGGTGCGCTGCGGGAAATGCGGCGACATGTTCAACGGCGTAGCCGCGCTGGTCGAGGAGGGCGACGAACGCCTCGCGCTCGACCCGTCACCGCAACTCGGCCTGTTCGATCCTTCGCGCCGACCGGTGCAGCCCGCGCCCGCGGACCTGCCGCTGGCGCCGTTCCTGGAAGAGGACGCGCCGCCGGCACGCTGGCGCCAGGGCCTCTGGCTGCTGCTCACGCTGGCCGCCTTCGCATTACTGTGCGCACAGCTCTATCAGGCGCGGACCGAGGCGACGGTGTTGCTGCCCGCGCTCCGCCCGACGCTGGAAAGCGCGTGCCGATTCGCGGGCTGCACGGTGCCGCTGGCGCGGCGGCCCGAGCTGATCCGCGTCATTTCCGACGACATGTACGACGATCCTGCACGACAGGTGTACGTGCTGCATGCGCTGCTGCGCAACCTCGGACAGTTCCCGCAGCAGTATCCGGAGATCGAGCTCACCCTGACCGACGCGGGCAAGCCGGTGACCCGGCGCGTGCTGCAGCCCGCCGAATACCTCGAGCCGCGCGCCGCGCCTCGCTTGATCGCCAACGGCATCGAGGCCGGCGGCGAGGAGCCGCTGCGCGTCTATCTCGACGCGCGCGGACTGCGCGCCTCGGGTTACGAGCTGTGCATCTTTCCGAACGACTGCGTGAAGAAATCCAAGCGATGAACAAGAAAATCCTGGTCACCGGCTCGATCGCCTACGACACCATCATGGTGTTCCCGGATCGCTTCCGGAACCACCTGCTGGCCGATCAGCTCCACATCCTGAACGTGTGCTTCCTTACGCCGCAGATGCGGCGCGAGTACGGCGGTACCGCGGGCAACATCGCCTACAACCTGAAGCTGCTGGGCGAGGACGCGCTGGTGATGGCGACCGTGGGCGAGGACATCCAGCCATACCTCAAGCGCTTCGCCGAACTCGGCATCGGCACCAGACTCTTCAAGCAGATCACCGGCCAGTTCACAGCGCAGGCATTCATCACCACCGATCTCGACGACAACCAGATCACCGCTTTCCACCCCGGGGCGATGAACCACGCGCACGAGAACCACGTGACGCGCAAGCTCGGTGCCGGGCTCGCCACCATCGCGCCCGACGGCAAGGACGGCATGCTGCAGCACGCGCGCGAGTGCGCGGAAGCAGGCGTGCCATTCGTGTTCGACCCGGGGCAGGGCTTGCCGATGTTCTCCGCGGCGGAACTGGAGGAATTCGTCCGCCTCGCCGATTACGTCGCGGTGAACGACTACGAGGGCAAGATGCTCGAGGAGAAGACCGGGCGCAAGCTGGAAGCGATCGCGCGCGATGTCGAGGCTCTGGTGTGCACCCTCGGCGCCCGGGGCTCCCTCATCTTCGCCGGCGGCCATCGCCACGAAGTGCCCTCGGTGCCCGCGGACGCGGTGGTCGACCCGACCGGCTGCGGCGACGCCTATCGCGCCGGGCTGCTGTACGGCATCGCCCACGGCTGGGACTGGCCGAGCACCGGCAAGCTCGGCGCGGTGATGGGCGCGCTGAAAATCGCGCAGCGCGGCGCGCAGAACCACAGCGCGAAGCGCGACCAGATCGAAAACCGCTTCCGCAAGGCCTTCGGCTACTCGCCCTGGAAGGACTAGCCTAACGCGCCGCGGATTTTCGCCGCGTATTCCTCGAGTTTTTCGCGCGGCGGATTCTTCACCGGCCAGGTGAGCGCCATGCCGTCGCCCTCGTGCCGCGGCACGAGATGCACGTGGTAGTGGAACACCGTCTGCCCGGCGGCTTTGCCGTTCGCCTGGTACACCGACAGTCCCGCCGGCTTGAACGCGTCGCGGATGGCGCGCGCCAGGCGAGCCGCCACTGGCAATACCGCGGCGGCCTGCGCTTCGCTCAGAGCGTACAGGTTCTCCGCGTGGGCCTTCACGGTGACCAGCACATGGCCCGGGTTGACCTGGCCCAGATCCATGAACGCGAGGGTGTGCTCGTCCTCGTGCACCACCGTCGCCGGAATCTGGCGTGCCACGATCCTGCAGAACACGCAATCGCTCATCCCTCGCCTCCTGCCGCCTGATAACCAGGGCAAGGTACCTGGAACAGCGTGCGATCCTCAAGCCGGAAAGCGGTCAGCGCGCCGCCCCAGACGCAGCCGCTGTCCAGCCCCACCACGGCGGGTTCGCGCACCAGGCCAAGCTGGGACCAATGGCCGAAGACCAGGGTGCAAGCTTCCTTAGGCCGCGTCTCATACCAGCGCAGGAAACCCTTCGCGGGCTCGGTACCCTTGCCCTGAAGATCCATCTTGCCGTTCCGGTCGCAGAAGCGCATGCGCGTCATCGCGTTGACGATCACGCGCAGCCGATCCCAGCCGCTCAGCGCATCGTCCCAGCGGTCCGGCTTGCTGCCGTACATGTGCTCGAGAAACTCGCGGTAGCGCGGCGCCTGCAGCACACGTTCCACTTCCTTGCCGAGCGCCAGGGCGCGCCCAATCGTCCATTGCGGCAGCACCCCGGCGTGGACCATCGCGTAGTCGCCGTCGGCATGCATCATCGGCTGCCCCCGCAACCATGCGACCAGCTCGCTCGCGTCGGGTGCGCCGAGCACGTCCTGAAAGGTGTCGTCCCTGCGCGCGCGTTCGACGCCCTCGAACTGCGCGACCAGGTGCAGGTCATGGTTGCCCAGCACCGTGACCGCGCGCCGCCCGAGGCCGCGCACGAAGCGCAGAACCTGGACCGACTTCGGCCCGCGGTTAACGAGATCGCCCACGAACCACAGGCGGTCGCTGCCCGAGAACTTGACCTTGCGCAGCAGCGCTTCCAGCTCGTCGAAGCAACCCTGCACGTCGCCGATCGCATACGTCGCCATCGGCGACGAATATAGCAGCGCGCCTCAGGACTTCCGGGTTTCAGCGCGCGCGGGGACGAAATACGTCGTGCTGCGCATGTGTCTTGAGGCTCGGTCGGTGAGGTTTTCGTAGGGAAATCCTGCTCAGAAGCTCGCGTCAAGCCTTCGGTACTGAATTGCCTCTGCGATGTGCTCGGCGGCGAGCGTGCTCTTCTGCGCGAGGTCGGCAATGGTGCGAGCCACGCGTAGCACGCGGTGATACGCGCGCGCGGACAAGAGCAGTCGCGCCAGTGCGTGGCGAAGAAGCTGGTCGCCCTCCTTGTCGGTCGCGCAATAGCGATCGATTTCGCGGGTGCCGAGCAGTGCATTCGCCTTGCCTTGCCGCTCGAGCTGCATGCGGTGCGCCCGCTCGACGCGCCCGCGGATCTCCTGGGAGCCTTCGCCAGCGACCGGCGCGACCAGCTCGCTCTCGCGCAGCGCCGGTACTTCAAGCTTGAGGTCGATCCGGTCGGCGAGCGGTCCCGAGATGCGGCCGCGGTAGCGCGCGATGCGCTCGGGGGTGCAGCGGCAGCGCCCGCTGCGGTCGCCGCAATGCCCGCAAGGACATGGGTTCATCGCCGCGACCAGCTGAAAACGCGCCGGGAACTGTGCTTGACGCGCGGCGCGCGCGATCGAGACCCGCCCGCACTCGAGCGGCTCGCGCAGCGCCTCGAGCACGTCGCGATCGAACTCCGGCAACTCGTCGAGGAACAGCACACCAAGGTGCGCGAGCGAGATTTCGCCCGGGCGCGGCAGCGCGCCGCCCCCGACCAGCGCCGCGCAGGAGGCGCTATGGTGGGGAGCGCGATAGGGCCGCTCTCCCCAGCGCAGTGTTTCGAAGCCTTGGGTCGACACCGAATGGATCGCGGCGATCTCGAGTGATTCCGCCTCGGACAGCGCCGGCAGGATGCCGGGAAAGCGCGCCGCGAGCATCGACTTGCCGGTACCCGGCGGGCCGACCATCAAGACGCTGTGCGCGCCGGCCGCCGCGACTTCGAGCGCACGTTTCACTTGCTGCTGGCCCTTCACGTCGCTGAAGTCCGCGTAGCTCGCCGTCGCGCCGCGCACATCGCCGCTGAACGGCGAGAGCAACGCTTCGCCCGCAAGGTGGGCGACGACTTCGAGCAGCGTGCGCGCGGGCAGAATACGCGCGCCGGCGGCCAGCGCGGCTTGCGGAGCATTGCCTTCCGGCAACACGAACGCGCGTCCTGCGCTACGCGCGGCGAGGGCCATGGCGAGCGCGCCGCGCACAGCGCGCAGCTCGCCGGTAAGGGAAAGCTCGCCGGCAAATTCCTGGTCCTCGAGCGCCGCCGGCGCCAATTGGCCGCTTGCCGCGAGGATACCGAGCGCGATCGGCAGATCGAAGCGGCTCGAGTCCTTCGGCAGCTCGGCCGGCGCGAGATTGACGGTGATGCGCCGCGCGGGGAATTCGAAATGCGCATGGTTGAGCGCTGCGCGCACGCGATCGCGCGCTTCGCGTACCTCGGCGTCGGGCAGCCCGACGATATGAAATGCCGGCAGACCCGGACCGAGGTGAACCTCCACCGTCACCTCGGGCGCGTCGATACCGGCAAGCGCGCGGCTCGCCACCGAAGCGACCGTCATATGGCAATGAGAAACGCCGCGGGTGGCGGGGCGGTTTACTGCGGCGGCTTACTGCGCCCTTCGAGCTCGCTGATGCGCGCTTCCAGCTCGGCAAGTTTGGCCTGCGCACCCTGGAGCAGCTTCTTCTGCACTTCGAAGTCCTCGCGCAGCACCAAGTCCATGCGCTCGAACCAGGCCGCCAGCAGGGCGCGGATATTTTTCTCCACGTCCTGCGCGGGCGAATCGCGCAGCGCTTGGTCGATGCGCTCGCGTAGCTCTTCAAAAAGGCGGCTGTCGATCATTCCGGCACGGTAGCACCACCGCCGTGCACCACACGCGCACGCGCGCACCAAGATGGTGCCTTGAGTTGATCAGCATAAAGAAATGACCATAAAAGCAATTGGTTACGCGTTGGCACAAGAGATGCTAACCCTCTCGCGGGATTACCAATTCATTTCCAACCTCAAGGGAGCAACTCGATGCGTAAGTCCATCCTCACCCTGTCGGTCGTTGCCGCGCTCGCGGCTCCGGCGCTTGCCGCCGCTGCCGACCCCTCGCCGGTCACCGGCAACATGACGATCGCCAGCGACTACCGGTTCCGCGGCATCTCGCAGACTTATCTCGGACCGACGATTCAGGGCGGGGTCGATTATGCCCACGCGAGCGGCATCTACCTGGGCAACTGGAACTCGAACGTCGCCAGCCAGGTGTTCAGCGGCGGCTCGGGCATCGAGATGGATTTCTACGGCGGCTGGAAGAAGAGCTTCGGCGACTTCGGGCTCGACGTCGGAACCATTTACTACTACTACCCGCGCGCCGAGTTTCAGGGCACGGCGGGAAGCGCGAAGTTCGACAACTGGGAGCTGTACATCGGCGGCAGCTGGAAATGGCTGACGGCCAAGCTGAACTACGCGATCAGCGACTACTTCGGCCTCTCCAGCGAACAGTCGGCCGGCGGCTACTGGGTCAACCGTGAATCCGGGGCGCTGCTCGGCTCGACCTCCGGCTCGGACGGCACCTGGTACTTCGATCTGTCGGCGACGATCCCGGTCACCAAGGAGCTCTCCGTGATCGCGCATTACGGGATGCTGGAAGTCAACAAGTACAGCGAGCTCGACTACAAGGACTGGAAGCTCGGCGTCACGTATGACCTGGCCGGCTGGATCCTCGGCGCCGCTTACGTGGACACCAATGCCGACAAGAACTGGTACTACACCGGTGGCAGCAGGGGCAACAAGGCCACGGGCGACAGCACCATCGTGTTCTCGGTGATGAAGACCTTCTGAGAAGGAAAACCATGAAACTGGTTACCGCGATCATCAAGCCGTTCAAGCTCGACGAGGTGCGAGAAGCGCTGTCGGCGATCGGCGTGCAAGGGATCACCGTGACCGAGGTGAAAGGGTTCGGGCGGCAGAAAGGCCATACCGAGCTCTACCGCGGCGCGGAGTACGTGGTCGATTTCCTGCCCAAGGTGAAGGTCGAGGCCGCGATCAAGACTGAGCTGCTGGAGCAGGCGATCGAGGCGATCGAGAAGTCGGCGAACACCGGCAAGATCGGCGACGGCAAGATCTTCGTATTCGATCTCGAGAAGGTCATCCGCATCCGCACCGGCGAGACCGATGCGGCGGCGCTCTGAGGAGAACGTGATGAAGAAAATCTGTGCATTCCTGGCGCTGTGGCTCACGCTCCTGTTCGCGGGCGCGACCCTCGCGCAGGACAAGCCCGCTGCGACGCCTGACAAGCCGGCAGCTGCGGCGGAGGTCAAGAAGGAAGAAGCGAAGCCCGCGCCGCCGACGCCGAACAAGGCCGACGTAACGTGGATGCTGATGTCGACCGCGCTCGTCATCATGATGAGCGTGCCGGCGCTGGCGCTGTTCTACGGCGGCATGGTGCGCTCGAAGAACGCGCTGTCGGTGCTGATGCAGGTGTTCGTGGTGTTCTCGCTAGTGACGGTCCTGTGGTGCATCTACGGCTACAGCCTCGCCTTCACCGAGGGCAACGCGTTCTTCGGCAGTCTCAAGGACCGACTGTTCCTGACTGGAGCGCTGGACGCGGGCAAGGGCGAGTTCGCCAACGCGGCCACGTTCTCGAAGGGCGTGGTGATCCCGGAGATCGTGTTCGTCGCCTTCCAGGCCACCTTCGCGGCCATCACCTGCTGCCTGATCCTCGGCGCCTTCGCCGAGCGCGCCAAGTTCTCGGCGGTGCTGGTGTTCATCGTGCTGTGGTTCACCTTCAGCTACACGCCGATCGCGCACATGGTGTGGTTCTGGATGGGGCCCGACGCCTACACCACCGCCAAGGTGGTGGACGAGATGAACTCCAAGGCCGGTCTGATCTGGCAGTGGGGCGCGCTCGACTTCGCGGGCGGCACGGTGGTGCACATCAACGCCGGCGTCGCTGGCCTGGTGGGCGCCTACCTGGTCGGCCGGCGCATCGGCTACGGCAAGGAAGCGATGCCGGCGCACAACCTGCCGCTCACCATGATCGGCGCTTCGCTCCTCTGGGTGGGCTGGTTCGGCTTCAACGCCGGCTCGGCGCTCGAAGCGGGCAACTCGGCGGCGCTCGCGTTCCTCAACACCTACCTCGCGACTGCCTGCGCGGTGCTGTCATGGAGCGTCGGTGAAGCGCTGTTCAAGGGCAAGCCGACCATGCTCGGTGCAGCCTCCGGCGCGGTTGCCGGACTGGTGGCAATCACGCCGGCCGCGGGCAACGTCGGGATTCCCGGCGCCTTCGTGATCGGCCTGGCCGCCGGCATCGTCTGCCTCTGGGGCGTGAGTGGCCTGAAGAAACTGCTCGGCGCGGACGACTCGCTCGACGTGTTCGGCGTGCACGCGGTGGGCGGGATCCTCGGTGCGCTGCTCACCGGCGTGTTCAATTCGCCGGATCTCGGCGGGCCGGGCTTCGTCACCGACTGGGTCACGGCCAAGACCGGCTTCAGCTCGATCGGCGAGCAGCTCTGGGTGCAGGCGAAGGCAGTGGGTCTGACCATCGTCTGGTCGGGCGTGGTGGCCTTCGTTGCCTACAAGCTGGTCGACCTCACGATCGGCCTGCGGGTGGCGGAAGAAGACGAGCGCGAAGGTCTCGATACCGCCTCGCATGGCGAGGCTGCTTACCGCATGTAAGGAGTCACTCCGCTACGAAAAAGGGCGCTTCGGCGCCCTTTTTTATCCCCCCAGCTTTTCCAGCAGTGCGAGGAGCTGGGTCCGGTCCGCCGCGCTTAGCCGGGAAGCCACGCGGCGCTCGTGAATGCGGATGCGCTGCTTGAGACTGGCGACCAGGGTACGTCCGGTGCGCGTAAGCCAGAGGCCATTGGTGCGACGGTCCTCGCCGCGGCGGCGCTCGATCAAGTCGCGCGCCTGCAAGGCATGCAGCACGCCCACCATCGTCGAGCGGTCGATGCCCACCGCCTGCGCGAGCCGGCTTTGTGTAACGCCGGGATTCGCGTCGATCAGCAACAGGATGCCGACGCGGCCCGGCGAAGCCTCCGGAATGCTGCGCGCGAAATCGCGGAACACCGCCTGCTGCGCGACCCGCAGGCGGTAGCCGAGCAGGCCCGAAAGCAGGCCGGGCTTGAGGGTTTGGTGGGCTGCCAAGCGAGTTCATCGTAGCGTAGGCTGCGCGCAGCGATGCAAATCCTGCTCGAGGGCCACGATCAGCCAGTGCCGGCGCAGCCGGGCGATACGCTGCTCGCTGCCTTGCTGCGCGCCGGGCTGCCGTTCCCCTTTTCCTGCCAGACCGGCAACTGCGGTACCTGCAAATGCGAACTGCTCACCGGCGAAGTCGAGGAGCTGGCCTACTCCGAGCACACCCTGCCTGCGGCCGAGCGCGCGCGCGGCATCGTGCTCGCGTGCAGAACGGCCCTGCGCGGCGACGCCGCCATCCGTCGCATCGACTAAAATCGCGCCTTTTCGAGGATTTCCATGGCTCACGCAATTCCCCTTTGGACCCCGCCGGCGTTGCCGGTCTCGGGGTCGGGCGACAGCTTTCCGGTCCGCCGCATCTTTTGCGTCGGGCGCAACTACGCCGAGCACCAGAAAGAAATGGGCGGCGACGGCCGCGAGCAGCCGTTTTTCTTCATCAAGAGCGCGCATTCGCTGGTGGCGGGCGGCGGCAACGTGCATTACCCGCCGAAGACCGCCAACTATCACTATGAAACCGAGCTCGTGGTGGCGCTCGGCAAGGGCGGGCGCCGCATCGACGCCAAGCGCGCGAACGACTACATCTACGGCTACGCCGTCGGCCTCGACATGACGCGCCGCGACCTGCAGCAGTGGGGCAAGGACCACGGCCGGCCGTGGGATTTCGGCAAGGACTTCGACGAGGCCGCGCCCTGCAGCGCGCTGGTGCCGGCAGCGAAAATCGGCCACCCCGCACGCGGCGCGATCTGGCTCAACGTGAACGGCAAGCAGCGCCAGAAGGCCGACCTCGGCGACATGATCTGGTCGGTGCCCGAGCAGATCGCCTACCTCTCCGAGTACTACACGCTCGAGCCGGGCGACCTGATCTATTCCGGCACGCCGGCCGGCGTCGGGCCGGTGAAGCCCGGCGACGAGATGCATGCCGGCATCGACGGCGTGGGCGAGCTCAAGGTCAAGATGCTGCCCGCGCTGTAGTCTTCCTTCTGTGAAGCTGTACACCTACTTTCGCAGCTCCGCCGCGTTCCGCGTCCGCATCGCGCTCAACCTCAAGGGCCTGCCCTACGAGCCGGTGTTCGTCCATCTCGCGAAAGGCGAGCATCGCGCGCCGGCGTACGCGAAAGTGAACCCGCAGGCACTGGTACCGACGCTCGAGCTCGACGACGGCACGCGGCTCAACCAGTCGCTCGCGATCATCGAGTATCTGGACGAGACGCACCCGCAGCCAGCGTTGATTCCCCGGGAAGCCAAAGCGCGTGCACGCGTGCGCTCGCTCTCCTATCTGGTCGCGAGCGAGATACACCCGGTGAACAACCTGCGCGTGCTGCAGCACCTCAAGCGCGCGCTCGGCCAGAACGAAGAACAGATCAATACCTGGTATCGGCACTGGATCGCCGACGGGCTGGCGAAGCTGGAAGTCGAGCTCGCGGCGAGCAAGGGCAAGTTCTGCCATGGCGACACGCCGACCATGGCGGACTGCTGCCTGGTGCCGCAGATTTTCAATGCCCAGCGCTATCAGAGCGACCTGGCGCCGTACCCGAGCACGATGCGCGTGTTCGAGACCTGCATGAAGCTCGACGCCTTCGACCGCGCCCAACCTTCGAGACAGCCCGATGCCGAATAGCTACCGTCGTCCTTACCGGGATACCCAGCCTCCCTACCTGTTTCCACCGTATGCATCGACCGTCAAGCGCGCGCCCTCGCAGCCGCTCGTGGTGCTGCCGCACACGCTCACCGAGCTCACGGCGCCGGTTTTCGGCTACGGCGACATCAAGGAGACGGACAGCGACCTGACCAAGCAGCACAAAGGCGAGCCGCAAGGCGAGCGCATCGTGGTGAGCGGGCGCGTGCTGGATGAGAACTCGCGGCCCTTGCCGGGCGTACTGGTCGAGATCTGGCAGGCGAACGCCGCCGGCCGCTACAACCATCGCGTCGACCAGCACGATGCGCCGCTCGATCCCAACTTCACCGGCGCCGGGCGCTTCCTCACCGACAAGGAAGGTCGCTACCGCTTCATGACGATCCGCCCCGGCGAGTATCCGTGGCGCAACCATTACAACGCCTGGCGGCCGGCGCACATCCATTTCTCCCTGTTCGGCCAGGCCATCGTCCAGCGCCTCATCACGCAGATGTACTTCCCGGGCGATCCGCTGCTCGAGTACGACCCGATGTTCACCTGCGTGCCCGACGAGAAGGCGCGCCAGCGGCTGATCTCGCTGTTCGACTGGGAAAGCACGCTGCCGGAGTACGCGCTCGGTTACAAATTCGACATCGTGCTGCGCGGCCACGAAGCGACGCCGATGGAGAATCGCCGATGAGCCTGCGCGGCACCACTTCGCAGACCATCGGCCCGTACCTGCGCATCGGGCTCGAGTGGATGGTGATCGAGGACCTCGCGCCCAAGGGAGTGGCGGGAGAGCGCGTCGCGATCGAAGGCCGGGTGATCGACGGCGACGGCAAGCCGGTGAACGATGCCGCGGTCGAAATCTGGCAGGCGAACAGCCAGGGCAAGTACGCAAGCCCCGAAGACCCGCAGGGCAAGCCGGTCGAGCCGGGCTTTCGCGGCTACGGGCGCTCGCTCACCGACGACGGCGGCAACTTCCGTTTCCGCACCATCAAGCCCGGGCGCGCGCCGGGTCCCGACGGCAAGCTCCAGGCACCGCATCTCAGCGTGACGGTCTTCATGCGCGGCCTGCTCAAGCAGCTCGTTACGCGAATGTACTTTCCGGACGATCCCGCGAACGCCGACGACCCGGTACTGAGCCTGGTTCCGGCCGAACGCCGCGCCACGCTGGTAGCCAAGAAGCGGCCCGACGGCACTTTCGAGTGGAACCTGGTGCTGCAGGGCAGGAACGAAACGGTGTTCTTCGACTTCTGAGCCTTGCGCTCCTCTTCTCGGACGCGAACTGCGCCGAGATCCTGTCGGACGAGAAGCTGCTCGCGGCGATGGCGCGTTTCGAGGGCGCATTGGCGCGCGCCTCGGCGCGCCAGGGTCTGCTGCCCGCCGCCCACGCCGAGATCATTTCGCGCGTCTGCGAGCGCCCGCAGTTCGATGCCGCGGCCCTGGTGCGCGAAGGCCGCACCGGCACGCTGGCCATTCCCTTCGTCAAGCAGCTGACCGCGCAAGTCGCCAGCGTCTCGCCCGAGGCGGCGCACCACGTGCACGCCGGCGCCACCAGCCAGGATGTCATCGACACCGGCGCAGTTCTTTGCCTCAAGCCGGCCTGCGCGCGCGTCGATGAGCTCACCTTGCGCCTCGGCAATGCCGCCGCCGAGCTCGCCCAGCGCCACGCGCGGACACCCGCGGCGGCGCGAACGCTACTGCAGCCGGCGCTGCCGGTAACGTTCGGCTGGAAGGCGGCGGTATGGCTGTCGATGCTCGCGCGCAGTCTTGTCGGCACGCGCAACGCCGCCGCCAGCGCGTGCATTCTGCAGTTCGGCGGCCCGAGCGGCACGCTGTCTTCGTTTGGCGAGCGGGGTCCGGCGGTCATGGCCGGGCTCGCGCAAGAGCTCGGGTTACCCGCAAGCCTGGTGCCCTGG
>Ga0310890_10000548_pt1 | contig 12526 bp, 8 predicted proteins | sample T20D3metaG_FD_203751 | JGI IMG/M metagenome (GOLD analysis project Ga0310890, IMG submission 203751) | Lab incubated soil microbial communities from West Virginia University Organic Research Farm, Morgantown, WV, United States - T20D3 | ecosystem: Environmental > Terrestrial > Soil >... | reverse complement strand
ATGGCACACACGATCTTGGTCCTGGACCACGCATGGATCAGGATGAAGTTCAGGAACGTTACGCGTATTCACGATGCATGACCTGTGGGTGTTGTCTTGAGGCGTGTCCGCAATATGAAGGTGACAATTACATCGGGCCGCAGGCGATCGCACAGGTGCGTCTATTCAATATGCATCCGAGTGGCCAGATGAATCGCGAAGAACGTCTGGAAGGCATTATGGGCGACGACGGAATCACCAATTGTGGGAACGCACAGAACTGCGTCAAGGCCTGTCCGATGAGTATTCCCCTCACAAAAGCCATCTACGAGGAGAATAGAGAGACTGTGGTGCACGGTCTGCTCGGATGGCTCAAGCACTGACGAAATCTTCGTAATACACTGAAATCAAGCGTTCGGAAAACTGGAAGTTGCAGCGCCGGAAACCTGGAAGCAGCCGCCGTCACTTCCAGATAATTAATCATTGACAGGGCAAAAGAGCCTCTGCAATATTGTTCTTGCCTAAATCCACCTGCTACTTGCACTAAAGCCCCGAATTAACAAACCTCAAAAGTAATCGACGCCAATGAAGGTCGTTGTATTAATCCTTCTATTCGCACACACGTTTCCCTCGCCCTGCGAAGGAGCGTTGCGATCGTTGTCAAACGAAACTATTCAGACGAAGGAAAAAGAATCGCGCACGACGGCACAACAGAAAATCGATTCGCAGTTACTTGTCGCCATCGAACAACAGCGCGGACGCAAACCAGATACTCCTCTCGAGGAGGTCAAGTTACGACGAGACAGTAAGAATCGTGTTCTAGTGGATGTGCGGGTCCCCGTCACGAAGAGAGTCCTTACGGCGCTCAAAAACCATGGAGCCAAAGTCATTTCAACTTCAGCGCGCGATCATTCGATCATCGTCTACATCGCGCTTAACAAAATCGAGTCCGTCGCTGAATTGAAAGAAGTCAAATTCATAATGCCTGCAGCTGAAGCAATGACCAACTGACAAGCACCTGCTTTGCTTCCACAACAGCTCCCTGAACATCAGCCGTACTGATTCGCCCGAACCCGACAAAGGAGCCTCCATGCACAGAACCCGCTCAAGTAAAGCGACACAAAACAGAACCTTCAAACACTCACGAAGCAGACGAAGAGTTTTAGTGACGTTGATGCTCGTGCTCTGCGGAGCAATCGCCATTTCCAGCACCGCATGGCTCTCGAACCGCAACGCAAGCGCAGCATCCCAGGATCCTGGGATCAGCGCGGAAGCGTTGGCACAGATCGAGGCCTTGATCAGAGAAAAAGAGAGTCGCAGTGAAACGGAAAGAAAGATCGACTCTCAGCTGATCTACGAAGCGAAGATGGACCGCGGCGAAGTTATCGCTGATGGCATTAGACGCTTGGATACGGACGTTCAATACACTTACGACGGACGGACGGTCGTCGACATCACAGCAAACGTTTCCGACAGTCTTCTCGGGCAGTTGTCTGACAATGGCGCTGAAATTCTTGAGACGGTAGCGGATAGAAACAGTGTTCGAGCGGCAGTTCCGGTGGAGAACCTTGAGGCTATCGCAGCATTACCGGACGTGAAATTCATCCAACCGCGACAAGACGCGATGACGTCCGGCCTAACGCGTGCTGATAATCCAGGTGCGTCTGACGTAGCTCCCGGAAAATCGAGTCAACCACAGTTTGCGAATCGAGCCAACAAAGTGCGATCGCTGTTGAACGCAGCGTTGCAGGATCAGGTCGGCAATGTGTCGGGCAACATTCCGCCAACAGGTCAAGGCAGTCAAACGTCTGAAGGTGATGCTACACATCGTGCGTTCGCTGCACGGGGAACATTTCATGCCGACGGCACGGGCGTCAAAATCGGCGTACTGTCGGACGGCGTCACAAGTCTCGCTGCAAGCCAGGCACTTGGCGATCTTGGACCAGTGACCGTCCTACCGGGTCAGGCCGGTTCAGGTGATGAAGGAACGGCGATGTTGGAAATCGTTCACGACATCGCTCCTGGTGCACAGCTTTTCTTCGCTACAGGATTCACCAGCATCACAAGCATGGCACAGAACATTCGTGCTCTTCGCACTGCTGGTTGCGACATCATCATCGACGACGTCTTCTATTTCGTCGAGACACCTTTCCAGGATGGACAGCTTGCGCCCACCAATACAAACGGTGGCGTCGTCATTCAGGCGGTAAACGACGTGACTGCGTTGGGCGCGATGTATTTCTCGTCAGCCGGTAACTCCGGCAATCTGAATGATGGGACATCAGGAGTGTGGGAAGGTGACTTTGCTGACGGCGGGCCAACGGGTGCTCCACTCGCCGTGGGCCGCTTGCACAACTTTGGCGGTCAAAATTTCAACAACCTTATCGTCGCTAATACCGCTAGCCCGATCAGTCTTTACTGGTCTGATCCGTTAGGCGGTTCTGCAAACGACTACGATCTTTTCCGCTTGAATGCAGCAGGCAACGCGGTAGCTGCAAGCTCTACCAATATTCAAAATGGTACGCAGGATCCATATGAACAAATCAGCCAGAGCACGGCGAATCCACGAATAGTTGTCGTGAAGAAGAATGCCGCTGCTGCACGATTCCTGCATCTGAATACAAATCGCGGCCGCCTACAAATTGCGACTGCGGGCACAACACACGGCCACTCGGCGGCAGTGAATGCGTTCTCCTGCGCAGCGTCTCCTGCAAATCTACCGTTCGGCACGCCACCGAATCCGGTGGGACCATTCCCGAATCCGTTTGTTTCAACAAACGTGACCGAACTCTTCAGTTCTGATGGACCACGCCGCGTCTTCTTCCAAGCGGATAGAACGCCCTACACACCAGGGAATTTTTCCTCGACTGGTGGCACCCTCAGGCAGAAGCCAGACATAACAGCAGCAGACGGAACCGTGGTAACGGGCGTTGGGAACTTCCCTTCACCGTTCTACGGAACATCAGCGGCCGCACCGCACGCGGGTGCGATTGCTGCATTACTCAAATCAGCCAACCCGTCATTTACAAACGCTCAGATTCGCGCAGCGATGATGAGCAGTGCAATTGATATCGAGGCGGCAGGTGTAGATCGTGACTCAGGCGCCGGCATCGTCATGGCCTACAACGCATTCCAGGCCTTGGGCGTTGAGGGCACAGCTAATATCGCGTTCGGATCCATTAATGCCAACGAGGATCCTGGTGACGCAAACGGCACGATCGACGCCGGTGAAGGCGCTCGTGTCGATATTCAACTGCAAAACCTTGGTGTCGCGGACGCAACAAGCATCACCGCGACGCTGACTACATCAACTCCTGGTATCACGATTCACACGCCAAATACTTCGGCGTATCCAGACCTTGCAGCAGGCGGCGGAAACTCGCTGAACCTATCGCCTTACCGCTTCACTGTTGCGAGTGACGCGCCGTGTCCTTTGCTGGTGCACTTCACCTTGACAGTGAACTATGCCGGTGGACCAAGTCCGAAGGTGTTGACGTTTACCGTGCAAACCGGACGGACCAGGAGTATTCCTTCAACGCTCGACGCGACAGCGCCGACCGTTCCTCCGGGCTTTACGAGTGCGATAACCGGAACGCAAGTCGGCCGAATTAATCGGTTCTTGCCACCGAGCAGTTGCGGTGTCGATAAGGCAAATCCAGGCCTCCAAACAAATGTCGGCGTACGACAGTTCGACGCTTACACGTTCACCGCTTGCAGTGACTCTTGTGTGACAATGTCTATCAATACGGGCGCGGGAAACATCAATCTCTTCCCGGTCGTCTACAAGGGCGCATTCAATCCGGCGAATCTAACGGCAAACTACTACGCCGATCCGGGCAGTAGCGCTTCAGGCGCTGCGTTCTCATTCAACGTCACGACCGGTCAGACTTACACGATCGTCGTGCATGAGGTGAACCCGGGCGGTGGCATCGGAAACAACTACACGATGAACATCCTGGGCTGCATCGTTAACTGTGAAGCGCCGAATCAAGTGCCGGTCGCCAAAGCGAAGAACGTAACGGTCGACGCTGGTCCAGACTGCACAGCGAACGCATCAGTCGATGATGGCTCGTTTGATCCGGATGGCGATCCGCTAGTGATTACTCAATCACCTGCTGGTCCATATCCGTTGGGAGCGACAAACGTGTTGTTGACAGTGAAGGATCCGAGTGGCGCGACGTCACAGGCAACAGCAACAGTAACTGTCGTCGACGCGACGGGACCTGATGTTTCGGGCGTCGCAGCATCACCAAACGTGCTGTGGCCACCGAATCACCAAATGGTTCCAATCCACATTGACTACAACACGTCTGATACCTGCAGCTCAGGCGGCACTTGCGTTCTGTCTGTTCGGAGTAACGAGCCCGTCAACGGTCTTGGCGATGGTGATACTTCGCCTGACTGGTCAATCGTCGATGAACACAACGTTATGCTTCGGTCGGAACGTTCAGGCTCAGGATCGGGTCGCGTTTATACGATTACGATCGATTGTACTGATGGGGCAGATAACCATACGATCAAAACGGTTACGGTAAATGTGCCAACCAGCCACGGAGCTGCTTCTGCGAAGTCCAAAACAGTGCGCACAACATCCGCGCCGCCGGCGCGCGGATCAGAACCACCGGGGATTATTGCCGGTAACCAGACGATGAACAACTTTACTGTGAACGTAGTGAGAAGCTATATGCCAGTGGTAGTTGTTTCTTCAAAGTCCAAGAAACGTGCGCGCAAAAAATCTACGTTGCATTCACGCGGCTTGGTGCCAGCTAGAATCAAGGCGGGCTAATAACTCAGGGGGGCTGTAACTAAGAGGGGCACGCTTCCGCGTGCCCCTGTTTCTTTTGGAGTGCGACGGCCTGGCGTCGCTTTGTTATATCGCACCTGGCACATAGTCTCGACTTAAAAAAGCGACGCCAGGCCGTCGCACTCCAAAGAATTACACGCCGAGCACATTTACCAGCTCCTGCACAGAAGATGCACTCTTCTGAAGAGCGATTCTCTCTTCCGCCAGCAGGTTGATTTCAATAATCTGCTCGAGCCCTTTTGCGCCGAGTTTGCACGGCACGCCCACATAGAGCCCGTTGATTCCATACTCGCCTTCAAGGTACGCAGCGCACGGCAAGATCTTCTTCTTGTCTTTCAGGATCGATTCAGTCATCTCCACTGCTGCAGCTGAGGGCGCGTAGTAAGCCGATCCTGTTTTCAATAGCGCGACGATTTCAGCGCCGCCGTTAGCCGTCCGCTTCACAATGGCATCGATCTGATCCTTGGGGAGCAACTCCGTAATCGGGATACCTGCGCAAGTTGAAAATCTCGGCAGCGGGACCATCGTGTCACCGTGTCCGCCGAGCACGAATGCAGTTACGTTCTCAACCGACACATCTAAAGCCTCGGCGAGAAAACAACGCATGCGGGCCGAATCGAGAACACCCGCCATTCCGATCACCCGATGTTTCGGAAATCCGGAACGACGTAGCGCCACCTGGCACATCGCATCGAGAGGATTCGACACAATGATCAGAATCGAATTCGGCGAGCGGCGCACCACTTCATCAACTACCTTCGAGACGATCTCGGCATTTGTTTTCAGCAGATCGTCGCGGCTCATTCCGGGTTTGCGCGGAAGTCCGGCGGTGATAATCACAACATCTGAATTCTCTGTGCCGTCGTAAGTGTTTGCGCCGGTGAGCCGAACATCAAAGCCTTCAATGGGCGCCGCCTGTGCAAGATCCAAAGCCTTGCCCTGGGGTACGCCTTCCACAATATCGACAAGCACAACGTCACCGAGCTCTTTTGCCGCGAGCCAATGCGCGGCCGTCGCCCCAACGTTGCCCGCACCGACCACTGTAATCTTCTTTCGCACACCCATAACGATAAGATCCTTTCCAGTATTGCTCGACAAGCTTTACGCGGTATCGCGCTAGCCGATCAAGAATTAAGATTGCCAGGATTTGGAAGAGCGCGAGTTTACAAAGCGGTTAGAAGCGTGTCAAACCATTGCCGATTGTCGATTGCGGATTGTCGATTGGAGATTTCAGATTGTAGATTGCCGATGCTGTACCAGACGTCGGCGCCGTGTACTTTCTAACTGACTAACATGGTCGTGACGATGAGAATCAGTCGGCAATCGGCAATCTAAAATCTAAAATCTGCAATAACTTTATGGACGGCGACGACGACAACAACATAGATCCATACAATCCGTTTCCCGATCCGATAGAGATCGAGATTACAGACGTTTTTGATCTACACACGATCCCTCCTCGCGATGTGAAAGCTGTCGTGGAAGAGTACCTCGCACAAGCACACGCGCGCGGATTTCCAAGCGTCCGCATCATTCACGGCAAGGGTATAGGTGTACAACGCGAGATGGTCAGATCGATACTCGCGGGCACATCGTTTGTTGTTGACTGGACTGACGCGCCGCCCGGAGCCGGGGGACTCGGTGCCACAATCGTTCGCCTAAAGCCTCGCACAAACTGAAACGTTGTTCACGATAAATGAACAAGTGAAGCGACTTTGTTCTCAGATCACTTACTAATTGATTCCCATCGGTGGCTCGGGATTCTTAGAAGCTTGGTAATACCAAAGGAAATCACATATCCACAGAACCTAAACGAAATTTTCATTCGGGTCTTCTCCGGCAGGAAGGGGGACACCAAGAGCTTGCGTAGCATACGGATCAGGGTCCAACTTTGCAACGTAGGAGACTGCCTATCTAACTGGCAGGATCCTGTAATTGAGGCTTATTAGATCGCGGCGCAGTAGCCCGACCGTCAGGCAGGGTTCTGATGATCGACGGTTGAGCCCTCCCTAACGGTCGGGCTACTGCCCCCAGGACCGAATCGATGATTTTTACTCAGCCTTCACTTAGTTATCAAAGTCATGACTGAGCCGCCCCAACGCAAGCGCGCCAATCATTAAGCCGACGTCGCGCAGGGCCACGTCGAAGTACCCCGGTATCAACAGCAGATTGATAATGATTGCCGCGAGCCACAACGCAACCACATAAGCAAAGATGCGCGGCTTCAGAGCGACGCCAATGCCAGCAACCATTTCGATCACACCCACCAGCATCATTAACTGATGACCATGACCGCCGACCGCTGTATTGACCACTGCAGGAAGGTATTTGTCCCAATCGACGAGCAGGTGGAAGAACTTGTCTAGACCTGCGAGGATTGGCGCGACTACGAATCCCAACTGAAGTAAGCGGTAAGCCTGATAACTTTTGCTCGACGACTCTTCGCGAACACCGGTTGCGAATGCAACGTTTCACGATTAGCGAATGAGGCGGATCGAGTCACGGTTTGTCAGTCACAACCAACTCTTTAACTGCCACACCATCACTCCACTTCCCCATGAACCGTTGTTGCGGCGTGTTGCCAAGCGCAAACTCGCGGTTCTTTCCATAGAACGCAGCGTCACATAACGCGTCGAATAATTTCCAGAGCCCGTAATAGTCCAGTGCATTGATCGCTGGCGTCCGCGGTGAGTCGACACTCACCTGGCCATCGACCGGCGAGCCGGAGCCTGGACCACCAGAGCGTCGCGTCGCTAGATCTCCTTCGCTGTTGTCGTAGAACTGATCGGGTGCAGTCGGTGCGCGATGATTCGCAATCAACGCCGGCCGGCCCCTTTCATCAGTTACTAGTCTCACAAAGTCTTTATTGTCCGCCGAGACACGAGTCGACTCGTAATAAATCCTTTTCGCATCTTCGTCATCGACGAGTGTGTCGCGATCACCGGCAACTGCGATCAGTAAAGTATCGCTCTCAATCTTCTTCAGATCAGCCAGCGGTACGTTTGCTGGACTGCGTGTTAACCCGGGTTCGACTGACATCACGGCGCGTATGCGTGGTAGTTCCGATTCACCGGCGAGCGCTGCGACACTCGCGGCGAGCAGTCCGCCAAGCGAATGTCCAACCGTGGCCACCTTGTCCAGATCGGGACGCACATGACCGGGTTCAGTTTGTAATCGCGTCACCGCATCTTTGACGGCATACAGCGTGTTGGGAATGAAGTCTTCTCTGCGTGTCAGGATGCTCGACTGATAGCGCGGGAAGATCACGATGTTGCCGCGCTTTACGATGTGATCGATCCAGGCTCCGTAATAGAGTGGGTTAGTACCACCCCAGCCGTGCAGAAAAATAACTATCGGCGTCTTTGTTGGCTTCGGTCTGTCAGGCTCGTAGATCCAGTATTCTTTGCCGCCAGTTCCGTAACGGTTCTTAATGACGGCAGAATGTAGTGGAGTTTTTCCGCCCGGTCCGTTTTCCGGTTGAAGAGGAGGTGTGGGGACTTGAAATGGGGCACTCGATGAAACGGCTAGAATCAAAGCCAGAATCAAACCGATAATCCGAAACCGCATTCCACTCTCCTTGCCGTGGGAGCCTACATAAGTCCCACTTTCTTTCGACGCAAAAATAGCCGAAAGAGTTTGACCGCGTCACAAGTCACCTCGCGATTTATTGGACTCGCCGCCGTTCCTCATTGTGAAATGACCGTCCTCAGCGGAAGTTTTCCATCAACATGATGTCGCTTTCCCTACGGTCCACCTGCACATAGAGAATCTTCCGGCCATCGGGTGAAATGGCGAGGCTGGGAAGCACTAGTTCAAGCTCTTTCTCGATTGCAGCGATCTGCGTCGTTTGACCCGTAGCGAAGTTGAAGAACTCAATGGTGGGGCGAGGTTTCGCTTTCGTATTCACGAAGTAGATGCCTACGTCAAGCAAAGCCCAAAAGCCTTGGACGACTTCGTCAAGGATGCGTATCTCTTCACCGCCTGTGGTTGGTATTCTCCAAATACCTGGAATAGAGGAGCCTTTACTATAGTAAACAAACTTCCCATCTGATGACTCGAAGGCCTCTCGTCCACCCTGTCGAGTCACTGCCACGGCTTGGCCTCCTTTAGCAGGCGCCTTCCACACTTGCCAATCCCCGGTACGGTTAGAGCCGAAGTAGATCCACTCTCCATCTCGCGACCAACTTGGGCGCACATCTACAGCATTCTCTTCCGTGAGGAGGCGGGGTTTGCCTCCTTCCGCGCCAAGCACATAAATATGCTGATTACCGGACGCTGTAGAACCGAATGCGATTTGTTGGCCGTCAGGAGACCAGCGAGGACTCCCCACGTCGATGGGGCTGGCGAAGGAGGTCAACTGGATGGGATTCGAGCCTTCGGCGTCGGAAACCCAGATCTCCATACTTCCAGATCGGCTTGAATTGAATGCGATCTTTGTCCCATCGGGGGAGAACTGTGGGCCATAATCTTGCCGCGTAGAGGAGATCAGGTTGGTTGGATTACCAGGCTTGCCCGTAGCCCCTCGCAATTCGACCTGCCAGATGTCTGTGTCTGCAACTGCTTGCGAGTAAGCAAGGCGATTACCCTGAGGGGAAATAGCCAGGGAGACGATGTTTTCTCCGCCACCTTGCAACAGTTCAGGAGTGCCGCCGGAGGCCAAAACTCTCCAAAGTCTGCCTGAACCTGACTGAGCGAACACAATCTCGCGGCTATCCGCGGTCCAGGCCAGACTCCTGGTAGTCATCCTGATTTGGGCCGAATCATCAATAGTAAGGGGCTTGGGTTCACTGCCGCTGCCGCTCATGGGCAGAACGTAGATATGGCCTTGGCCCACACTGGCCCAGCGCATGAAGGCCAGAGTCTTTCCGTCGGGCGAGAAGGCTGGTATCGAATCCCCAAGAAATCCCGCGGACGGCCACGTGATTTTGCGCTTTTCCAGGCTCGCAACCGAAAGCAGGAAGATGCTGTTCGGCTCAGTTGGCGAGTCTCTTCCTGAAAAGCCTACGCTCTCGCCATCCGGAGACCAGAACAGCGCGTTGCCATGTTCATACAGGGTGAAAAACGCGGAGGTCCCTGTATACAGTTTGCGCTCAGGACCGCCGAGAGCGGGAACCAGGAAAATGCCTATTTCGCTTCCCGACTGCCGGACAAAGGCGATGTGGTGACCGTCAGGCGACCAAGCCGGATAAAGTTCGTCGGCGAGGTTAGTGGTCAACCGCAGTGGTGGCGATCCGGCGTCATTCCGCTTGATGTAGAGGTCGTAGTTGTCTCCCTTTTCTCCATTCCACGCGAAAGCGATCTGGTTACCGTCGGGAGAAAATGTAGGATGCAGCTCGCTTCCGGGGAAGCTAGTGAAAGGAACGATCCTCATAACGGGCAATGCCGGCTTAGTCTGGTCCTGGCCCATAAATTTGTACAACACAAAGCCGATGCCCGCTGCAGCCATCACCAGTATCATCAGGGTGAGTAGCGCGCCTCGCTTGTGACGAGGCAACTCGCTGATGATCTGCTCCGCGCCGGATCTCGGGCGCGCGATCCCTCCAGCTCTAATGACTGCCGCTGCATCTCTCTTCGTCTCAACCGTCGGCAGGTCACTCTGAGTCCTCCGTTCCGCTTCACCGCTCGATCCTCGCCCCGCTGCAAATCCTGATTCGACCTCAACCTCCAACCGGTGTTTGAGGCTCTCCAGATCTGCGTGGAACTCTGCGGCAGTTTGATATCTGGCTTCCTTCTTTTTTTGCAGTGCCTTGGCGACAATGCGTTCGAGAGGTTCCGAAACGACTTCACCGGCGGCGGAAAGGGGAGAGGGCTTCACCTCGAGAATAGCGGCCATCAAATCCATCGCCGTGTCACCCGAAAACGGTCGCCGGCCCGCGACCATTTCATAGAGCACTACACCTAGACTCCAAAGGTCCGTGCGCTGGTCAAGCAAACCTCCGCGCGCCTGCTCAGGCGACATGTAGGCAGCAGTACCGATCACGCTGCCGGCCGCCGTCTTGAGCAGCGTCTCGTTCGCCGGCCCTTCTGCTTGTGGCTGTGCGTATTTGGCAAGGCCAAAGTCTAGTACTTTGACCAACCCATCCTTTCGCACCATTACGTTCTCAGGCTTGATGTCGCGATGGATGATCCCGGCTTCATGTGTTGCCTGGAGCGCACCTGCTACTTGTGAAGCAATTATCAGCACCTCTCTGGGCTTCATCCGCCGCTGCAACGCCGTCATTCGCTGGCGTAAGGTCTCCCCTTCGACATATTCCGTCACGAGGTAGTGCCGGCCTCCCAACTGATCAATCTCATGAACCGTAAGGATGTTGGGGTGATTGAGAGCCGACGCCGCTTGCGCCTCCTGCTCGAAGCGCCGTACCCGATCCCTTTCCGCTGTGAATTCCGCGGGTAGCACTTTGATGGCTACCTTTCGATTGAGGCGTGTGTCCAAAGCGAGATGTACTTCTCCCATCCCGCCCTGCCCGAGTAGTGAGATCAGCTTGTATGGTCCTATTTGTCGCGGAATTGCTGAGGGGTTCGATTCTTCTGCTAACTCTTCCGCCCGCTGCCGACGATCTTGATCCATCAGGCGGGTATTGTCAGGTTAATTGTCCAAAGAGGCAATCAACCGGCTGGTGATGCATAGTTCACGGATGCACACCCTCTCTCTTTATCATCGCGACTGCTTCCCACCGAAGGTCATCGTCATTGCGTTTGATCGAAATCTGCGCGACGACGTAAGCACATAAGATCGGAACAAAAGGTACTTCATTTGTTATCGAGGAGATTCGTCGTGTGTTCAGTGACACTTGATGGCGAAACGATCTCTGCTGTGTTGACCCGTTGCATATCGAAGATGGAGATAGGTGTGTCGTAACCTGCCGGCAAAGCGGGACTACTGAGCACATGACCAAGCTGGGACGTTTGATTCGGATCTCCGAGGGGTTGGGAGAGCGGAACCCTTGATTCGTCTGCGATTAGATAACGGATGCCTCGCATGATGTGGCGAGCGACAAGTAGAAGAAACGCTAAACTTAATATGAGGCCAATAAAGAATGGTGTTGTCCGCATGCGGCCAAGCAGTAGCAGCGAAGTTATCGCTATAACAACAGTGCTAATGAACATTGACGTTGCTCCAAAAACCATTCCTTTCCAACTTGCTGAGAAGTTGGCATCGGGCGACTGGTCCCAGGAGAGCAGATTCAGAATGGCTTTCATGATGGGGCGTGAGAAAAGGACAACCGAAATGTACATAATTGCAAGCACGATTGCGGCAGCCCCGCGACCAATACCTGGTCCAATCCCACCGGCCATAAAACTGACAAACACGGCGTCGGCAAACATCAGAATCACTCCAATGTTTATGTCTCTTTGCCGCGGCAGGCGAACCACTGTTGGTACATCGGATGACGCGGTTGATGTTTGACCGTCTTCGGACTCAGAAAGGGACGCTTTCACCACGCCAAGTTTGAAACCGCAGTACGAACAGAAGCGCAACTCGTCGGCAAGCGGCGGGCGGCCACATCGAGGACAATACATCGCGCACCTCCTGTTTTAGCTACGGCGGAAAGAATCGCGAAAACTTTGGAATCGCGAGTTTCGCGTAGCCTTTGGATCAATTCGTATGTTTGTGCGACAACGCGTCGCTGCTTTTGGTGACTTTAACGTCAGCCGAGGACCCGAAGTTCACTGTTGAACGAATCGGTTGGGGCTGTTGCGAACGAAAATGAGAAGATAGAGGTATGGGAGGTAACTATGGCT
>Ga0310890_10000547_pt1 | contig 12544 bp, 12 predicted proteins | sample T20D3metaG_FD_203751 | JGI IMG/M metagenome (GOLD analysis project Ga0310890, IMG submission 203751) | Lab incubated soil microbial communities from West Virginia University Organic Research Farm, Morgantown, WV, United States - T20D3 | ecosystem: Environmental > Terrestrial > Soil >... | reverse complement strand
GGGATGCGCCGCGCTGGAACCGAATCCCGTGGACCGCATCGTGGCTGAAGCGGTGGTCGCCTCGCGCGCCCCGTTTGCCGAACAGCAGGCCAGCCTCGGCCGGGCGCAGCAGGCATTCGCGAGCGGCGCGCCGGCGGACCGCCTGCGGCTCGCCATGCTGCTTGCCACCCTGCCGCCGCCGCTGCGCGACGACACGCGCGCCGTCGAGCTGCTCGAGCCGATCGCCGACGCCGGCGCGCCGGGCGTCGGGCGTTTCGCCGCGCTGCTGTCCCAGCAAGTCATGGAGCGCCGGCGCATCGCGCACGAACTCGACCGGTTGCGCGCCGAAGCCGAGCGCGCCGGGCGCGAGCGCGCGGTGGCCGACAAGGAGCGCGACAAGCGCGAAGAGGCGATGAAGCAGCAACTCGAGGCGTTGCGCGCCATCGAGCGCGGTATCCTTGAGCGCGAGGAGAAGCTGAGACGGCGCACCCGATGAAGCCCCTGACGACGCAAGAGCGCGGGCCGGTCCTGCTGGTCGACGACGACAAGGACCTGCTGCAGCTGATCGCGATGCGGCTGACGGCCGCCGGCTACGCCGTGACCGCGGTCGAGTCGGGGGCGGCGGCACTCACCGCGCTCGCGGTCTCGCGTCCGCAGGTGGTGGTGACCGACCTGCGCATGGAAGGCATGGACGGCATGGGGCTGTTCGACGCCATCCACCGGCAGTCGCCCTCGCTTCCGGTGGTCATTCTCACCGCGCACGGCACCATCCCCGAGGCGGTGACGGCGACGCGGCGCGGCGTGTTCAGCTTCCTGACCAAGCCATTCGACCCCAAGGTACTGCTCGACACCGTGGCCGAGGCCATGCGCCTGTCGAGCGTTCCGGGCGGAAACACCGAGGACTGGCGTGCCGAGATCATGACGCGCTCCTCCGGCATGGAGCAGCTCCTGTCGCAGGCCAAGCGGGTCGCCGCCTCGGATGCGAGCGTCTGCATCTTCGGCGCGAGCGGGACCGGCAAGGAACTCCTCGCCCGTGCGATCCATCGCGCCAGCACCCGCGCGCCGGAAGCTTTCGTGGCGGTGAACTGCGGCGCGATTCCGGAAGGTCTGCTCGAGTCCGAGCTGTTCGGCCACAAGAGGGGCTCGTTCACCGGCGCGGTCTCCGACCGCCGCGGCCTGTTCCAGGCTGCGCAGGGCGGCACGCTGTTCCTCGACGAGATCGGCGACATGCCCCTGCCGCTTCAAGTCAAGCTGTTGCGGGCTTTGGAAGAGAGAAAGATCAGGCCGGTAGGGGCGCACGAGTCCTTCGACGTCGACGTGCGCGTCATCGCCGCCACCCACCGCAAGCTCGAAGAGCGCATCGCCTCGGGCGAGTTCCGCGAGGACCTCTACTACCGGCTGAACGTGGTGAAGCTCTACATTCCTGCGCTCGCCGAGCGCCGCGAGGACATCCCGCTGCTCGCCAACGCGTTCCTGTCGCGGCTGGCGACCCGCTACCAGCGCGGCGACCTCACCCTGTCCCCCGAAGCCCTCGAGCTGCTGGTCTCGGCACCGTGGCCGGGCAACGTGCGCCAGCTGCTGAACGTGGTCGAGCAGGCCGTGGCGCTGTCCGCGACCGCGATCATTCCGGACTCGCTCATCCGGCAGGCGCTCCACAGCAAGGAAAGCGAGCTCACGCCGCTCGACGAGGCGCGCAAGGCGTTCGAGCGCGAGTACCTGGTGCGCATCCTGAAGATCACCGGCGGCAACGTCAGCAAGGCCGCGCGGCTCGCCGGCCGCAACCGCACCGAGTTCTATCGCCTGCTCGAGCGCCACTCCCTCGAGCCGAGCGTGTTCAAGGTCGCTTGAAAGCCCAGTGACGTAGGTACGCGATCGCGAGAGCGCAAGTCAGGGCGAATCCGCCCAGCACGTAGAACCCGGTCACGAGTCCAAAGCGGTCGGCGAGGAACCCCATGACGAGCGGCGTGCTGAGGTGCGACACGCTCCAGCCGAGCCCGCCGAGCGCCAGCGCCGAGCCGCGCTCCTCGGGCTTGCTCGCTTCCGAAATGGTGACCTGGAAGTAGAGCGTCATCGCCGCGGTGCCGGCCCCGACCACCAGCATCCAGAAGGCGATCGGCACCACGTGGTTTACGGTCGGCAGCAGCCCGACCGAAGCCGCCACCGCGAGGCCGCACGTCACCGGCCACAGCGTCTGCGGTCCGGTGCGCACGAAGCGCGCGACCAGCAGGCTGGCGCCAATCGAGCCCAGGGCACGCAGCGCGAGCAGGATGCCCGAGGCTTCCTCGCTGTGCCCGTAGTTAGCGAGCAGCACGGGGTAGAACGACATCGTGAGCGAGAACGGCAGCGCGGACAGATAAGCGCACATCACCGAGTACGCGATGATCCGCTCGCGCAGCAGGGGCAGGTAGGCGGCGAGCACGTGGCGCCGCGGGTGGGGCTTGGGCGGCGGCGCCTGGGTGCCGAGCCCGGCGGCGAGCGCGATCACCCCGGTGGCCGCCATTGCGGCGAACGTCGCCTGGAAGCCGACCGCAGCCAGCAGGAAGCCGCACGCCGTGGTGCCGACGATCTGGCCGAAGTTGGTGACCGCGTTGAGGCGGCCAAGCTGCACGCCGCGCGCGCCGGGCAGCTCGCTCGCCATGGCCCAGGTCGCCGGCCAGAAGCTGGCGCGCGAGATCACCAGCACCAGCTGGCCGACCAGCAGCATCCAGAAGCCGTGCGCCGCCATCAGCCACAGGCCCGCGGCGATGGTCGCCAGGGACGAGCCGAGCAGGATGCGCCGCCCGCCGATCCGGTCGGTATAGGCGCCGCCGACGAGGTTGAGCGGCGCCTGGGCGAGCACCGGGGCTGCGAACAGCACGCCGATCTGCGCGTTCGACAGGCCCTGGGAGTAGGCGTAGAGCGGTACGGCCAGCCAGGTCATGCCCAGGCCGAGGTTCCAGGCCAGCGAGGCGAGGAAAAAGTACGGGTGCGGCACGCCCGATTATCGGTTCGCCCCGTAAGCTGGCGGCGGGCATTTCGACCAATCCCCATGCGCTTCCTGCTCGCGGCTTTTTTCATGCTCCCAGGCCTCGCCACCGCGGCCCAGTGCACCGCCCGGTCCGGCCCCGGCACCGCCGCCCTGGTCGAGCTCTACACCTCCGAGGGCTGCTCGAGCTGCCCGCCCGCCGACCGCTGGCTGTCGACGCTCAGCAGCCGGCCGTCGAGCAGCGTGGTGCCGCTCGCCCTGCATGTCGATTACTGGGACTACATCGGCTGGAAGGACCCCTACGCCAAGCGCGAGTTTTCCCTGCGCCAGCGCAAGTTCACCCAGCTGCAGCGCATGGCGTTCGTCTATACGCCGCAAGTGATGCTGCAGGGGCGCGATTTCCGCGGCTGGCGCAGCCAGGCTTTCGAGGACGCGCTGGCGCGGATCAATGCCCAGCCGGCGAAGGCCAACCTCAAGCTCGCGATCCTCGGTGCGGACGCGAACGGCCTGGAGGTCGAGGTCGCCGCCGAGCTTGTCCAGGCGTCCGCCGCCGCCGACCTCTACCTCGCGGCCTACCAGGGCCGCCTCGAGAGCCGTGTCGGGGCCGGCGAGAACCGCGGCCGGGTGCTCACCCATGACTACGTGGTCCTGCAATGGGAAGGGCCCGTCGCCCTGCCGGCGAACCGCCTGGTGGAGCGCCGGCGGCTGGCCTTGCTGCCGGGCGCGGCGCCCGCCCATTCCGGGGTAGCGGCATTCGTGCAGGACCGGCGCACCGGGGAGGTGCTACAAGCCCTTCTCCGGTCCTCCTGCTAAGGCCGCGATTTTCCTTTAGTATTCGCGCCTCAGCCTGCCCGCCCAGGGGGGTCGGGCATACGGAGAGAGCGGCTATGCAAGCGACGCAGATCCGGCAAAAGGACGGCGTCTTCTACTTCGTCAGCTACCGCGCCAAGGATCTCCTGGCGAAGGTGCGCTTCATCAGCCGCTTCTATGGCGAGGGCGAGGAGATCGCCCCCAGCCGCATCTCCGAAGACGACGACATCGCGCAGTTCATCTCCAAGATCGAGCGCAACGACCACGCCTTCCAGCGCTCGCTGTCGCGCGCCAAGGTGCGCCAGCTCAAGAATTTCTACGAGACCGCGATCTCGCAGCCGCCGATTCCCGGCACGGTGCTGCTGTTCACTTCCGAGCGCCTGAGCTTCCGCGGCGACAGCGAGGGCGGCGCGGGCAGCCTGAGCGAGCCCGCCGCCAAGTACCTGATCATCGACGGCCAGCACCGCCTGGCGGCGTTGCGCTTCTACCTGAACGAGCGTCCGGACGACGCGAACACCATCCATGTGCCCTGCATCATCTTCGACGGGCGCAGCGAGGACTTCGCCACCGAGATGTTCGTGATCATCAACTCGACGCCGACGCGCATCAACAAGAGCCATCTGGTCGACCTCTACGAGCACGTCTCGTTCGCCGCGCCCGACCGCAAGTTCGCCGCGCGCCTGGTCGAGAAGCTCTACAGCGAAGGCGACAGCCCGCTGCGCTACCGCATCAACCGCCTCGGCGGCCGCAGCCAGCGCGACAAGTGGGTGCTGCAGGCGGAGCTGTTCAACGAGCTGCACCGCTGGGTGCGCGGGCGCTGGCGCTCGATCCAGCTCGCCGGCGGCAGCTCCAAGGAAGTGCCGCGCTACTACGCCATCATCCGCGACTTCTTCAAGGTGGCGCGCGGCGTGTTCGGCGATGCGGTATGGGGCAAGGACAACTACATGGTCACCAAGCCGGTGACCATCAAGGCGATGGTGCGCGTATGCGCCGATCTGGCGCGCGACGACGCCGAGCCGGAAGCCGGCCGCCTGCAGCGCTGGGAGCAGCGCCTGGGGCCCTGGTCGGAAATGGCGCGCCAGTTCCGCGAGGAAGGCTTCTACGAGCGCTTTCCCGCGAAAGGCGAAGTCGAGCGCGTGGCGCGCATCCACAAGGACCTCGCGCGCGCCGCCGGCATCGAGTCCAAGAAGGCCTGAAACCGGAATACCGGGCGCCTGCCCGTGTTGGCCATGGCATGAGGTTCTGGCTGCTCGCCGCGTTGGTCCTCTCCGGCTGCGCCGGTCTCGACGATCAAGGCTGCCGCGCAGCCGACTGGTACGACCTCGGCTTCCGCGACGCCATCTTCGGCATCCAGCCCCAGGATGGCGTCTACACTTCGCAATGCGAGCGCTTCGGCGTCAAGGTCGACGCCACGCGCTACGCGCAGGGCTGGCGCGAGGGAAGGTATGAAGCGGATGCACGCAATCCCGGGTCGGCTGACTAGCGCACTGGTTCTCGCCGGCGCGCTCGCTTCCGGCTGCGCGAATTTCACTCCCGAGCAGTGCCGCAGCGCGAACTGGTACAGCCTGGGCGAGCAGGACGCGCTGCTCTACGGTCTGCAGCCGCAGATCAATCACATGGCGTACCAGTGCCAGAAGGTCGGCGTACAGGTGCCGGAGAAGGACTACATGAACGGCTGGATCGTCGGCGATCGCGAGCGCGCCGTGCGCATGATGGGCGGCGCCTGCTGCTCGCCCTAGGGCCTAGCGCAGAAAGATCAGCAGCCAGACCAGGGCGGCGTTCACCAGCGACAACATGACTGCCGCGCTGCCGATGTCCTTCGCGCGCTTCGCCAGGCGGTGATTTTCGAAGGAGATTCGATCGACGGCGGCCTCGATGGCCGAGTTGACCAGCTCCACGATCAGCACCAGCATCAGGCAGCCGACCAGCAGCGCGCGCTCGGTTCCGGTTTTCCCCAGCCACAGTGCAAGCGGCGCGAGCACCGCCACCATGATCAGCTCGAGCCGGAACGCCTGTTCGTGCCGCACGGCAGCGGCGAGGCCGGCGAGAGAGTAGCGGGTCGCATCGACCGCGCGGCGCAGGCTGGTCTTGCCCTTGTGCGGGCTGCGTTCTTCTAGGTCGGAATCCCGAGCGTGAATAGCAGTTCCTCTTGCGCCGAGCGGCGGCGGCCGCGGCGCGGCTTGAGTCTCTCATAGCCGCCATCCCCGTTCATCACCCACGCCTGGCAGTTGTCGTCGAGGTAGGCCTGCAGGCCTTCGCGGATCACGCGGCGCTTGAGCGCGGCGTCGAGCACCGGGAAGCAAAGCTCGATGCGCCGGAAAAAGTTGCGGTCCATCCAGTCGGCGCTCGCCAGGTACACGTTTTCGGCGCCCCCGGCAAGAAAGTAGAAGATGCGCGTGTGCTCGAGGAAGCGGCCGACGACCGAGCGCACGCGGATGTTCTCCGACAGGCCTTCGACGCCGGGCTTGAGCGCGCACACGCCGCGCACCATGAGCTCGATCTTCACCCCCGCGGCCGAGGCGGCGTACAGCTCCTCGATGATCTGCGGCTCGAGCAGCGCGTTCATCTTGGCGATGATGCGTGCGGGCTTGCCGGCGGCCGCATGCGCGGCTTCGTTGCGGATCGCGGTGACGATGCGCTTGTGCAAGGTGAAAGGCGATTGCCAGACGTGCTTCATCTTGCCGGCGCGTCCGAGGCCCGTCAGCTGCTTGAACACCTCGGCGACGTCGGCGCAAATCTCCTCGTTCGCGGTGAGCAGGCCGAAGTCGGTGTACAGGCGCGCGGTGCGCGGGTGGTAGTTGCCGGTCGCGAGATGAACATAGCGTCTCAGCACTTTCCGCTTCTCGTGCTCCTCGCGGCGCACCACGAGCGCCATCTTGGCGTGGGTCTTGTGGCCCACCACGCCGTAGATGACGTGCGCGCCGACTTCTTCCAGGCGCGCCGCCCAATTGAGGTTCGCCTCTTCGTCGAAGCGCGCCATCAGCTCGACCACGACCGTGACTTCCTTTCCCTTGCGCGCGGCATCGACCAGGATCTCCATCAGCTCGGAGTCGGTGCCGGTGCGGTACACGGTCTGCTTGATGGCGATCACGCTCGGGTCGTTCGCGGTGGTGCGGATGAAGTCGATCACCGGCAGGAACGACTGGAAGGGGTGGTGCAGCAGCACGTCCTGCTTCTTCAGCACCTCGAACATGTCGCCGCCGTCGAGCGCCGGCGGCAGCCCGGGCTGGAACGGCGGGAACTTGAGCTCCGGGCGCTCGACCTGCTCGGGCACCGCGCGCAGCCGGTAGAGGTTGACCGGGCCGTCGACGCGGTAGAGATCGGCTTCGCGCAGGCCGAACTGCTGCAGCAGAAATTCGACCATGCGCTGCGAGCAGTTGTCCGCGACTTCGAGCCGCACCGCATCGCCGAAGTGGCGGTGGAAGAGCTCGCCCTGCAGCGCGGTGTGCAGGTTCTTGATTTCCTCCTCCTCGACGAACAGGTCCGAGTTGCGCGTGACGCGGAACTGGTAGCAGCCCTCGACCTTCATGCCGGAGAACAGCTCGTCCATGTGCGCGTGCAGGATCGACGACAGGAACACGAACGCGTACTCGGCCTCGCCGGCGATCGGCTGCGGCAGGCGGATGACACGCGGCAGCGCGCGCGGCGCCTGCACGATCGCGGCGCCCGAATTGCGGCCGAACGCGTCGCGGCCGTCGAGCTCGAGCGCGAAGTTCAGGCTCTTGTTGAACACGCGCGGGAACGGATGCGCCGGGTCGAGCCCGATCGGGGTCAGCACCGGCAGCAGTTCGCGGAAAAAGTAGTCGCGGATCCACTGGCGCTGCGCCGCGTTCCATTCCTCGCGCTTCGGAAACACGATGCTTTCGGCGGCGAGCGCGGGCAGCACCGTCTGGTTGAGCAGCTGGTACTGCTCTGCGACCAACGCGTGCGCCTCGCGGCTCACCGCCTCGAACACCTCGGTGGGCGCGCGGCCGTCGGGCCCGGGCTCGGGCAGGCCGAGCTTGATCTGCTCTTTCAGCCCGGCGACGCGGATCTCGAAGAACTCGTCGAGATTCGAGGACACGATGGTGATGAAACGCAGCCGCTCGAGCATCGGCACGGAATCGTCCGCCGCCTGCGCCAGCACGCGACGATTGAACGCGAGAATGCCGAGCTCGCGATTCAGATACTGCGCCGGGAGGGTGATTCTGCGGTTCATCGACAGACCAGGAAACGACCCATTCTACAGGGGCACCCAGGTCCGAAATATGACTGCCACAGGTCCGAAATACTCCTGTAGTTCTGCTAACTTACGGTGATGGCGCGCCACGACACGCTCGCCGCGGTCGACCTCGGCTCGAACAGCTTCCACCTGCAGATCGGTCGCGTGGTCGACGGCCAGATCTACCCGCTCGACTCGGTGCGCGAGGTGGTGCGCCTCGGCGCCGGTCTTACCGCCGAAAAGCGCATCGATCGCGCGACCCAGGCCGCCGCGCTCGAGGCGCTCGCCAAGTTCGGCGAGCGGCTGCGCGGCTTTCCGCGGCCCGCGGTGCGCGTGGTCGGCACCAATGCGCTGCGCGTGGCGAAGAACTCGCCGCAGTTCCTGCGCGAAGCGCGCGCCGCGCTCGGCTTCCCGATCGAGGTGATCTCGGGCCGCGAGGAAGCGCGCCTCATCTACCTCGGGGTCTCCCACTCGCTGCCGCTCTCTGCGCAACGCCGGCTGGTGGTGGACATCGGCGGCGGCTCGACCGAGTTCATCATCGGCACCGGGCTGGAGCCGCAGCTCACCGAGTCGCTCTACATGGGCTGCGTCAGCTTCAGCCTGAAGTATTTTCCGGACGGCAAGATCGACAAGTCGCGCATGAAGGCGGCCGAGCTCGCCGCGCGCCAGGAGCTCGCCGCGCTGGTGGAGGAATACCGGCAGGCCGGCTGGGACGAAGCCGTCGGCTCCTCGGGCACCGCACGCTCGATGGAGAACATCCTGCGCGAGAACGAGTACGCGGCCGAGGGCCTGACGCGCGAGGGCCTCGACCGCCTGCGCAGCCTGCTGATCAAGCATGAAAGCGCAGACCCCGACCGCATCGCCGGCCTGCGGCCGAACCGCGCGCCGGTGCTGCCCGGCGGTCTCGCGATCATGACCGCCGCGTTCGACGCGCTCGGCCTCGAATCGATGAAAGTGTCCGAAGGGGCGCTACGGCACGGCGTGCTCTACGACCTGCTCGGCCGCGTGCAGCACCGCGACATGCGCGAAGCGACGGTGGCGCAGTTCATGCGCCGCTACCACGTCGATGCGGCGCAGGCCGAACGGGTCAGGGCGCTGTCGCTCAAGATCTATGACGCGCTTTCCCCCGGCGCGGAGCGCGAGGAGGATGCCGACCGCCTGATGCTGGAATGGGCGGCGCGCCTCGCCGAGACCGGCCTTTCGATCGCGCACGCCGCGTATCACAAGCATTCCGCCTACGTGCTGTCCAACGCCGACATGCCCGGCTTCTCGCGCATGGAGCAGGCGCGCCTCGCGCGCATCGTGATCGCACAGCGCGGCAAGCTCGGCAAGGTGCAGGACGCGGGTTTCGAAGCCGCGGACTGGAAGCTGGTGTTTGCGCTGCGTCTCGCTTCCCTGATCCTGCGCAGCCGCACCGATGCGAAGCTGCCCTTCCTGCGCGTGGCGGCCGACGCCGGCGGATTCGATCTCGACCTGCCTCAGTCCTGGCTCGACGACAACCCGCTGTCGGCCGATGCCCTCGAAGCCGAGGCGCGCCACTGGAAGTCGGTCGGCATGAAGCTCGACGTCAGCGGCCTGTCCGACAAGAAGGTGTCCGTGTTAAAGCAGGTCCGGTGACACCACCGCGCGCACCACCACCTGGTCTTTCTCGTCGCGTACGCGGTTGCTGATCCACCAAAGTCCGCCCTTCTTGAGAGAAAAGCCGCCGTGCGCGCCGAGCAGCTCGGCGAGCGCGCGTCCGAGGTCGGGCTGGTGGCCGACGACGACCGCCGCGCCCTTATAAGCCGGCCAGCCGGAGGCCTTTACGATCGCCGCCGGCGTCGCGCCGGGCGCGAGCGTGCGGTCGGTCTTGATCGGTACACCGAGCGCCTCCGCGGTCTGCTGGGCACGCACCGCCGGGCTCGCCACCAGCACGAAGCGCGCGGGCAGCCGCTGCAGCAGCCATTGCGCGACGCGCTCGGCCTGCTTGCGCCCTTTCGCCGTCAGCCGGCGCTCGAGATCGGGAACGCCGTCTTCCGCTTCCGCATGCCGCCAGACGATCAGGTCCATGGGGGCGTGCAGTGTACGGCACCGGGCGCGGTAAAATTATGGCTACTTTAGGCGCGTAGCTCAGCTGGTTAGAGCACCACCTTGACATGGTGGGGGTCGTTGGTTCGAGTCCAATCGCGCCTACCAGAATTCCGGGGATGACATGAAGCTTCGCGCGCTCGTCTTCCTTGCGGCGTTTTCGACCGCCGCCTTCGCGCAGTTCCCTGCGCGTCCGATCACCATCATCGTTCCCATCCCGCCGGGCGGCGCGCCCGATATCGCGGCGCGCGTGATCGCCGACAAGCTGTCGCAGAACATCGGCCAGCCGGTGGTGGTGGAGAACAAGGCGGGCGCCAACGGCAACATCGCCAACGAGTTCGTCGCGCGCTCGCAGCCCGACGGCCACACGCTCGGCCTGCTCGCCGACAGCCAGATCACGGTCAACCCGCATCTCTACAAGATGCCGATCGACACGCTGCGCGATCTCGCGCCGGTGGCGACGGTGGCGGCCAACCAGTTCGTGCTGACCGTTAACCCGTCGCTGCCGGTGCGCACCTTCCCGGAGTTCATCGAATACGCGAAGAAGGCGAACCCGCCGCTCGCCTATGCCTCGGGCGGCAACGGCAGCCAGCACCACCTGACGATGGAGATGCTCAAGCAGCGCGCCGGCATCAACCTGCTGCACGTGCCGTTCAAGGGCGGGGCCCCGGCGGCGGCCGCCACGGTTGCCGGCGACACGGCCGCGGTCTGGTCGGGCAGCTCGAACGCGCCGCAGATCAAGGCGGGGCGTCTGCGTCCGCTCGCGGTGTCGGGCGCGAAGCGCTCGGAGCAATACCCCGACCTTCCGACCATCGGCGAGTTTTATCCCGGGTTCGAGAACTCGATCTGGCTCGGGCTGTTCGGGCCCGCCGGCATGCCGGAAAACGTCCTGACCCGCTTGCGCAGCGAAGTCCGCCGCGTGCTCGAATCGCCCGATGTGAAGCAGAAGATGAACGCGGCGGGCGGGCTCGATCCCTACCTGACCACGCCGCAGGAATTCTCCGCGCTGATCAGGCGCGACCACGAGAAGTACGCCAAAGTCGTCAAGGACATCGGCATCAAGCTGGATTAGCCGCCCGGGTTTAGTTTCTACACTAGGCGCCGGGGTGGTGCGCCGCTACCGTGGCGCGATGAATAATCGAGTCGCGGACACTTGGGAGCGCGGAGACCCGTACGAACGGTACGTCGGTCGCTGGAGCCGGCAGATCGCGCCGCGCTTCCTTTCCTGGCTGGCGGTGCCCGAAGGCCGGCGCTGGCTCGACGTCGGCTGCGGGACCGGGGCGCTGTGCGCCGCGATCCTGGAGCACTGCGCACCTGCTTTGGTGGCGGGCGTGGAGCCGTCGGAGGGATTTCTCGCCTCGGCAAGACAGAATCTCGCGGGGCGCGCCGTACTCCACAAGGGAGCGGCAGACTCGCTGCCGCTCGAGGACCGCTCGGCCGAGGTGGTGGTTTCCGGCCTGGTGCTGAATTTTGTCCCGGACCCGCGCCGCGCGCTGATCGAGATGCGCAGGGTAGCGGGCGAGGGCGGCTGCATCGCGGCCTACGTCTGGGACTATGCCGGCAGGATGGAGCTGATGCGCCACTTCTGGGAGGCCAAGCTCGACGAAGGCACGCGTTTTCCCCTGTGCCGCCCGGACGCGCTGCTGCAGGCGTTCGCGAGCGCCGGGCTGGGTCAGGCGGAAGTCACGCCGATCGATATCCCGACCCGCTTTGAAAGCTTCGACGACTACTGGCAGCCGTTCCTTGGCGGGCAGGGCCCGGCTCCGGCATACGCCATGTCGCTCAGCGAGCCGCAGCGAGCCCAGTTGCGCGAGCGGCTGCGGGACCGATTGCCGCGCAACGCCGACGGCTCGATCGCGCTCGTCGCGCGAGCCTGGGCGGTGAAAGCCTAGCCTAGATCTTCGCGCGCTCGAGGGTCTCGGGCGCGAACAGCTCGTCCAGCTTCAGGCGGCGCTTGCAGACGCCTTGCTCGTAGCCATACTGAAGGAACGCTTCCAGCGTGCGCCGATTGGCCTCGAGACCGTAGGGCCAGAAGTCTTCGCCAGCGATCGCCCGCCATTGCTGCGCATGGTCGGCGACCCAGGCGACCGGCACCTGCGAAGCACCGATATCCGCCACGCGCGCGAGGCTGCGCTGCTTCGCTTCCTCGAATGCCTTGAACAGGTTCATCGCGATCCAGCGGTCGCGCTCGTAGGCCTCGCGCCGCAGGACCACGACGTGCATGATCGGGAAGATGCCGGTCTTGCGGTAGTACTCGGCCTCGAGCTCGCGCGGGTTCGCGAACAGCCGCTTGCCGCCGGGGTCGCGCGCCGAGATCGCGGCGTCCAGTTCTCCCGCGGCGAGCATGCCGGCCAGCGTGTGCTCGGGCATCGCCTGGATGCGGATGCCGGGTGGCAGCCGCAGCTCGATTTTCTCCACCCGGCCCGGTTCGCGCACCCCGGCCTGGCGCCAGTCGATCGACGCGAGGTCGATGCCGTACTCGTGCTGCAGCAGGCCGCGCACGTAAATGCCCGCGGTCTGCG
>Ga0310890_10000542_pt1 | contig 12569 bp, 9 predicted proteins | sample T20D3metaG_FD_203751 | JGI IMG/M metagenome (GOLD analysis project Ga0310890, IMG submission 203751) | Lab incubated soil microbial communities from West Virginia University Organic Research Farm, Morgantown, WV, United States - T20D3 | ecosystem: Environmental > Terrestrial > Soil >... | reverse complement strand
CCTGTTCGCGCTGCAGCGCCTCGGACTGCGCCGCACCGCCGAGCGTATCCGCGGCGCCGCCGCGCTCGGCGCCCTGGTCGAGGCGGCGCGCGACATCCGCCAGCTCACGCGCCACCTGCTCGCGCAGGGGGTGGCCGCCGGCCCGCTCACCGCGATGGTGAGCGCGCTGAACGACGCGCTCACGCGGCGCGTGATCGAGCTCGCCGCGGCGCGCCATTCGCTTGCCGGGGCCTGGTGCTGGCTCGCGCTCGGCAGCGAAGGACGCGTGGAGCAGACGCTGGTCACCGACCAGGACAATGCCTTGATCGTCGAGGGGGAGAAGGCCGCGTTCCTCGCCTTCGCCGACCAGGTGAACCGCGACCTCGACGCCTGCGGCTACCCGCTGTGCAAGGGCGACATCATGGCGCGCAACCCGCGCTGGTGCCTGTCGCCGGCGGAATGGCGCGCCGCGTTCGACGACTGGATCCGCAACACCGACCCCGAAGCGCTGCTCAATGCCGGCGTGTTCTTCGATTTCCGCCCGCTGGCGGGCGATGCGCGCCTCGCCGGCGCGCTGCGCGACGCGGTGCTCGCGCAGACCAAAGCGAACCGCGCGTTCTGCCGCGCGATGGCGCAGGCCGCGCTGCAGGCGCGACCGCCGCTCGGGCTGCTGAGCGACTTCTCGGCTGACGAGCTCGACCTCAAGCTCGCCGGCACGCGCCCGTTCGTCGACGCCGCGCGCGTGCTGGCGCTGGGCGCCGGGCGCGCGGAGACCGGCACCGCGGCGCGCCTGCAAGCCGCCGGCGAGGCGACTGCCGCCGAAGCGTTCCATTACCTGCAGACGCTGCGCCTGCGGCGCGAGTCCAACCGGGTGCGCGTCGCCGAGCTGAACGACATCGAGCGGCGCGTGCTGAAGGGCGCGTTCCGCCAGGCGTCGCTGCTGCAGCAGCGCCTCGCCCTCGACTTCGGCCTGTGAGCTGGTTTCGCCGCACGCCGCTCGACGCAGCGCGCTGGGTCGTGATCGACTGCGAGACCAGCGGGCTGGATGCGGAGCGCGACCGGCTGCTGTCGGTGGGTTGCGCGGTGGTCCGCGATGGCGTCATTACGAACGATGAATTCTTCGAGGCAAGAGTGCGGCAGGACAGCCCGAGTTCAAGAGAAAACATCGTGATCCACGGCATCGGCGGTGATGCGCAGCGCGGCGGCCGGTCCCTCGACGCGGTGATGCGGGAGCTGAACGCGTTCGTCGGCGAGGGGCTGCCGGTCGCCTTTCACGCGCCGTTCGACACCGCGGTGCTGCGCCGCCACGGCCTTGCCACCCGCGCGAAATGGCTCGACCTCGCCGCGCTCGCGCCGGCGCTGTTCCCGCACAAGGGCAAGGCCGACAGCCCGCTCGAGCACTGGCTGGCCGCCTTCGGCATCGCGCCGCGCGCGCGGCACGATGCGCTGGGGGACGCCTTCGCCACCGCGCAGCTGCTGCTGGTCGCGCTGAGCGAGGCTCGGCGCCAGCGCGTGCAGACGGTCGAGGCGTTGCGGCAGGCCGCTACTTCAAGGTTCTTGCGACCGTGACCTCGTTGCCGTCGCGCGTGCGCTCGGTGAAACCGAGGTGCGCGGCGAGCTGCAGCATGTCGCGGTTCGCTTCGAGGATGTGCCCGACCAGTTCCTGGTAGCCGGCGGCGCGCGCCGCCTCGCACAAGCGCTCGAGCAGCGCATGGCCGAGCCCCTTGCCCTGCCAGTCGTCGGCCACCACCAGCGCGAATTCCGCGGTCAGGCCGTCCTGGTTCGGCGCGTAGCGGCCGACGGCGACGAACTCGTCCTGCCAAAGCGCCGCCAGCGCGAGCTCGCGGTCGTAGTCGAGCTGGGTGAAGCGCGCGAGCATGCGATCGGAAAGCTGCGGCAGGTACTGCATGAAGCGCTGGTAGCGCGAGTGCGCCGACAGCGCGTCGAAGAAGCGCTTCTCGCGCGCCGCGTCCTCCGGGCGGATCGGCCGCACGCGCACCGTGCGGCGCTCGCGCGTGCGCAGCTCGCCTTCCAGCTCGGCGGGATAGGGATGGATCGCCATGTGTCCATAGCGCGGCGCAAACTCCCGGCGCTCGATGTCCACCACCACGCGCGCATCGGCGAGCACCGCGCCGCCGGGATGCGCGAGCACCGGGTTGAGGTCCATCTCCTTCAGCCATGGCAGCAGGCACACCATGCGCGAGACGCCGACCAGGATGGCGGCGAGCGCGTCGAGGTCGGCCGCCGGCACGTCGCGGTAGCCGGCCAGCAGCCGGAACACGCGCGTGCGCTGCATCAGGTCGCGGGCGAGCACCGCGTCCAGCGGCGGCAGCGCCACCGCGGTGTCGCGCACCGCTTCCACCGACACGCCGCCGGCGCCGAACGACAGCACCGGCCCGAACACCGCGTCGCTCGCCACGCCGACCAATACCTCCCGCGCGTGGGCGAAGCGCAGCATCGGCTGCACCAGCGCGCCGTCGATGCGCGCCTGCGGCTGCAGGCTGCGCACGTGGCGCATCATGTCGTCGAACGCCGAGGCCACCATCTCGGCGTTCTGCAGGTTCAGGCGCACGCCGCCGACGTCCGACTTGTGCGTGATGTCGGGCGACTGCAGCTTGAGCACCGCCGGGAAGCCGATGTCGCGCGCGGCGGCGAGCGCTTCTTCTTTCGTCTTCGCGAGCACCGACCTGGGCACCGGCAGGCCGAACGCAGACAGCAGTGCCTTGGACTCCTGCTCGGTGAGCAGCGCGCGGCGCTCCGCGATCGCGCGGCTGCGGATCGCGGCGGCCGCGGCGAGCGCGGGCGGCGCCGCGTCGGGCTCGCGCGCCGCCGCGGGCGGCACGCGCATGAGCTGCGCCTGGTTGCGGCGGTAGGCGCACAGGAACGAGAACGCCTCGACCGCGTTCTCCGGCGTGTAGAAGTTGGGGATGCCGCGCGACTCGAGCATGCGGCGGCTCGCGTTCGGGTTGATGTCGCCGAGCCAGGCGGCGAGCACCGGCTTGCGGCTGCCGCGCGCCGCGTCGGCCACGGCCTGCGCCGCGGCTTCGGGCGTGGTCACCGCGACCGGCGAATACATCGCGAGCAGCGCGTCGACGCCGGGGTCGGCGAGCGCCGCCGCGGTGGCGGCCGCGAAGCGCTCCGGCGGCGCGTCGCCGATGATGTCGAGCGGATTGCCGCGCGACCATTGGGGCGGCATTTTCCTGTCCAGCTGGTCGATCGTCTCCTTCGACAGCTCGGCCAGACGCACCCCGTTCTCGGCAGCGCTGTCGGCGGCCACCACGCCGGGGCCGCCGCCGTTGGTGACGATGGCGAGGCGCTCGCCCTCGGGAAAGCGCCCGCTGGCGAGAACGCGCGTCGCGGCGAACAGCTGGGTGTAGGTCTTGACGCGCACGCTGCCCGCCCGGCGCAGCGCGGCGTCGAACACCGCGTCGCTGCCCACCAGCGCGCCGGTGTGGCTGGAAGCGGCGCGCGAGCCGCTCGCGTAGCGCCCGACCTTGAGCGCGACCACCGGCTTCACGCGCGCGGCGGCGCGCAGCGCGGAGACGAAGCGCCGCGCGTCGCGGATGCCCTCGACGTACATCAGGATCGCATCGGTGGATTCGTCGGCCACCAGGAAATCGAGCACCTCGCCGAAGTCGACGTCGATTGCCCCGCCCAGCGAGACCATGCTGGTGAAGCCGACCTCGGCGCTCGCCGCCCAGTCGAGGATCGCGCCGCAGATCGCGCCGGACTGCGAGACCAGCGCCAGGTTGCCCGGGCGCGCCGGGGTGCGCGCGAAGCTCGCGTTCAGCCCGCAATCGGTGCGCATGACGCCGAGGCAATTCGGCCCGAGCAGGCGCACCGCCGCGCGCCTGGCCGCGGCCAGCACCGCGTCCTGCAGCGCGCGTCCCTCGGCGCCGGATTCGGCGAAGCCGCTGGTCAGGATGACGGCCGCCTTCACGCCGGCGGCGCCGGCGTCTTCGATCACGCCCGCCACCGCGCGCGCGGGCGTGACGATGACCGCGAGCTCGGGCGGCTGCGGCAGCTCCTGCAGCCGCGCGTAGGCGCGCCGGCCGAAGATGGTGCGGTGCTTGGGATTGACCGCGTGCAGCTCGCCGCGCAGCCGGCCGGCGGCAAGATTGCGCCAGACGATCGCGCCGAGCGCGCCCTCGCGCTCGGTGGCGCCGACGAGCGCCACGCTGCGCGGGGCGAGCAGCGGCTGGAGGTAGTGCGGTGACATCCGCGCTAGTTTGACGCAGATCAACCGCGTACGCGGCGTACTCCCTAGCATGGCCGGGTGTCCGACTGCTTCCATTGCGGCCTGCCGGTCGCCGGGGCCGGCAGGTTCTGCTGCGCCGGCTGCGAGGCGGTCGCGAGCACCATTGCCGCGGCGGGCTTGGGCGCGTACTACGAGACGCGCACCGCGCCGGCGCTGCGCGCGGAGCCGTTGCCCGAATTCCAGGCGCCGAAGGACCTGACCGAGTCGGCGCTCATCCTCGAGCGCGTGCGCTGCGCCGCCTGCCTGTGGCTGATCGAGCAGGTCCTGCGCCGCCATCCCGGCGTGACGCGTGCCGACGTCAACTATGCGACGCGGCGCGCGCAGGTCGCCTGGCAACCGGGCCGCGCTTCGCTCGGCGGGATCATCGGCGCGCTGCGCGCGGTCGGCTACGACGCCTGCCCGTACGATCCGCAGCGCCAGGACGAGCTGGAGCGAAAGGAGCAGCGCGTGGCGCTCGGCCGGCTGTTCGTCGCCGCGTTCGGCGCGATGCAGGTCATGATGTACGCGTTCCCGGCCTACGTCGACGAAGTCGGCGCCGAAGCGCTGCACGTCATGCGCTGGGCGAGCCTGCTCATCACGCTGCCGGTGCTCTACTTTTCCTGCGCGCCGTTCTTTTCCGGAGCGCTCGCCGAGTGGCGCCAGCGGCGCCTCGGCCTCGACACGCCGATCGCGCTCGGCATGGCGTTCGGCTTCGGCGCGAGCGCCTGGGCGACGATCAGCGGCAGCGGCGCGGTGTATTTCGATTCGATCAGCATGCTCGCCTTCCTGCTGCTCGGCGCGCGCTATCTCGAATCCGCGGCGCGCCGCCGTGCGGCGGGTGCCTTGGACCCGCTTTTTAAACTCACTTCTCTCGATAATTTTTCTGCGGGGCAAACCGTGCGCGTCGCCCCGGGCGAGCGCATCCCGGCCGATGGCGTGGTGGCCGAGGGCACCTCGAGCGCCGATGAATCGCTGCTCACCGGGGAATCGCGCCCGGTGGCCAAGCGCCCCGGCGACGAGCTGGTCGGCGGCTCGGTCAACCTCGAGCAGCCGCTCGTGATGCGCGTGACGCGCGCCGGCGCCGATACGCGCGCCGCGGCGATCGCGCGCCTTGCCGAGCGCGGCGCGGCGTCGAAGCCGCGCCTGGTGGAGGCGGCGGAGCGCGTGGCGCGCCACCTTACCTGGGTGGTGGTGCTGACGGCCGCGGTGTCGGCGATCCTGCTGGGCGATCCATGGGTCGCGGTGGCGGTGCTGGTCGTCGCCTGCCCGTGCGCGCTCGCGCTCGCGGCGCCGATCGTGCTCACGCGCGCGAGCGGTGCGCTCCTCGCGCACGGCGTGCTGCTGACGCGCGGCCGCGCGCTTGAGGCGCTGACCAGGGTCAGCGACGTCATGCTCGACAAGACCGGCACCCTGACCCTGGGGCGCCTGACCGTGGCGCGCATTGTCCCGCTCGGCGGCGCCACCGCCGAGCAGTGCTATGCGCTCGCCGCGGCGCTCGAGGCGTCGAGTCGCCATCCGGTGGCGCGCGCGTTCCATGCCGACAGCAAGCTGCCGGTGGCAGCGCCGCGCAATGTCCCGGGACAGGGCGTCGAGGGTGTGATCGCCGGCCGGCGCCTGCGCATCGGAACCGAGCCGTTCTGCCAGGCGCTGTGCGCAGCGCCGCCGGCCGGGCCCACGCACCCGAACTTCGACGGCTCGTTCGTGTTCCTCGCCGGCGAGGAGGGGTGGCTCGCCGCGTTCGAGTTCGCCGACCGGCTGCGCCCGGAGGCGGCGGCGCTGATTTTCGAGCTCAAAAGCCGCGGGCTCGCGGTGCACCTCGCGAGCGGCGACCGGTCGGAAGTGGGCGCGGCGCTGGCGCAGGCCTTGTGGATCGAGAGCTGCGCCGGCGGGATGAGCCCGGAAGACAAGTACCGCTACCTCGAGCAGCTTCAGCGCGCAGGGCGCGTGGTGGCGATGGTCGGCGACGGCCTGAACGACGCGCCGGTGCTCGCGCGCGCCGACGTCTCGTTCGCGATGGGCGGCGGCGCGGAGGCGGCGCAGCTCAAGGCCGACCTCATCCTCATGAACGACTCGCTCGAAGGCATCGGCACCACGTTGCGCATCGCGCGCCGCGCGATGCGTCTCGTGCGACAGAACATCGGCTGGGCGCTCGCCTACAACGCGGTCGCGCTGCCGCTCGCTGCCACCGGCTTCATCGGCCCCTGGGAGGCGGCGCTCGCCATGGGCGCGAGCTCGCTCACGGTGCTGCTCAACGCGCTGCGCCCGCTGGAACAACCGGCATGGAAAGCCTCTACCTCCTCGTTCCCGTCTCCGTCGGCCTCGTATTCCTGACCGGCTGGCTGTTCTGGCGCGCGCTGCACTCGGGGCAGTTCGACGACCTCGAGCGCCCGGCGCACGACATCCTGCACGACGACGACGGCTGAGCGGCGCGGGCCTCTTCACCGCGTCACGAATATCCCCCTGTGTAAGATGCATTTCATGTTCGCCGCCGGCTTCCGGCCGTTCTTCCTGCTGGCTGCCGCGTGGGCGGCGATCGCGGTGCCGGTGTGGCTGACGGCGTACGTGCACGGCTACGCGCTGCGCGGCCCGCTGCCGGCCCTGTTCTGGCACGGCCACGAGATGGTGTTCGGCTTCGGCCTGGCGGCGGTCGCCGGCTTCCTGCTGACCGCGATCCCGAACTGGAGCGGGCGCCTGCCGGCGCGCGGCGCTCCGCTCGCGGCGCTCGCCTTGCTCTGGCTCGCCGGCCGCGTCGCGGTGCTCGCCGCCGGCGCGATCGGCGCGGCCGCGGCCGCGCTGGTCGACCTCGCGTTCCCGGCGGCGCTGACCGGCGTAGTCGCGCGCGAACTCGTCGCCGGGCGCAACTGGCGCAACCTGCCGATGCTCGCCGCGCTGGCGCTGCTGTTCTCGGGCAGCGCCATGGTCCATCTGCACGCCCTCGACATCGCCTACCTGGCGCCCGAGGGCATCCGCCTCGGCATCGCCACGCTCTGCATGCTGATCGCCCTGGTGGGCGGGCGCCTGGTGCCGAGCTTCACGCGCAACTGGCTGGCGAAGGCCCACCGCGCGCTGCCAGGGCCGGAAGGCGCACTCGACCGCATGGCGCTCCTCATTACGCTGCTCGCGCTGGCGTCATGGGTGCTAGGCGCCACGTTTTCGTCGTGGCTATTGCTCGCCGCCGGGATCGCGCTCGCGGCGCGGCTTTCGCGCTGGCGCGGCCACGCCACACTGCGCGAGCCGCTGCTCTTCATCCTGCACCTCGGCTACGGCTGGCTGGCGCTCGGGCTCATCCTGCTCGGGCTCGAGCCGCGATCCACCGCCGCGCTGCACGCGCTCGCCGTGGGCGCGATCGGCACCATGACGCTTGCCGTCATGACGCGCACCTCGCTCGGCCACACCGGGCGCGCGCGGGTCGCCGACCGCCCCACCGTGGCGATCTACTGCCTGGTCACGCTCGCCGCGCTGCTGCGCATCGCGGGCGCCTTCGCCGGCGCGCAGGCCGTGCTCGTGACTTCACTCGCGGGCCTCGCGTGGAGCGCTGCATTCGCTACCTTCGTCCTGCATTATGGAAGCCTTCTCATTGGAGCCAGACCAAGCCATGAAAAAACTGCTTAGCCTCGCCGCCCTGGCGCTGCTCGCGGCCTGCGAGCCGTCGGCACCGCCGCCGGATGCGTACCATCCGTCGAAGATCGATCTCAAGTCGCCGCCCGCCAAGGTCACGGCGGAGCGTCACGGCGGCGCCTTTGCCGAAGGATCCGCGCTCAGCATGGGCGCCGAGCTGAAGAAGCTCGACCCCTCGCCGGTCAAGACCGTGCGCCTCGACACCACGCACAAGGTGATCGAGATCGCCCCGGGGGTGAAGTTCAGCGCCTGGACCTTCGGCGACCAGGTGCCCGGGCCGACGGTGCGCGCGCGCGTCGGCGACCGGATCAAGTTCGTGATGACCAACCGCAGCGACGAGCCGGCGCCGATGCCGCAGGTGGTCGCCGCGCCGATGATGCACTCGATGGACTTCCACGCCGCGATGGTGTCGCCACAGGACAAGTACCGCTCGATTGCTCCGGGCCAGACCATCGAGTTCGAGTTCACCGCCAACTACCCGGGCGTCTTCATGTACCACTGCGGCACGCCGATGATCCTCGAGCACATCGCCTCGGGCATGTACGGCGCGGTGATCGTCGAGCCGCGCGGCGGCTACCCGACCAAGGCCGACCGCGAGTACATCGTGATCCAGAGCGAGTTCTACGCCAAGCCGACCAAGCAGAAGGTCGACGGCGCGCCGCTCTATGTGCTCGACGGCGAGCGCCTGCGCGCCGCGCAGCCCACCCACACGGTGTTCAACGGCCGCCACAACGGCATGGTGACGAGCCCGCTCGCCGCCCGGCCCGGCGAGCGCGTGCGCATGTTCGTGCTCAATGTCGGCCCGAGCAAGACCTCGAGCTTCCACGTCGTCGGCACGATCTTCGACCGCGTGTGGATCGAGGGCAACCCGGACAACCAGCTGCGCGGCATGCAGACCGTGCTGCTCGGCTCCTCCAACAGCGCGATCGTCGAGTACCTGATCCCGGAAGAGGGCTCCTACATCATGGTCGACCACCACTTCGCCAACGCCTCGCAGGGCGCGATCGGCCTGGTGTCGACCGAGGCCAAGCCGCCGGCGAAGGACCTCGAGCACCACAACATGCCGGCCTCCGCCACGCCGACCGATCCCGACGCGGTCGCCGGCAAGCTCGCCTTCGAGAGCAAATGCCTGGCCTGCCACTCGGTGGGCGGCGGGCGCAAGCTCGGCCCGGACATCGCGGGCGTCACCAAGCGCCGCGACGCGGCCTGGCTCACGCGCTGGCTGAAGGAGCCGGAGAAGATGCTGCAGACCGACGCCGCCGCCAAGGCGATGCTCAAGGAGTACAACAACATCCCGATGCCGAACCAGAGCCTGAGCGACGCCGAGATCAAGCAGTACCTGAAGTACTTCGAGTGGATCGACAAGCAGCCCGCGGGCGCGGTGAAGGCCCAGGGCGGGCATTGAGATGCGCGCCGCGGTTACCGTTGCCGGCCTTCTCCTGTCGCTGCAGGCATTCGCCTGCGGTTACTGCGTCGAGGACAAGATCGCGGCGACGTACGACCACGCCGTGATCACCCGCGCGCTCGCCAGCGGGCATCACGTGGTCTTCTTCCATGTCGACGGCGCGCCCGTCAGCCGGGCGGTGCTCGAGCAGGCGGCGAGCGGGCGCGGCATCGAGAAGGGCAGCGCCCGCATCTCGCCGGACATGCTGACCCTGTCGGTGGCCTTCGATCCGCGGCGCATCTCGCTCGTCGAGCTGAACGCCGCGCTCGATCGCAAGCTGGCGAAGCACAAGGCGTCGCTCCTGGCGCTGCGGGTGATGGAGCGCCCGGCCGACCTCGCGGCGGTAAAGCGCTAGGCGGGCGTGTAGAGCGCCAGCGGCTCGCCGTAGCCGCGGATGCGGGCGTCGGCGACCTTGCGCAGGGCGAACCCCGGGCAGCGCTCGGCGGTCTTTTCCGACAGCAGGATGCGCGTGCCGTATTCCTTGTTCAGCTGCTCGAGGCGCGCGGCCAGGTTGACCGCGTTGCCGTGCACCGTGTAGCTCAGCCGCCCGGCCGAGCCGACCGCGCCCGCCACCACGCGCCCGGTGCTCAAGCCGACGCGGTTGCGCGCGCGCACGCCGGCGAAAGTCTGCGCATCGGCCGCGCGCACGATCTCGAGCGCGGCGCGCAGCGCGTTCGCGCCGTGGTCGCGCGCGGCGATCGGCAGGTTGAACACCGCGAGGATGGCGTCGCCCTGGAACTGCGTGACCACGCCCTGGTGGCGCTCGACGATCGCCACCACCACCTCGAAATACGCGTTCAGGAACTCGATCGTGCGGTGCGCGCCGAGCGCGTCGGTGAGCGCGGCGAAATTCTCCAGGTCGCACACCATCACCGTCGCCTTGGCCTCGACCGGCTCCAGCCGGCCGCCGCCGGCGAGCAGCTCGCGCGCCACCTGCTCGGGCACGAAGTGGCCGAGGGTCTCGCGCATCAGGTTGCGCTCGCGCAGGCCGGCGACCATCTCGCCGAATGAGCGGTTCGCTTCGTCGAGCTCGTAGATGCGGCTGCGCGGCAGCGCCTGCACTTCGCCGAGCTGGCCCTTGCGCACCGCGCGTGCCGCGCGCGCCAGCGCCTCGATCGGCCGCCCGATGCGGCGGCCGGCGACCGCGGCGAGCGACACCGCGACCACCAGCACGCCCAGCCCGGCGGCGATCGACCACACCACGCGCAGGATCGCGTCGCGCTGGCCGCCTTCCACCGGGTCGAGGTAAATCCCGATGGTCCACGGCGGCCCGCCGCTGGTCGCCATCTCCCGCGTGATGAACAGGTAATGCCGCCCGTCGATCTGGGCGCGCACCGCCCGGGAGCGCGTCAGGCCGCGCAGCAGCGGCGCGCCGCCGTCGGGCGAATCCAGGCGCGCGAGCACCGGGTCGCCGAACCCGGCGAGCGCCCGCATTTGTCCGCCATCCGGGTGCGCAAGCACCCGCCGTTCGGCATCGAGCACGAACGGTGTGACGCCGTGCTCGGCGCGAAACCGCGCCAGGTCTTCCGAACGCAGCCGCGTCTCCAGGCGCGCCTCGAGCGCGTCGAGCAGGGCTTCGGCCTGCTGCGCGATCAGCGCCTGCGTCGAGCGCCAGCCCTGGGAGGCGCTCACGTAAAGCGTCACGCCGACCGCGGCGGCGACGAAAGCGCCCAGCCCGGTGACGGCGATGGTGGCGAACGAGACGCGGCGGCCTGGCATGCCAGCGACTCTCGGCCGTGCCGGAGCGGTGCGGCTTGACCTAGGTCAAACGGGGCGCCGTCCCGTTTCCTACGATGGCGGCTCATGGAAAATTCGTACAACTACAGGGTCGTGCGCCAGTTCGCGCTCATGACCATCGTCTGGGGCGTGGTGGGGATGGCGGTCGGCGTGCTGATCGCCGCCCAGCTGCTGTGGCCCGAGCTCAACTTCGGCGTGCCCTGGCTTTCGTACGGCCGGCTGCGCCCGCTGCACACCAACGCGGTGATCTTCGCCTTCGGCGGCTGCGCGCTGTTCGCCACTTCCTATTACGTGGTGCAGCGCACCGCGCACGCACGGCTGTTCGGCGACAAGCTTGCCGCCTTCACCTTCTGGGGCTGGCAGGCGGTGATCGTGGCGGCGGCGATCACGCTGCCGCTCGGCTACACCCAGGGCAAGGAGTACGCCGAGCTCGAGTGGCCGATCGACCTGCTGATCGCGGCGGTCTGGGTTTCGTACGCAGTGGTGTTCTTCGGCACGCTGTGGAAGCGCAAGGTGCCGCATATCTACGTCGCCAACTGGTTCTTCGGCGCCTTCATCATCACCGTGGCGCTGCTGCACATCGTGAACAGCGCGGTCATGCCGGCGACGTTCTGGAAATCGTACTCGGCTTATTCCGGCGCGCAGGACGCGATGGTGCAATGGTGGTACGGCCATAACGCGGTCGGCTTCTTCCTCACCGCCGGCTTCCTCGGGATGATGTACTACTTCATCCCGAAGCAGGCCGGGCGCCCGATCTACTCCTACCGGCTGTCGGTGGTGCACTTCTGGGCGCTGATCTTCACCTACATGTGGGCCGGCCCGCACCACCTGCACTACACCGCGCTGCCGGAGTGGACCCAGTCGCTCGGCATGGTGTTCTCGCTGATCCTGCTCGCGCCCTCCTGGGGCGGGATGATCAACGGCATCATGACGCTGTCGGGCGCGTGGCATAAATTGCGCGACGACCCGATCCTCAAGTTCCTGATCGTCTCGCTTTCCTTCTACGGCATGTCGACCTTCGAGGGGCCGATGATGTCGATCAAGACGGTGAACGCGCTGTCGCACTACACCGACTGGACCGTCGGCCACGTGCACTCGGGCGCGCTCGGCTGGGTCGGCCTGATCACCATGGGCTCGATGTACTACCTGATCCCGCGCCTGTTCGGCCGCACGCAGATGTTCAGCGTGCGCGCGATCTCGCTGCACTTCTGGATCGCCACCGTCGGCATCGTGCTCTACATCGCGGCGATGTGGATCGCCGGCGTGATGCAGGGCCTGATGTGGCGCGCGGTGAGCGAGGACGGCACGCTCACCTACACCTTCGTCGAGAGCGTGAAGGCGACCTATCCGTTCTACGCCATCCGCCTGCTCGGCGGCGCGCTCTACCTCTGCGGGATGCTGATCATGGCCTGGAACGTGGTCCGCACCGTGGCCGACGCGAAACCCGCCGAGGCTTTGATTCCGGCTCCGGCCCACGCATGAAACTCACTCACGACCTGATCGAACGCAACCAGGCCCTGTTGATCGTATTGGTTGTATTGGTTGTTGCAGTCG
>Ga0310890_10000539_pt1 | contig 12591 bp, 9 predicted proteins | sample T20D3metaG_FD_203751 | JGI IMG/M metagenome (GOLD analysis project Ga0310890, IMG submission 203751) | Lab incubated soil microbial communities from West Virginia University Organic Research Farm, Morgantown, WV, United States - T20D3 | ecosystem: Environmental > Terrestrial > Soil >... | reverse complement strand
GGACCAGAGTTATTGGCGTCGAGCCTGGACCCTGCGTAAATGTGCCAACGATCGAATTGCCGTCCGGGCTCAGTTTCCCGTCGACGGTGATGCTCGCAACCGCAACCGCGAGTCTGACGGCGCCTCCCTGAACGGTGATCGTTGCCGGGATCGGGTTAGGCGCCTGATCGATGCTGTACAGCGTCGCGCTGAGCGTATTCCCCTGGCCCGACGCGGTCACGACAAAGACGAGGCGTAGTTTTTCGGCCAGAGTTCCCTGCCACTGCCCTACGAGATTCTGCGTCTGGGCACCGACGGCGCCGGACAATAGCAGGACCAGGACCGTCGTCCACCGCATGAGCGTCTTCATCGAATCTCCTTAAGGTCCACCTGAAGGCGGACACGACGACGTGTTTCGACCCACTGCTCGACGAGCAACGCCACCGGTCCGACCACGAACAGCGCGTAGAACGGCGCGTAGACGATTTCGTTGAGGCGCATCACCGTTTCGGTGGCGGCGATCAGGAACACGACCAGGCACTGCCCCTTCACCGATTTCACGGTCGTCTTGGGGTCGGTCACCATGAAGAACACGAAGAGCTGATACATCGGCCCCGTGATCGGTGCCACGTTGGCCACCCACGGGGTGGCGGTCCACCACGAGCGGAAGACCGAGAACACGAGGAACGACAGCACATACGTCACGGAGATGTGCAGCCGTCCGACACGCCACACGATGATGGTCCCGAGCAGCCAGATCACCGCCATCGGCGCAACCACGTTGCCCCACTGCACGCTGAGGACGGCCACCGTGGCCGGAGCGAGAAACACGACGGCGCTGACACCGAAGTTGGTCGGGTTCCACAGGTGACGGCCGCGGAAGCGCAGCACGTACTTGGACGTGATCGAAATGAGACTGGTGAGGACGTACGGCCAGAAGAACGGTGAGCGGACAAGGATGCCTGCGCTGATACCGCTGATGTACGCGCTCGCCGGATGCGGCCAGGCCCCGTATGTCAGGCGCCCCATGACGAGCTCGGCGCCGATGGCGGTGACGATCGCCAAACCGGTTCGCTCCCAGCCTTCGAGAATCCCGAACGACACGTGAGCCGTCAGCAGAATCGACGTGATCAGCAGCGGCGGAAGGAAACGGTTGTCGATCGCGAAGAACCGCTTCCACGGCGCAACTGCGCTGGCACGCGGCATCGCGCCTGCCCCGAGCGGAGTCGAGGGGCCTGCCCCGAGCCCGGTCGAGGGGCTGGTCTCAACGGCCACCGGACGCTCCTTCCTTCACCTTGTGCAGCCGGTCGATCGCAGGATGCTCGATCGTTTCGGTCGCACCCGAGGGCCAGCGAATCACGACGCGATCGACGGCCGTGGCGGCGCCAAGCCCGTAGTGCACGCGCCGCATGTTCTGCGCGCTGAACCCGGTTGCCGCCGCCACGATCTGCGCCTGCCTGCGGCCGGCCCAGTGCAGTTCCACATGCGCGCCGATGGCGCTGCGATTGCCCGCGCTCCCTTCCAACTCGAACTGAATCCAGTGACGTCCCGGCTCGACCGCGTTGCGATACACGAGCAGCGGCCCCTTCTGGTTGGCGACGATGACGTCGAGCATGCCGCGATTGCCGAGATCGGCCAGCGCGACTGCGCGCCCGTCGAACGTGTCGGTCGCGCCGACGACCTGGGCGACGTCGGTGAGACGGCCCGCGCCGTCGTTCACCCACAGGCGCTTCCGCTCGTGCCCGGAGAAACTGCGGCCGCGCATCGCCGGCCAGTTCTTCGCGTCGCCGATGATCGTGCTGTGGCCGCCCGCGATCACCCCGAAGTCGTACCAGTAGTCGCCGCGATTGCCTGTCGAGATGTATCCGTTCGTCAGGTAGATGTCCTGCGTGCCGTCGTTGTTCAGATCACCGAACTGCGCGCCCCAGCTCCAGCCGCCAAGGTCCACGCCGAGCGCGGGCGCCATGTTCTCGAAACCGGCAGGGTTCCGCGCCGACGCGGGCACCCAGAGATCGTTGCCCTGCACCAGATTGCCGGGCTCGGTGATGTTGGTCTTGTAGATCGCCAGGCGGCCGTCGTTGAACACGTCTCCAACGGAGGCGTTCATTCCGCTCTTGGGCGTCATCCCGACTCCCGTGTTGGCCGCCACGTCGTCGAATCGCTTGCCACTGCGATTGGCAAACAGCTCCGACACCCCGTAGTCATTCGACAGGAACAGGTCGGGATACCCCGTGCCGTGAAGGTCCGCCGCAACAAGCGCCAGCGTCCAGCGGCGGCTGCGAATCCCCATGGCCTCGGTGCGATCCTCGAACGTGCCGTCGCCCCGGTTGCGCAGCAGGTACTTGCGGCCCCCGTTGTTCGCGTACTCGAAGCTCTCCGGCATGATCTTCGTCGTCTCGAGCTTCCAGAGGTCGACGCCGTCCGGCCAGTACCCGGCGATGAACAGGTCGAGATGGCCGTCGCGGTCATAGTCCAGCCACGTCGCGCTGTTGGCGTTGACCCACGCCGGGAGGCCGGCGCGCTCGCCCACCGCGACAAACGATCGGCCCTCGATGTTGCGGAACAGTTCAGGGCGTCCGTACTTGTAGACCAGGACGTCTTCCCAGCCGTCGTTGTCGAAGTCGCCCCACACCGAGCCCATGGAGACGCCGGAGCCGCGGCGATTCAGGTCGGCCAGGCCGACGGTCTGCGCGACGTCCGTGAACGTGCTGTCGCCGTTGTTGCGATACAGCCGATTGAGGCTGTCTTCGGCGCTGTTGGTGACGTAGAAGTCCTGCCAGCCGTCGCGATCGAAGTCGGCGACGGTGACCGAGGCGCCCATCGCCGCCACCTGCGGCATGATGTGCTCGAGCTGTGCGTCGAACGTCGGCGCCTGGTGCGTAAACGTCACCCCCATCGCCTTCGCCGATTCCTTCAGGTGGAAGCCGTACCGGGTATCAGCGCCCTCGTCGTCCGGAAGGACCGGGCGCCCCTCGGCCTGCCTGTTCAGCGCGTAGACGGCGGTCAGCGACGCCACGAGGACGAACGTCCACGCGACCCACGCGATCCGCTGCCTGAGGGGTAACGCCATTCACTTGCCTTTCACCAGGGAATCCCGAGCAATGGAGGATCACACTTCGCAAGGGCGGACACAATAGTCCCTACAGACTAGGCGGGCGTTTGGAGTCAGTTCCGTTTTGCCGGGGTCAGCGCGTTCAGGAAACGCTCCGGCGTCACGTAGCGCGTGTGGTACTGCTGCCAGTCGCCCGGATACCGCCGGTACACCGGGTCGTCCTCGAGGGCGAGGCTGGTCGTCCCCGACCCATAGGCCGGCTTGTCGTGCGACGGCAGCGGCAGCACCGTCTGCGAGAAGCCGGTGTTGTAGTCGCCGTCCTTCTCCCATCCGTCGCCGATCAGGACGAAGTCACGTCGCCATCCCTGTGCGACGGCTGGAGCCTCCTTGAACTGAATGCGCATCTCGTCGCCGGCGTTCATGATCACGTAGCGGTCGTCCACGCGCTCGATGAGTTCCCGGACGTCGCCGAAGCGGGTGTGGTAACCAGTGAGATCGCGCCAGCGCGGCGACGTCGAGGCCACGCGATCGTATGCCGGGGTCTCGGGTACATCGCCTCGTGTCGAGACAGTCTGTGAGAAGCCCCGATAGCGGAGGTCCGCGCCCGAGACTGCGATTTGCGTCGTGCGCACCGGAGAGTCAGCACGCCGGCCGAGCATCAGCGAGTCCCAGTAGATCTCGAGGTTCGTCCGAAGACGGAGCCGCTGCGCGCCCTTCGCGCCGTTCAGATCAATCACCAGGGTCTTGTTCTTTCCGGCCGGGAAGCCAAGGTCTCCGTTCACCACGCGCCACGTCCCGTCCGGATTCCGCGCCTCGAGCGACAGTCCGCGCGGGGTGATGCCCGCCTGCGCAATCGCGACGTTGATGCTGCTGTCGGTCGGATAGATCCAGCCGCTCGCGAGCAGCACGTCCGCGCCGGCATCGTCCAGCTCGATCTCGACGAAGTGATCCTCGGCGATCCCCTGGTAGCGGCCGCGCGAGAACGTCGCGAGGTACTGCCCGTCACCCTTCGCAACCGTCCCTGTGACGTCGGTGCCGCGATGGTCCCATGCCCTCTTCACCGCGCGCATGCCGCTGACCGCGTGCACCTTCAGCGCCGGCGGCGACGCCGCCGAGAAGCGCTCGTCCACGAACACCTCGGTGTCGTCTGAATGATCGACGGCGAGCAGCGAGACGTGATCGAAGAAATGGGTTTCCCACAGCTCCGCGGTGATCCGCACGTCGTAGAGCCCGTCGCGCGGCACGAGCTGATCGCCCCGGAGCCGGACCCAGTCTTCCGTCTGGGTGACACCTGCGGTGTCCTGGGCGTTGATGCGCAACCCCAGTGGCGATCGCCACAGGAAGTCGGTGACGAACACCATCCGGGATCCGTCCCACGCAAACACCCACGGACAGGAGCCCTTCAAGCGCTGCTCCGCAACCAGCACGCCGTCCACCTTCACGCCGAACTCCGCCTGTGGAACACCGTTGGGCCAGACGATCCGCGCGACGTCGATGTCCGTTTGCGTACCGAGTCCGACATGTACCGGGCCGCCGGTCAGCATCTGCTTCTGGAACAGCGGGCCTGCGCGCACCTCGACGTACCCGCCGACGCCGAAGGAATTGATGCGTTGATCGCCTGCCGTTTCCTGAGCGCGGGGACGAATCTCCTTCCAGTGGTAGTTGGTCGTCCCCTTGTTCACGAGCTGCTGGACGCTGAACGGAACGCCGAACAGACGCACGGGCGCAATCGCCGCCAGGTCCAGCCGTCCATCCATGTTGAGATCGCCCACAGGGAAAATGTTCCCGGCCATCAAGGCGTCGAGCAGGATCAATCGGCCGCCGGTATCGCCCAGCCAGAGATGTGTCGCTTCCGTCCCGGAGGCGAGCAGATCAATCGCGCCGTTGTTGTCGAAGTCCGCGGCGACGAGACGCGACGCTGAAATCATCGGCTCCGCTGTCGGCCAGGAGCCGAGGTCCCGAACGGTCCATTTGCCGCCACTCAGGGACGCGCCACGCAGGACCCCGGTCCGCTCGAGCGCGACGATGTCGAAGGAACCGTCGCTGTCGATGTCGGCGACGGTGAACGCGACGGGAATGACGGACGCCTCGGGCAAGCGTACGAAGTCTCCAGCCTGGCGATTGGCGTACACCTCGATTCGGGCCGAGCCGTTGAAGATCGAGCCCAGAAAGGCGGCGTCGGGATCTCCGTCGCGATCCAGATCCGCCCAGGCGAACTGCGTCACGTCGCTGAGGCCCTGAAAGAGCGACGTGTCGGACGTCCAGCTCCCATTGCCGTTGTTGCGAAGAACGAACGGCTGACCGACATGCGGAGCGGCCACCAGATCGAGGTCTCCGTCCATTTCGATGTCGGCCGGCCAGATGCCGCGGCAGACGCAGCCCGCGGCGGTCTCGTCCTTCGGTGTCCGGTCGACAAACCGGCGATCTGCCTGCTGAATGAACAGCCGTATGCCACCGGTTCCGGCCACGATGATGTCCCGCCGGAAGTCGTTGTTGATATCAGCGATGGCGACTCCCTGAGCGTCCGGTGGAGCTCGATTGTCGAGCCGCGAGGGAAACGGCAAACGCACGCCCGGTTCGTTCACGACGCTGACGCTGTCGAACTCTACGGCAACAATGCGCGGTGCCTCGTCGCCGTCCGGCGGAATGGCAGCCAGCGTCACGACGCGTGTCTTCAGTGGTTCTCCGATCGGCTCAGTCGCGAACGAAATCCTCAAATCGCGGGGAGCAGGCGTGGACGACGGTGGCGTCAGCGCGAGAAATCGATCGATCGGCTCTGAAATCAGCTCGGTGGGTGTGCGGATGGCCCCCAGATCCTCGACGAACGACGGCACACGCGAGAGGACGTTGCGCAGCTGGGCTGTGGTCAGCGGCATCGCCTGCATATCGCCCGACGCGACGGCCTGTTGCAGCGCCTGATACTGCTCCGCGGCTACCGGAGGCCAGTTGGCAGCGGCGGGCTTCAGCCGCTCGACCGCCTCGTTGAGCCGCTGGCGATCCTGCACCCTCGCAGCGATGCGGGCGCGTTCGACGATAACTGCAACATTCTCCGGAGCAAGCTTCGCGAGCTCGTCCATCAGGGCCAGCGCCTGCTTGTCGCCGTCCGGCAAGGCTGCCCGCTCAATCTCCTCCGCCAGCGCAAACCGCGGGAGCGGGTCGTTGGGTGCAATCATCGCGGCGCGTCGCAGATGCGCCAGTCCTGCCTCGATCTGCCCCCGTGATATCTCCATCCGGCCGGCCAGCAGTTCGAGCGACGCGTTGTCCGGCATGAGCATCAGCGCCCGCTCGATCGGTTCAGCCGCAGCGTCGAGCTCGCCCTGCCGGAGATGCGCCAGTCCCAGATTCGCCCACCCTGCAGGCTCCTCCGGAACACGGGCCGTCACTTCCGCGAATTCCCGTTTCGCGTCCTCGAGCAGGCCGACGTCGAGTGAGGCGAGGCCGCGGTAGAACGCACGCGTCGCCTGCTCGTAGACCTCCGAACCGGGACCGGGCAGTGGGGCCTTGCGGCCGAGGAACCAATAGCCGGCGGCAGCAGCGACCGCTACCACCGCGGCCAGTGCGATGAGGATGAGCCTCTTATTCGACACCGAGATGCAGTTGACGTTCGAGTTCGACGAAACGCCGCGCCTCGGCGGGCGCCGGACGCAGCAGCGACACCACGATGGCCGTGGCAAACGACAGCGGGATTGTCACGATGCCCGGATTCCTGAGCGGGAACCAGGCTTCGGCGTGCTTGAGCACGTCGAGCTGGATGGTCGGCGACAGGTAGATCAACGTCAACGTCGACACGGTTCCGACGATCATGCTGGCCTGCGCCCCGGCCGTCGTCAGACGGCCCCAGAAGATGGACAGCACCAGCGCAGGAAAGTTTGCACTCGCGGCAATCGCAAATGCGAGCCCGACCATATACGCGACGTTCTGACCCTTGAAGGCGATCCCCAGCGCGATGGAAAGGCCCGCGAGCACGATGGTCGCCAGCCTCGCGACAACGAGCTGCTCGCGCTCATCCGCATCTGCGCCGCGCACGACGTTCACCCAGAGGTCGTGTGACAGCGTGGCCGCACCCGACAGTGTCAGGCCGGCGACGACCGCGAGAATCGTCGCGAACGCCACAGCCGCAATGAAGCCCAGGAACGAATTGCCGCCGATCCCTTTCGCCAGCAGAGGCGCCGCCATGTTGCCGCCGGCGTCAACGGCCGTAATCGCGTCACGTCCGATGAGCACCATCGCGCCAAAGCCGAGGATGAACGTCAGGAGATAGAAGAAGCCGATGAACGCCGTCGCGTATCCGACGGACGTCCGCGCCGTTTTCGCGTCCGGCACCGTGTAGAACCGCATCAGGATGTGAGGCAGGCCGGCCGTGCCGAGCATCAGGGCAAGACCGAGCGAGATCGCGTCAACGGGATCGCTGACCAGCCGGCCGGGGCTGAGCACGCTATCGCCATAGCGCGCCTGCGCCGCGGCGAACAAGGCAAGCGGGTTCATTCCAAAGCGTGACAGCACGAGCAGCGCCATCAGCGTGGCGCCGCCGAGCAGCATCACGGCTTTCACGATCTGCACCCACGTCGTCGCGATCATCCCGCCGAACAGCACGTAGGCCAGCATCACCATCCCGACGATCACGATGGCGGTCTCGTACGGGAGCCCGAACAGCAGTCGAATCAGGTTGCCGGCACCCACCATCTGCGCGATGAGATAGAAGGTGATCACCGCGAGCGCGCCGATCGAGGCCGCGATTCGGATCGGCGTGGCGCGCAGCCGTGCCGCGAGCACGTCCGCGAAGGTATACCGTCCGAGGTTCCTCAGTGGCTCGGCGATCAGGAACATCACGATGGGCCAGCCGACCAGCCAGCCGACGGAGTAAATCAAGCCGTCAAAGCCAGACAACGCCACGAGCCCGGCAATCCCGAGAAAGCTTGCGGCGCTCATGTAGTCGCCAGCGAGCGCCAGTCCGTTCTGGAAGGCGGTGACGCTGCGGCCGGCGGCGTAGAACTGATCGGTAGTGCGCGTCTTTCGCGCGGCCCAGACCGTGATGCCGAGTGAGAGGCCGATGAAGGCGATGAAGAAGACGATCGCGGTGACGTTGGGTTCGCCGAGCGCCGTCATCGTCTGCCTCCGGCGTCAGCCCGCACGCGCAATCCATCGAGCGACGCGTCGTAGTGCGCGTTCGCCCATCGGATGTACGTCCACGTCAGCACCCACGCCACGACGATGACGAGTGCGCCGAGCAGAATGCCAAGGCTCAGTCCGGGCGCGAGCGTCGTGCCCAGCAGAGGCTTGTTGAAGGCGACAAGCAGGATGAACCCGAAGTATGCGGCCATCATCGCCACGGTCAACGAAACGGCGATGCGCCACCGCGCGGCTGAGACGGCTTCCAGGGTGGAGTGTGTGGGCATAAAAAAACTCCCAACCGCCAACCCGGATGGTCGGCAGTTGGGAGTTGGATTCTACTTCGTAGGGCGGGCCTTTACGCCTGCCGATACGACCTTACCGGTTGTTGCCCGGCTTCTCGTCCGGCGCGCCGATGCCCGACGAGCCGACGAACAGCTTCTTGCCGTCCGGGAAGGTGATGTCGCGGCCATTGGCGCGGTTCGAACCGTCCTTCGCCTGGAAGCCCTCGACGACGATCTCGGTGCCCTCGGGCAGCGAGTTCTTGTTCCAGCCGCGGCGCAGCAGAGCGTTCGGTGCGCCACCTTCGACCATCCAGCGCTCCACCTTGCCGTCCGGGGTCTTCACGTCGATGTGAATCCAGGAGTGCGGATTGATCCACTCCATCTTGACGACGGTGCCCTTCATCTTGACAGGCTTCTTCGCGTCGAACTCGGCCGCGAATGAGTGGTGCGCCATGACCGGTGCTGCAGCCGCGATAAGCAGCGCGGCGCCGGCGATAACGCTGAACAATTTCGTACGCATCGGGTTTCTCTCCTGCCTAGAAACTATATGTGACTGCCGTCCCGGATCGTCAAACTGAAGCGGTCCGCTGGACAGTATAGCTTAATCGCCGGAACCTACTCAGAAGCCTTCTTTTTCAGGTCTCCGTAGAGCAATTCTTCCGAGAATTCCACACACTTGTATTCCAGGAGCTGCGCGTTCGGCTCGACGCGACGATAGAGCGGCATGCTGATCGTCCACGGCCGGGTGAAGGTCTTCGGGTCCTCGATCCGCGCCGTGTAGTTCAGGACGTTGCCACCGGTGCCCGGTGCAACTGAGTACCGCTCGGTCACCACGAGCGCCTCGCTGTGGTGGTTGCCGGCGCGGTCGAACCAGGACAGGTCGTTGAAGCCCTTCGCCTCGATGACGAGCGTGTCGCCCTCCCACTTGCCGTTCGACCATCCCATCCAGCTGTCCACCGGCGCTTCGGTGTGGTTGCTCATGTGGACGATGCGATTGGAGCTGGCGTACTCGTAGACGAAGAGGATGTCCTTCTGCCCCTGAACGATCTGGAAGGGGTACGGCATGTAGGTCGCTCGCGGCAGGCCTGGCATGTAGCACTTCGCCTCGGGATCACCCTTTGGCCAGCTCGCCTGGTTCTCCGCGCGCTTCTTGAGACCAGCCGGCGTGTACGGGATCGTCCCGTTGTTGTCGGTCAGGACGGTCTGCCCCGCCGGAATCGCGAAGACGGCGCCGAGCTGCCAGAACGCAGTCGACGACGCCGAGTGATCCTCGAGGTTCCAGTTGGCGGTGTTGATCGCCTGATAGATGCCATTGAGGTTCGGCCGGCCAGCGATGCGGTCCGGACGAGCGGGAGCCGCACCACGACCCTGCGCGGGCGCTGCTGCGCCACGCCCCTGGGCCGGCGCTGCCGGTGCCGGTGCAGCTGCACCGCCCTGACGCCCCTGCTGTGCCGTGAGGGTCAGCGTGACTGCCGCTGCCATCGCCATCGCTATGAATGCGCCTGTATACCGCTTACGCATGTGCCTAGGTCTCCTCTGAATCTCGTGGAAAAAAGCTATACGTGCCCGCTGCTTCTATCAAAGATGTCGCGCAGGTGTCAAGGAATCCGCCAGTTCTGTTCGGACGATGGCGGCTCCCGCTGCCAGCGCATGCATCTTACCGCGAGCGGCGGCCTGGCTGCGTGGCACCAGGCCGCAGTCCGTGGTCGGTTTGAGCCTCGCGGCAGGCACGTATTCGAGCGCCCGGCGGATACGTCCGGCAACGGTTTCTGGCGTCTCGACCTCCTCTGAGCCGACGTCGATGACGCCGGCCAGGACGTCCTTGTCGCCGGCTTCGCGCAAGACGGCGGGATCCACCCCGGACGCCGCACACTCCACCGAAATCTGATCCACGCCGCTGCGGGCCAGGAGCGGAAGCGTCGCACCGTAGTGACCCCAGCTGCTGTTCGTCGACTTCCAGGCCAGGACCAGCGGCGTGCCATACCCGTAACAGATATGTACGGCCTTCACCGAACGGACGCCATCCATGGCGTGCTCGAGTGCCTCGATACCCCACTGCCCCACTTCGTCGATGAACACGTTGAAGCAGGGCTCGTCGAACTGGATGACGTCGGCGCCGGCGTCAACCAGCGCGCGCGCTTCCTCGTTCAGGATGGCCGCAAACTTCATGGCCAGCGACTGATGGCTGCTGCCGTAATGCTCGTCAGCCACGTCGTCGGCCATCGTCATCGGGCCCGGGAGCGTGACCTTGAGGCGGCGGCTGGTCATCGCCCGCGCGCGGCGGCACGCCTCCACGAGGATGGGTTCGCGGCGCGCGACCTCGCCCACAATGCGCGGAACGGCCATTGATTCGGTGTACCGGCCGCCGCGGGTCTGTTTCTTCGCCGTCCGTTCGACATCTATTCCGGCGAGACCGCCGAGGAAGTCCGTAATGTAGTGCCGCCGCCGCTGCTCGCCATCGGTCACGACGTCGAGCCCCGCTTCCTCCTGGTCGAGAATCGCGAGCCGCACGGCGTCATCCTGTGCGTCGAGCAGTTCGGTGCCGGACAGCCGCCACGGCGCGCGCAGTTTGTTCGGCTCGGCGAGCCACGCTGGCTTGGGCAGGCTTCCGACGATAGATGTTTCGAGCATTTGAGAAATGACGATCGATGATTTGAGGATTTGATTACATCATCGATGAAATGGTCATTGGATCAATATCGACATCATTTGATCCAATGATTCCTTCATCGATGAATCAATCAAATCATCATTCATCATTCATCGTTCATCAATTCGTACCACGAACCGCCCCCGAGCGCGTCCATCCGCGAGCGTCGTGAACGCTTCCGGCAACGCGTCGAGGCCGATTTCCTGAACCGCGATCGCGAGGGCCGGCTTCATATCGGTGGCGAGCCGCTGCCAGACCCTCCGCCGGATCTCCATCGGACAGGTCACCGAGTCGATGCCGATCAGGCTCACGCCGCGAAGGATGAACGGGATGACCGTCAGCTTGAGGTCGATGCCACCGGTCAGGCCGGTGCTCGCGATGCCGCCCCACGCAGTGGTCGTCTTCACGACCCATGACAGCAGCTCGCCGCCCGCGGCGTCCACCGCCGCGGCCCACTTCGCGCTCTCGATTGGCCGATCGCTGAACTCAATCGAGTGCCGTGACAGTACGTCCGAGGCGCCAAGCCGCCGCAGATAGCTGCCCTCCGCCTCTTTACCCGTTATCGCCGTCACGGTGTACCCGAGCGCCGCAAGCGCTGCGGTCGCCACGCCACCGACGCCGCCCGTCGCGCCCGTGACCGCTACGGGACCGCGCGCAGACGTGAGGCCGTTGTCCTCGAGACGCATGATCGCCAGCGCGGCGGTGAATCCCGCGGTTCCGAACACCATCGACTCGCGCAACGTGAGTCCAGAAGGAAGCGGCACCACCCAGTCTGCCGGCACGCGCAGGTAATGCGCGTATCCACCGTCGTTCCCGACACCGATCTCATAGGAGGTGGCGATGACCTGGTCACCCTCCTTGAAACGCTTATCCGTGCTGGACACGACGGTGCCCGATGCATCGATGCCGCCGATGCGCGGGAAAGTGCGGATGATCCTCGACGTCGTCGCCGCCAGCGCGTCCTTGTAGTTCACGCTCGAGTACGCCGTCTTGATGACGACGTCACCGGGAGTGAGATCGTCGATCGTCGTCTCCACGACGTGCCCGGCGATGTGCCCGTCTGCGTTGACGATCCTGAACGCGCTGAATGGTGACCTGCCCATAACGCCTACCCTCGATTCCGAATGTACTGCCGGTCGATGCGGAATGCGAGTGCGCTCATGCCGATCATCAGGAGGCCGAACAGGACCAGCGCGAGCGGCCAGCCGACCGAGTCGGCGAAGTGCTCACCGGTAAACCATCCGGTATACGCGAGTATTGCGCCGGTCGCCACGAGCAGCAGCGTCCGGCTCTGAATCGCCGCGCTCAGGTAGACAAAACCGCTGGCTGTCAGAATGAACAGGATCTCGAACGGCGTGCCCTCGACGATGTCGAAGAGGCCGTAGAGGAACGCGATGCCGCCGACGAGATGAATCGGCGGCGTGATCAGGCTGTGCGGCGTCCGATCGATGCCGATGGCCGCGAGGAGAAGACTCGCGCCGAGCACCAGCGCACCGCGCTCGTCGTCCAACTGCAGG
>Ga0310890_10000535_pt1 | contig 12630 bp, 14 predicted proteins | sample T20D3metaG_FD_203751 | JGI IMG/M metagenome (GOLD analysis project Ga0310890, IMG submission 203751) | Lab incubated soil microbial communities from West Virginia University Organic Research Farm, Morgantown, WV, United States - T20D3 | ecosystem: Environmental > Terrestrial > Soil >... | reverse complement strand
GTGCGCCGCGGTTTTGCGCGATGCGCATGCTGAACGTGGGGCAGAAGGGCCTCGTTGATCGAAGTCGCAGTGGCGTGGCTGGCATGCGCGAATCGCCGTCCCCTAACGTCTCCCTGCGTAGCACGTAGGCGCGGCATGCCTGGTCAGCCCGCGGTGCTGGTCGAATGCATTAGTGCCTTTCTGCGACTAATTACGCTGCACCAGCCGTATTTTCGGGGACCTGTACCCATGCTCCAGTTCGCCTTAGCAACGCGCCATCTGCGGCATAGCCGGCGTCGCCAACACACGGGCACTAGAGCAGTGCAGGGTTCATTGGGGGGAAGGCTCGGACCGTGGGTCGGGCCGGCCGCCGCTCGTGCCGGCAATGCTCGGTCCCAGCTGAAACGCGACGGTCGGCGTCTTCTTAACTGCGTTCTCGCGTGAGATCCTATGCTCGCGAGCAGCACCAGGCCGGTGAGTGTGGGGCCCCAATCTCAACCACCCACGCAGCGTCAATCGAAGAGCTTGTCAGTCTTCGATCTGACGAGCCGGAGTCAGCTCGTGACAGTCGTGACGGTCGTGACGGTCGTGACGGTCGTGACGGTCTTCATGATAATGTCGAGACCCAAGACGCTCGCCGAACGCTGTCAGTCGCCTGGGGTCAGTGATGGGAGCTTGTTAAGGTCATCGACGTTTTTCAGGTCCATTATCGAGAGCGCGGGTCTCGGGCGCTCGGTACTGCACGGACAGATGGGCAACGTCCCCAATGATCCGGGCAGCTTCTCAGCTGAACCTTGGTGGGGCTCGATCCAATGCGCTTCAGTGGCTGCGCTCGCCTCCATTCGGGCGCAACCCAGTCCCGCTTTGAGTTTCGTTCCCCGTGCGGCCTGTCAGGCTTATACGGGGCGAACTTGAGATTCAGCGAGCTCGGGCTTGAGATGTTTCACGTGGAACAATTGCTGTCATGTTTCACGTGAAACGTTCTGGCAGGGCACCCAGGGCGTTTCTATATTTCGCCCCCCGCGGACCAGCCGACCCGTACCAATCGATGCAGTGGCCAAAGTCGTAGCAATCGCCAATCAGAAAGGTGGAGTAGGAAAGACCACAACCGCCGTCAACCTCGCTGCAAGTCTCGCCGTGGCAGAGCAACGCACCTTGCTCATCGACGGCGACCCCCAAGGGAACGCGTCGAGCGGCGTAGGCCTCAGTCGAGAGACGCTCGGACGTACTGTATACGAGGTGCTGATCGGAGCGGCGTCACTCGGTGACATCATCCAGCGCGCAGTGCAGTTCAAACACCTCGACGTCGCGCCCGCGACGGCGGATCTCGCTGCTGCCGAAGTCGAGTTGGTGGACCAGCCACACCGCGACCGAGCAATGCGGAATGCGCTGGCACCGATACGGGATGAGTACGACTACATTCTGATCGACTGTCCGCCATCCCTCGGCATTATCACGGTCAACATGCTCGTGGCCGCCGATTCTCTCCTGATCCCCGTCCAGTGCGAGTATTACGCGCTGGAGGGCCTATCCCAGCTCCTGAACACCGTGCACCTCGTACAGCGCAGTCTGAACGAGAGCCTGGCGTTGGAAGGAGTGCTTCTGACCATGTACGACGCGCGGCTGAATCTCTCTCGGCAGGTAGCGGCTGAAGCGCGAGAGTATTTCGCCGATCAGGTATTCGAAACGATTATTCCGAGAAACATCCGGCTGGCTGAAGCGCCTAGCTTCGGAAAACCCATAGTGTTGTACGACGTGGCCTCCATCGGCGCGCAGTCGTACATGAGTGTCGCACGAGAGCTCTTGGCGCGGAACGCGTCGGGAGTCGAGACCCTACCAACCGAGCCCGCAAACCATCAAGCACCGGTAACACTGCTTTCCGACGCTCTCCCGGTCCATCTCAGCGACCGCGATTGACGACGGCCACCCAATGCGCGCCTGGACCTGCCGCCATGCCGGACAAACCTCGACGACTGGGACGCGGGCTCGAAGCCCTGATTAGCGCTGCCGCACAACCTGGCAGCCAACCGTCGACCTCGAGCCAGGGCGATGTGCCCGCATTGGCTCCGCCTGAATCACCATTCCGCCAAATCGACCTGAAGCTCATTCGGCCGAACCCGTTTCAGCCTCGCAAAGAGTTCAGGGACGAAGATCTGACGCAATTGCAGGCTAGCATTGCGGCGACCGGCTTGCTGCAGCCGGTGACGGTTCGCGCTGTCGGTGATCATTTCGAGCTTATCGCCGGAGAGCGACGCGTACGTGCCGCAACCCGGCTTGGTTGGACTGATATTCCAGCGATCGTGAAGGACTACGACGACCGAGCGCTGCTCACGCTCGCTCTCGTCGAGAACCTCCAGCGAGCCGACTTGAACCCTATCGAGGAAGCGGAGGGATACAGCCGGCTGGTCGCCGAGTTCTCGTTGACGCAACAGGAAGTGGCGAACGTCGTCGGCAAAGACCGGTCGACCGTTGCTAACTCGTTGCGGCTTCTTAACTTACCACAAGTCGTTCGTCGTATGCTCCAGGACGGACAGCTCACCGTGGGACATGCGCGGGCGCTGTTAACGCTCCCGAGCGAACGTGTAATCACCGACCTCGCGCGTGAGATCGTCGCCAAGAACCTTTCCGTCCGCGACGTCGAACGCCGTGTGAAACAGGCAGCCCCACCCACGCGTCAACCCAATGCGGCGATGGCCAGTCCGAATGGCGCGGCGCGCATGGCCGAAATTCGTCGCTTGACCGATCGCCTCCGGCGACGCCTGCAAACGGACGTGACTGTCCAGATCGACGAGAAGGATCGAGGCCAGCTCCGAATCACGTTCTATTCGGCGGACGACCTCAATCGGTTGATCGAGCTCATTACGGGACACACCACCGAGGACTTGTAATGCCCTTCGGATTCATGAACCGGCTGCGGAACGGATACGGCAACATCTACACGCCACACGCCGGTTCCATGATCATCCAGGTGCAACGCGAGACCGGGCTGGCAAACCGCACCATCATCATCAGCGAACGACAGGTGGCACTGGTGCGCGTGCTCGGCTCGCGCATCGGAGCTATCGCGGCAACCGTGTTTCTGGTGACGTGGCTGTTGTTCGCCATACAAAGTGTACGGGTCCCAGGACTGTCCGGACGCATTGCGGAGCTCGAGCGTGACAATCGCCGCATCGATTCGTTGCAAATAGCGCTTTCACGCATGCACGGGCGGTACGAGCAGGTGCGGCAGATGCTCGCCGCCTCCGGCGGTGTATCCGTGAAAGCCGATACACCAATCGCCAAGGCGGCGCTGCCTAACGCCGATGTGCACGAGCCACGCGATGCGAGCACGCCCACCGCACCACCCGCGCCGCGAGACACGTCAGGAACCGGCGTTCGCTAGTTTTGCCGTCACGCATCATCCTTCGCTTGCCTGAAACCACCGTAGGTACCCGCAATGTCGATCTTCACCAAGCCGACCACCGAGAAAGCCCCTATGCGTAATGATTCGCAAGCACCGGACGCTGGTCTCTCCGTCATCGCACCGGGCATGAAGATCATCGGCGACATCGAGAGCACCGGTGTCGTGAAGATCGAGGGAACCGTTGTGGGCGCAATTCGAGGTGCGCGCCAGCTGCTGTTGGGCCGACAGGGCACTGTGCACGGCGACATTCGGGCACACGAGGTCGTGATTGGTGGAACGGTCGTTGGGACGATCATTGCGGAGGAACGCGTCGAGATTCAGGGAACCTCGAAGGTCGAGGGTGACATTCATACGAAGTCGATTGTAGTGCTCGAAGGCGGTGTCATTAACGGAACCGTCCGAATGGGCGAGACGGCCGCACAGGACAGCGCCCGCGATCGCCGAGAGCCCGCGACTGATACAGCACTCCGACCGGGGCTAGCCTTGAGTCAGTAGTTCAATCAGCTTCCGAGTCTGGGCGGACGACGTCCGGACTGTGGCGATTGCGCAAACAATTGATCGACACAGGCCTGCAAAGCATTCTCGGAATTCGGGTTATGAACGTGAGAGGTTCGCGGCGTCGGCATGCGGTTCGAGCAGCATTCGCCGTCGCCCTTGTGGGACTGCTCGCCTGCGATACAGGGCCGGCATCGAAGAAAACGGCCGCCCAACCAGACTCCGGACGCGCGGGGAAAGCATTTCGCGTTGCGTTGCTGACGCCAGGCCCCATTTCCGACAGATCGTGGAATGGCGGCGCCTACGACGGGTTGATGGCGATTCGCGACTCGCTGGGCGCACAGGTGAGTCACGTCCAGACGAAGACGCCTGCCGAGTTCGAGGAGAATTTTCGCCAATACGGTGCGCAGGGTTATGACCTCGTCATCGGGCATGGGTTCGAGTTCCAGGACGCAGCGATCCGCGTAGCGCCCGAATTTCCAAAAACGCTGTACGTCACCACATCCGGTAACACCGTTCGGCCAAACGTCGCCGGAATACAGTTCGCGTTCGAGGAAGCTTCGTATCTCGCCGGGATTCTTGCTGCGGGGATGACGAAGTCCGAAGCCATCGGTGCCATCGGCGGCACCGAGTTGCCGCCGGTCAAACGCAGCTTCGAGGCGTACCGCGCAGGCGCCAGGTCGGTGAACCCCCGGATAGGCGTCGTGATCTCGTACGTTGGCAACTGGGACGACGTGAGCGCCGGGAAAGAGCAGGCGCTCGCGCAAATCGGCCGTCGTACCGACGTCATTTTTCAGAACGCGGATGCAGCCGGCTTGGGCGTGTTCCAGGCCGCACGCGAATCGCGATCCGCTTACGTGATCGGCGCGAACGCTGACCAGAATGCCGTAGCGCCTGAAGTCACGCTCGGGAGTGTCGTTATCGACCTGCGACACGCCTTCCTGTTCGTGGCCCGCGAAGTCAAGGAGCAGACGTTCACGCCACGCGTCGTCTCCCTGGGCGTACGCGAGAATGTCGTTAGGCTCGTGATCAATCCAACGCTGGACGCGCGCATCCCCCAGGCGACACGTGCGGCGATCGACTCAGTCCAGAAGCGTTTGTTCGCAGGATCCCTCCGGCTGGTAGACTCCACAGGCGTATTTGTGAGTCAATGACCGACCTGGCGACGATCGCCGGTCACCTGGATGCGTTGCTCGGTACCGCTACGATTCCGGACTATCCAGGCGCGGTGAACGGCGTTCAGCTGGCGAACCGGGGTGCGATCCGCCGCATTGCCGCGTCGGTCGACATCTCGAAGCGGGTTATCGGCAGCGCGATAACGGCTGGGGCGAACCTGCTGATTGTACACCACGGCATGTTCTGGGGAGGCGTGCAACCGATAATCGGCCCCGCATACGAGCGCATCCGCATGCTCGTTGCGCATGACATTGCCGTGTATTCGTCGCACCTGCCGCTCGACGCGCATCCGTCGTTAGGTAACAACGTGTTGCTCGCTCACACGCTTGGACTCGAACCGGCCGGCGGGTTCGCGCGATACAAGACGATCGACGTGGGAGTCCGCGGAGAAACGGATCTCGAGACGACAGAGCTCTGCAATCGCGCCGAGGCGTTCGCTCGACGCCACGGGGGTGGCGTCCGGGCTACCACGATTCCTTCAGGACATCGAACGCGGCGTTGGGGCATCTGCACCGGCGCCGGAGCATCGACTGAAACGCTGCTCGAAGCGCAGACGCTTGCCCTCGACACTCTGGTCGTCGGCGAAGGCCCGCATCACACCGCGGTCGCGGCCGACGAGGCGGGTCTTGTGGTCATATACGCCGGCCACTACGCAACCGAGACTCTGGGAGTGAGCGCCGTCGCGGAGCATCTCACGGTCACGTTCGGGATTCCGTCGACGTTCATCGCCGCCCCAACGGGATTGTGACCAGCACCACGCCGGTGCTCGCACTGGAGGGCATTGGCAAGCGGTTCGACGACGTCGTGGCACTCACGGATGCCTCCCTCGTCGTGCGACCAGGATCCGTCCATGCGCTGCTCGGCGAGAATGGTGCGGGAAAGACGACGCTTATGCGTGTTGCCTATGGGATGGTTTCTCCGGACCGCGGTGCCCTCAGAATCGCGGGCCGGACTGTTCGGCTGACGTCTCCAGCGGAAGCGATCGGCCATGGGATCGGGATGGTGCACCAGCACTTCACGCTGGTGCCGGCCATGACGGTGGCCGAGAACGTCGCGCTAGGTGGCCGGGGCCGTTTCGCGGCGAGCGAGGTAGCAGAACAGGTCCGGGTGCTTGCGACCGCGACCGGGCTTGCGATCGAACCCGATGCCCGCGTACGGGACCTGTCCGTGAGCGCGCAGCAACGCCTCGAGCTACTCAAGGCGTTATCGCGCGACGCGCAGCTGCTCATTCTCGATGAGCCGACCGCAGTCCTCGCTCCGGCCGAAGCAGACGATTTGCTGAGCCGCATCCGTCAACTGGCAGACGGGGGACGGTCCGTCGTGCTCATCACGCACAAGCTGCGGGAAGCAATGCAGGTCGCTGATGACATCACGGTGCTCCGGCGGGGAACGACGACACTTGCCTTGCCCCGTGCCGAGATCGACGATGATCGACTGATCACGGCAATGCTCGGGCAGCGAGACTATCTCCCGCCAACCGCGACGACGCCGTCCGTCACGGGGCCCGCAGGGCCCGCAGTCATATCCGCCCAAGGCGTGTCGGTCGCGGATGCACGTGGAACCACGCGTGTGCGCGAGGCCAGCTTCGATGTCCGCGGCGGGGAGATTGTCGGTGTTGCGGCCGTCGAAGGTGCGGGACACCGCGAGTTGCTGAGAGCTGTCGCGCGTCGTTCGCGGATCATTTCCGGGACGTTGCATGTCCCACCGGTTATCGGGTTCGTACCCGACGACCGACATCGCCATGGCTTGGTATTGGAGATGTCACTGACCGAGAACCAGGCGCTGAACGGCGCAGGGGCTCGGCGCGGTACGATCCACTGGGAGGACGCTGCACGGATCACCCGTGAGATTCTCGATCGATTCGACGTTCGGGCTCCGAGCGAGCACGTGCACGCAGGTGCCTTGTCCGGGGGGAATCAGCAGAAGTTCATCCTCGGACGTGAGCTTCACGGCCGGCCACCTGCGATAGTTATCGAAAATCCAACTCGCGGGCTCGATATCCGCGCTGCCGCCTACGTTTCGGAGCAAGTGCTCGAAGCGAGATCCTATGGTGTCGCTGTAATGCTCTACTCGACGGACCTCGACGAAGTCCTTGCGCTAGCAGATCGAATGCTGGTTGTTTTTGGCGGTCGGGTGCGAGAGGTTCCGGTGGACGGGCAGAGTGTCGGTCGTGCCATGCTCGGCGTCTCGTGAACCGGCAGCCTGGTCAGCGTGGCGCCGTGTTCCAATTGGCGGCGCTGTCGGCGGCAACGATCCTCGGGATGACGCCGTGGTTCAGCGCAACGGTCGCGGCACCGGGGATGATGGCTGAGTGGGGAACAGGCCCCGCCACAGCAGCCTGGCTGACGATTGCGGTACAGCTCGGATTTGTGGCGGGTACATGTCTGAGCGCTGGACTGATGCTGAGCGACAGATTCAGCGCTCGGAAGCTCGCCGCAGGATGCGCTCTCTGCGCTGGCGTCGCGACACTGTTGTTGGTACGTCGTGATACTGGGCCGAATCAAGCCATTGTACTCCGGGCGATCACTGGTATCGCGCTCGCAGGTGTCTATCCACCCGGGATCAAGATTGCCGCCGGGTGGTGGCGGGAGCGACGCGGAACTGCAATTGGCATTCTGGTCGGCGCGCTGACGATTGGCTCGGCCGCGCCCAACCTCCTTCGTTTGGGCATCGACGTGTCGCAGTGGCGAACCATCGTGGTCGCGGCTGCAGTCGGGGCGATGATATCCGCGGCAGTTTTCGCGTTGGTCGTCCGCGAAGGCCCATTTCAGGCTCCATCCGCCCCGTTCAATCCACGGGCGTTGCGAGCCGTCCTTCAGGATCGCGGCGTGTTGTTGGCGACGGCCGGCTACCTCGGTCACATGTGGGAGCTGTACGCCATGTGGAGCTCGATCGGCGCGTTCTGGATGTACGTGGCCGCCCAACGCTCCATCGCGCCTTCCGTCGCCGCCGTGTTTGCTTTTGCGACCATCGCTGCCGGGACGCTCGGTTGCGTGATCGCGGGAATCGCCGGAGACCGGGTTGGGAGACCGCTCGTGACGATTGTCGCGATGGCGCTCAGCGGAACCTGCGCCATTCTGATCGGTACGCTCGTATCGGCGCCGCTCGTTCTGCTGATTGCGGTAGCAATTATCTGGGGTGTGTCCATCGTCGCGGATTCCGCGCAGTTCTCCGCGTCGGTGACCGAGCTCGCTCCCAGTCGGTACGTGGGAACCGCGATCACAATGCAGACGTGCGTGGGATTCCTACTCACGATCGTGACGATACGCCTTGTTCCGGTTTGGGCGGATCTGTGGGGGTGGGAGCGCGCTTACGTACCGCTTGCAATCGGTCCGGCCCTTGGGATTGTCGCAATGTGGCGACTGCAGCGCTCGACCAGAGCGCACGCGCTGGGTATTCCGCTGGAGCAGTTGACGCGCGGGCCGAACACACACGATCAGTGAACTGGCATCACCTTCGGTTGCCCTCTTTGGAGGCACCTCGTTATTCATCGCCATGCGTCGACGCAGCTCGTCCGATTCCAATGCCCCGAACGGTTCACCGCCTTCGGCACGGCGGTCGCGCTGGCGCCCGTGGTTGCTGCTGCTGGCGTTCAGCGTTGCCTGGAAGGTCGTTGTGCTCACCCTCGGAGCTGCCGTCCCGCGCTGGGTGATTGACGACAGCGTGGATCACATTCCGCTGTCCATGCAGCCGTACGCAAACCAGGCCCGGGCGACTGCGCTGGCGCTCTGGGATGGTCCCATCGAGCGGCGAACGCTCGTCCGCTTGGTCAGGGTCGTGAGCGTCGACAGCGCGCGTAGTCGGGCGGCCGAAGAGTGCGGCGGAAAGAGTGCCCGCGTCCGTGCCTACACGTTCTTCGCCATTCCATACTCCGATGTTCGCACCGTATGCGGCAATGGCATCGTCGAGTATCGCGTGTTCCGACGCTGGAATAGGTGACGGAACGACTCCGGCGTAGCACCGCATGGCGGGCCGCCGGGCTGTTCGCGGCGTGCATTGCTCTCCTCGTGGCTGTCGCCGCCCTGGTGGCCGCCCTATCAGTCCTGACCGGACATGATCCGTTTCGGGCACTGGACGCGCTCTGGCGCGGCTCGCTCGGTTCGCGCTACGCGATTCTGTCGGCAACGCTAGTCCGCGCGACGCCGCTCATTCTGACGGGGCTGGCCGTGACGCTGGCATTCACGGCCGGTGTCATGAACATCGGGGCCGAGGGTCAGCTGCTCGCGGGGGGCGCTGCTGCAGCAACGGTCGACGCGATTGCCGGCCCGGCCGTGGGACGGCTGTCGGTTCCGCTCGCGTTGCTCGGTGGCGCTCTCGCCGGAGCAGGGTGGGCTTTCTTGCCTGCGTGGTTGCGTCGCCGCTTCGGAGTCCTCGAGGTCATCAGCACGATCATGATGAATTTCGTGGCGCTCTACATGGTTGGGTACCTCGTTCGCGGCCCGCTTCAGGAACCTCTTCGGATCTACCCGCAGAGCCCCGCGATATCGGAGTCCGCGCGCTTGCCGATCATCGTGAGCGGGACTCGATTGCATCTTGGCTTTTTCATCGCGCTCGTGTGTGGGGCGATGCTCTGGTGGGCGCTGCGCTCGACGGCTGCCGGGTTCCGCGTGAGACTGCTCGGCGCGAACCCTGACGCCGCGCGCAGCGCCGGTTTGATCGACGTTGGACGAACCGCGATGCGTGCCTTTCTCTTGAGCGGAGCGCTCGCGGGCCTGGCTGGCGCGATCGAGGTGAGCGGCGTGACGTACTCACTCTACGAGAACCTCTCACCCGGCTATGGCTACACGGCCATTGCCGTGGCACTGGTGGGTTCGCTCGATCCCGCACTGACGGTGGGCAGCGGCGTGTTGTTTGGCGCCCTCGAAGCAGGTGCTTCGGCCATGCAGCGCGATGCCGGTGTGCCATCCGTTCTCGCGACGGTCGTCGAGGCGTCGATCATCCTCCTGCTGCTTGGCGTCGCGGCATTGCGCGCCCCCGTGAAGCGTTGGCGTCGAGCTTTCGTGATGCGCCGGACAGCCGACGTCGTGCAGCGAGCGGGCGCTGAAGTACCGTGATCGACCCTGTCGCACCGTTTCTGGACGCGACAGTCCGCACGGCGACGCCACTCGCGCTCGCCGCGTTAGGCGAGACGCTCGTCGAGCGATCGGGAACGATCAATATCGGCCTCGAGGGCACGATCATCGCCGGCGCGTTCGGCGCTGTTGCGGTCGCGACAGCAGCTGGCGTTCCGGGCGCGTTCGCGGCAGCGATCGCCGCAGGGGTCCTGACGGCAGTGTTGCTCGCACTATTCATCGTGGAACTGCGGTCGGATGCCATCGTGACAGGGACGGCGGTGACCCTGCTCGCCCTCGGAACGACAGGGCTGCTATATCGCGCGATGTTCGGAACGGCGGGCGTCGCGCTGACCATTCCCACAGCTGGTCCCGTCCCGATCCCGCTGCTGTCGGACATTCCGGTGATAGGACGCGCGTTCTTCGCTCAGCCTGTCACCACGTACGTCGTGTACGGAACGGTCCCCGTGCTCGCCTGGTGGCTCTCACACACGCACGCCGGCCTGGCCCTGCGCGCCGTCGGCGAGAATCCTGCGGCGGCCGCGACGGCCGGAATTTCACCGCGACGCGTCCGCTGGTGGGCGCTGTGCTTCGGCGGTGCGTTAGGCGGCCTGAGCGGCGGCTGCCTGGTGGTCGCACAGGTTGGCACGTTCGCCGAAGGGATGTCAGCCGGCCGTGGCTTCATCGCGATTGCCATTGTGGCGCTCGGCCGATGGTCGCCGGTCGGAGTCGCCATTGCCTCCGTCCTCTTTGGCGCAGCCAGTGCCCTACAGTTCGTGTTTCAGTCGCTCGGATGGGCATTGCCCTATCAGCTTTTCCTCGCGCTCCCGTACATCCTGACGTTGCTCGCCCTCGCCAGCGTCGCAGGCCGTCATGCGGCGCCGGCAGCACTTGGGCGGCGTTAGCCCAGTCAGTCTCGTTACCCCACCCCGGGAAGCGGTCTTGCGTCCTAGCCGGAGTGTCAGCGTGTCGACGCGAACACCGCCTAGCATCTGCCGGTGAGCGCCTTCCGCGTCGCAGGTCTCGTCGTTGGTCGCGTCATTCGCTGCTTCTCCGGCCCACGTCCCGCTGCCACCACGAGTACGATCCACGTAGCGGTAGACGACCTGGGGCAGGAGCTCGACGGGTACACGATCCTCGCGCTTTCGGACCTTCACCATTCGCCCGGCCGGGACCTGGCATGGTTGCGTCACGCAGTGGACGCCGCGGAGGCCGCGTCACCCGACATGATCGCGTTGCTCGGCGACTACGGCGAGTCGTTCAAGCGGATGCCCGTGCAGTCGCGGCGCTGGTATCGTGACATCATGCGCGAGATGACGCCTGAGCTCACGCGACTCCGAGCGCGTGATGGTGTCGTTGCCGTTCTCGGCAACCACGACTACTACGCGGGTGCGGCGGCAGTCACGGAATGGCTGACCAGCATGGGCATTGATGTCCTGGTCAATCGCGCCCGGCGTGTGCTGAGATCAGGAAGTGCGTTGCGCGTTGCGGGGCTGGACGACGTGCGCGAGGGACGCGTCGACGCGTATGCTGGATGCGATGTCGCCGAGCAGGTACCTACGATCGTCTTGTCGCACAATCCGGACGGCGTCCTGCGTCTCGACCCGAGCCTGCGCGTCGACGCGGCGCTCGCCGGTCACACACACGGTGGGCAGATCGTCTTCCCGGGAGTAGGCGCACTCGTGACGATGGCGCGCGTCTGTGGTCCCAGGTCCGCAAGCGGATGGGTGAAGAACCCCCGTGTTCCGCTGTACGTGACGCGCGGGCTCGGTGAGCAGCTTCCTCTGCCGCTGAGATTGAACGCTCCTCGAGAGCTCCTCGTCTTGCGATTGCGGCCGGCGATTCAACATCCAGCGTAAGCACTTCCCCATCGTCGTTGCCACTGACCGGCGATTCGCTCGATGAGTGCGTAGGACGACCCGCTCCCGGTATCTCGCGCGATGACGAGGGTTGGGCGACGATCGGTGCCTAACAACACCATGGTGACGAGATCGGTCGTCTCCAGCGTTTCCTCGAGGCCAGTCACGCGCTCGGAGTACTGCGTGTCATATCGGCCCCGCGGTGCGGCACTGTCACGCTCGGCAACGAGAAGAATTCGTTCCTGTCGAGGGTTGGCTTCCTGGTTGACGTTTCGCACGACGATCGCCGCCACCAGTAACCGACCGTTCGGCATGCGCGCGCGCCACGCCCTGTTTACCACGAAGGGCAACCCCCGGAACGCCGCGGATGTGTCACCGGGCAAAGCGGACGCGATGCGTGCGATGTCGGCGGCGAATGTCGCCGAATCGGCCGATGGGAGGCCGGCAATAGAGTCGAGCGCCATCTGTACCGCATGTCCGGCCTCGAATGCGACGTTCCACTCGCTCGTAGCGGCGCTGTCGTTTGCAGCGACATCCAGGCGAGCTGTGGGCCACGTCCGACAGGAATCGGTTCTCACACTTCCTGTCGTGGACGCAACACGCGCGATTCCGACGCGCTTTCCGCCGCTGAACAGATCCAGCCGAATGCCCCGAAGCGGCGTCAAAT
>Ga0310890_10000533_pt1 | contig 12636 bp, 10 predicted proteins | sample T20D3metaG_FD_203751 | JGI IMG/M metagenome (GOLD analysis project Ga0310890, IMG submission 203751) | Lab incubated soil microbial communities from West Virginia University Organic Research Farm, Morgantown, WV, United States - T20D3 | ecosystem: Environmental > Terrestrial > Soil >... | reverse complement strand
AAGCCCTGTTCTTTTTCATTTGAAATGTTATTTATCGTAAAAACAGGATCTTTTTGCAATATGCCTTTGGATATCAGGCGAACATTACCTTGATCCTTCTCCGTTACCAATAAGGAATTATTATCTACAAATATCATGCTAGTGGGAAATGATAGACCTTTCACATAAAGATCCTCTTTGATCCTATCTTTGTAATTTGGGCTAATTTCTATTTGTTTCTTGTTTTGTAGTGGATTTATATAACTTTCAATAAAGTGAGAATAATCGATATATTTGATTACAATGATTGTTATGACAATTAACGAAACTAAACATATAATATGTCTCTTCATCTAGATACGATATTTAATTATGAACTATCTCATCTATTTGTTTTACCTATTTTCTGTTTTCCTTCCGTTCTAGAAACTCTAGTTTCAAGATTGAGTCAATCAGCGATTTCTTCATATTTTTCTTTTAAAGTTTAGTGTTTAATTAGGTTTGGTATCCAAATTCCATAAAAAAGACCGAATAGTTCTGTTTCTCTTGTATGATTCATACTTGAAGATTTCAGATAAATTTTGTCCCATCCCAAATCTCGGTTTCTGTACCTAGGTAAGAGATGGGCCACCATTATCGCCAACTACGCCAATAGAAGACATAATAGATTAGGAAAATAACATTAACAAACTTGTTCAGGAAGTACAGGAGTAATATCCTCGGATAATCATCGTCCTCCGATGGTATTTCATACCTGAATGAATCGGTATTCAATGGTCAATCGGCTAATCAAAACAGTAATTTGTTTCCTGATTTATCTTTTTTATTTGAGAAAGGGAGAATGTTGTCTGTGCTAATATTTTTTGGTTCATATAAACTACTACCAGCCTCCTTATATTTGGATTGGTAGGTTTTAAAATGGTGCACTATTTATCATTAAAGGGTTACTAAAAAGGGGTACTACATGGTGGATTTTGTAATTGATATGTTATGAGTCTAGATTTTTCCATTGAACCTTTATTATGATATTTGACACCTGCGACTGAACTGGTAGACTTAACGATGATGAAGATCCTTAAACAGTTATCGATATTGACCTAACTCAAATTTAATCGTAATAAAATGAAGCTTTGATAGTTTCCTTTATTGTGACCTTGTAACATTACTTATAACCATTCCATGAACTCTAGGTTTGGGAGGGTTTTGCTTCATATACCATATTGACCTGAGTTTGTGTTGTTAACCGGAATCTCTTGAATCCAGCTTTCTCCATAATCTCTGCAATTTTAGATTGTCCAGCTTGGGCTCCCAATGCAGGCCCATTGCAAGCCATGGAACTTAAAACACATGCCGAGGCTGAAGCCGCAAACATGATCCTTCCTAACGGGGTTAGATTGTCCTCCAAATTATCATTAGCAAAGGGTTCGACTAGCATAATGGTTCCATCCTCTTTTAGAGATTTCAAAGCATGATGTGCAGCCCCTACTGGATCATCCATATCATGAAGTGCATCATAGATTGTAATAAGGTCGTATTTGGTATCTGGAATCAGTAGGGGATAGTTCTTTGCTGATTGGATTTCAAAGGTAATTCGGTCCTCTCCTAATCCCTCCTCTTGAGCTAGTTTCCTTGCCCTGTTTATTGAAGGTCCATGATTATCAAATCCAACAAACTTTGAATTAGGATATGCCTTGGCCATAATTATGGTGGATAATCCGTGTCCACATCCCACATCTGCGACTACTACACCCTTTTTTAGCTTTTCTTCTACCTTGCCATCCTCCAAAGAAGGTATCCATGAGGGGATGATATTTGCACGGTAATTCGGTCCAAAGAATCTTTCTGTACCTTCAAAAAGATCATGATTATGATCTCCCCATGCAAGTCCTTTTCCAGTCTTAAATGCCTCAGATATTTTTTCCACATCCTTAAAATAAGATGAAGCTGCCTGAAATCCTCCAAGTAAGTAAATTGGACTATTTATGTTAGCTAATACCATTGCATGTTCGTGTGGAAAACTGTACCTTTTCGTTTCTTTGTCATAGACTATATAGCCACCTGCTGCCTGATTTGCAAGCCATTCACGTATACATCTTTCAGATGTTCCTGTTATTCTTGACAACTCATACGAGTCCAAGGGTTTGTCCGCATTAGCCAAAGCCTCGTACAATCCCAGTCTATCTCCAACATTTACCATAACTGAGCTTAATGTGGCGGCTAGATCTTCCATTACTCTTTCTGCAAACTCGTACAGTTTTGATTCATTTATTTTGTTTTGTTCTTGATTTTGATTGAACATACAATCAATTTGAACTACTCTATTAATATACTTTTTGATTGATCGTTCAAACAAATAATATATAGGATCGGGATAGTTATATGATGATGTCAAGGTCTAAAGCAAAGGAAGAAAAATCCCAGTTAATCATAAATACAGCTTTAAAAGTCTTTTCAGAAAAAGGATACGATAATGCAACCATCGCTGATATAGCAAAATCTGCAAAAGTAAGTATGGGGTTACCACTATATTATTTTACTAATAAAGAAGAGCTGGCATGTCAAGCATTGGAGTTCAGTTCAAAGCAAATTACCCATTCTATTCTCAAAGACATAACAGGAAACTCCCAGGAGGAAATTGCTGCAAGTTTCATTAACTCTTTCAGAAAAAATATCAAAATCTACCCCGATTTTTATCCTTTTTATTTTGAAATGTGGTCCGCAAGTAGGAGAAACAAAAAGATTAAGAAGGTGTTTAGAACCGCATTAGATAATACCATTAATGCCACTAAAGTAGTATTGATTAACGCTCAAGAAAAGGGTCTTTTGTCTATTGGTTTAGAAAACATAGAGAGTATTGCAATTTCTCTGGTTTCCAAGGCTGATGGATTGGGACTAATTCTTGAACAATATCCACAACTTATCGAAAATGAAAATCTTTGGAAAAGCGACAAGAAAATGTGGATGTCTGTCCTAGAAAATCAGATCGAAGATTAGAAATTTCCGTCATGCCTAAGGCAACAAGGAAGGGAGAAGTCATCGGTTATTGCAAAAAGGATTCGATATACAATGACATGTTACTCTATATTGTCATATTAATCCAATCACAAACTCGCCCGGTGGGCTTGAGGTCGATATCCGTCCTCACTGTTGAATTCTGACTACTTATTGGTGCTTTTTGATGCAATGCTTTGTGTATTATATATTAAAGACAAACCCTGCAGCAAAAGGAGTACAATAATTAACTGTCAAAAACTTCTAATCCTATAATATAGGAGCGGTATTTTCTTAATGAATATTTGATACCACTCAATTTAGTAAATCACCAACTTGTTTATCAAGAAAAAATATCAATGGGCCGGATAAATTGGATTAGGCAATCAGTCAGTAGATAAATAAAATTCTTTGAATATGTGATTCGCTTAATATTTCTCAAAATCTTTCAAAAAAATAAAGAATAGATTATTATGGACCGCAACATATGAAAAGATACATTCCGCTTTGAAAGGATTCTTCAGCAGAATCATATGCTTGTCTGTTTATCTCTTTGCACGCCCGCAAATAATCTGACCAAATAGCGAAGAGTGTCAGAATATGTGAGGCAGGACTACTGAATTCTTTGCTCATATATAGAATTATGAAGAAAAAATATATTGAATTTGCTAACTGACTGCAATACTCTAATATTCTAATAGTTTTGGAATTATCAAAGCAAGTTGTTATAGAAATTATAAAAATTATGCAGATCATTATAATTATTATAAAATCTTGTTAACAACTTTATAATATTATTGCAAGAATGTAGGGTTTCTCTATGTTGATCTTCTGTTGATAGGTTTCATTGTACTTGATATAACAAATGGCAATTAGTCTTACTCATTTTGCTGTGGTATTAATTAGTCTTGTAATAAAATTTTTTGGCCAGATTAGGAGACTATAAAGGACAGATAACAAAAGAAAAGGATGTTCTAATATCGCAACTTAAAGAACAATTAAAGAATTTTAAATCACGATGATTACGAGGATGTTGTACCTTCATCATTTAATGGGGATTGTGACTAGTGTTAATTAATTCAATTATTACCGTTTTGGACAGTATAACAAATACTTATCCATTTGATCCAAAATATCCGTAGAAAGAAGAAAAAGAAACGAATCCAAATCCATTTAGTGGATTGTTTAATAAAACCAGTTTTACTGGGTCGTATACAATATTATTATTGACAAAGATATGATTATTAGCAATTGTTATAAGTTACCCTTTTAATCAGATAATGTGATTAATAAACAACCAATTACCTATTTCTCATTTTCATTGTTTGCTATTCTATTTTGTATGGTAATTATTTTTTCTATACCCTTGAAAAGCTTGGGCTTGTCAACAGAAGCCTCAAATTCTAATTCCACATCTAGTGATTCTACGGTTTTGACTACCAAGGGAGTTGAGCTTAATAAAGTAGGTAAGTACAATGAATCTATTGTCTACTTTGACAAGGCTCTGGCAATAGATCCAAAGAATGCTCTTGCACTAAATGAGAAAGGCAATGCTTATGGAGGCTTAGGAAATTACATACAGGCTATTGCCTCTTACGACAAGGCTCTAGCTTTGGATCCAAAGAACGCTACTGTATTAGATAACAAAGGTGTAGTTTTTTATCATTTAGGGAATTATACTGAGGCTATTACTTACTACGATCAGGCATTATCTATAGACCCAACTGTTGTTTTTGCATCATATGACAAAGGAAATGCTCTTGAGGCTCTAGAAAATTATTCAGGTGCGATAACATATTTTGACAAGGCATTAACCTTAGATCCAAAACACGTTCTTGCAATGATTGGCAAAGGTTACGCACTTGACAAACTAGGAAATCATACTCAAGCCGTTTTCTATTATGACAAGGCTAAGGCTACAGATCCAAGATATATTCCTGATTTAACTAATAAAGCTAATTTCCTTGATAAAATTGGAAATTATAATCTAGCGATTATTTACTATGACAAAGCTTTGGCTATAAATCCTGAAAATACAGACGCGATAAAAGGTAAAGAGAATGTGCTTTCCCATATTGGAAATCAGACTTTGTCTCAAAGCTCAAATAATACCAATATTGTAGATAATGCCAAATAGAATGATATAAACAATCCTTTTATTTCCGGTGTTGTCCATTCGATAACATTTCTGCCAAAGCTATTATTTTTGTAGATTCGCAATCATATGTCCTTTAGATAGATGTAACTAACCATTTGATATATGTTGCACGTGACCATTTATAAAAAAAATAAAACAGGATATAGAAAAACATTATACCACACCTTATCTCCTATCAAGAAAATTTATCTGATGAGAAATAATCATCGAATTAGGGAATATTCAAGGATATATAAGGTTATGATTTGGAACGATCATAAGCTGGATCCGATAGTCATCAAGACCATATAGTCTTTTAGAATGGGCTTTAACCTGTTTAGAAACCTAAAAATCTAAAAATCCCAAGATCAAGTTTCAAACAGGGTAAGACTGATCTTTGAGTATCAATAATAAAAATATGAATAAGGAATAGCTCAACAATTCTAGTTCAACTGATGTTTGAATACATTTATTTTAATGATTTTACAAAAGTATCAATGGTAAAAGTTTCTGTATTTATTGGTACTAGTCTAGATGGATTCATTGCAAGAGAGAATGGAGATATAGACTGGTTAGATGATGCTAACAAGCAAGTAACTCCTGGTGAGGATTTTGGATTCAAAAGTTTCTTAGAGTCTGTAGATCAAATAATTATGGGAAGGAAAACTTTTGATCAGGTTATGAAATTTGACAACTGGCCTTACAATAATACCAAAATGATTGTATTGACCTCAAAGAATATTGAGATTCCTGAGAAATTAAGGGAAACTGTAACAATATCCAACACATCATCCCCTGAACAATTAATTAAAGAACTATCTGATCAGTCTATTAATCATATATATATAGATGGAGGATTGGTGATTCAAGATTTTTTATCAGCAAGATTGGTTGACGAAATTACTGTTACTATAGTACCAATACTTATAGGAAAAGGAAAATCATTTACTGGGTTATTACTAGAAGATTCATCTTTGAAACATTTAAAAACGACAGTATATAATTTTGGTTTTGTTCAAATCAAGTACAAGATTAACAAGTGAGAAAAATTAAACAGGTTTTATAGAATTTCGTTAAAATATATCTATAATATGTGACTATAAAGAGTTTTCACTATTTCTCCTGTATAGTCAGAAGGAACAGATTTTGTACCTTGGATTCTTTTAAGATCTATATTGCGTTGATACAGCCGATGACTCTTGTAGGATTTCAACATTGTTATTTATGAACTACTTTTGGCAACTCTTTTCCCTTTGGAATAAAGTGTATGGATAATGAATTGACACATTCCCGTGTATTTTTATCTGTCAAATGTTCTCCCAGAAATTCATGTCCTAGATGCGCACCACAATTATGACATTCTATTTCTGTTCTTATTCCATCAGGATCAGGCTTACGTTTTATTGCATTTTGGAAGCTTTCATCAAAGCTTGGCCATCCGCATCCTGCATCAAACTTGCTTTTGGATGAAAAGAGGGGGTAATTGCATCTTCGACAGATAAACGTACCATCTTCATAAAAATTGTCATACTTACCAATGAAAGGGGCTTCGGTAGCTTTATCTACAATAATCCTCTTTTCCTCTGGTGTTAGCTCATTATAACTCATACTTTATAGCCTTCTCACCCGAGAATTTAAGGACTTTTATATTTTGTTATATCTTCTCTTTGTACAATCTTTATGTTTATCATGATATTATTTTTGATTTCATAAACTAGAATAAATTGAACCCGGATTTCTTAAGTTTAGACCAGTAGCCGAAGACTATCAGAGGTTCAACGGATTAATGAAAGATAGTAATTGTTTTAATAATTTGTTGTAAATGTAATAAAGATATGTATAAAGATCATCCGATAAAATGCTCGTCGTATGGCAAAGTTTTCACTTCAAAAGAGGATGAAACTGTCTGTAATGAATGTTCTAAAGAACTCGAAAATATAAAATAATTTCTTTGAAGGTTTTTACTATTAAAACCATTCTGCCATAGTGTCTCATACCATTATTTTACTCCTTTAAAAACTATGCCTGGCCGTTTTGAAGGCTGAATCCTATCTTACTACAATCTATCATTTTGTAATTCTTATCGAAATGACTAAGAAGGTTTTACTTCTTTGAATGGATCATTTACATCCAATTCTAAATGGAGAAATTTACTAATAATACTTTGAATATTTGAGAAAGAAAGTATATTAATGATACTAGAAATAGGTCGGGCAAGTTCACGTTATTAGGATGATGACCACCCAAAATATTTCCATGAAATAAAGAAATTAAATTTTGTAGTTCATGCATCTCTGCTACTTTAAATCCGATTTCTTAGAAACAAGAACAGAGACAATTAACCTATCTAACTTTCTACAAGAGGGAGAAATATTCAACGATAATTATACAACTCAGTAGAAATGAAGTGGGCAGAACATGATGCCGCATACAGATAATGAATGCTACCCGCAATATTTCTACAGAGTGGAGGGAATATGGGATGGATGTTATGATCTAGGTAATTTCTATATAAAATGCAATTATATTTAGAACTTGCCAAATATGCAAAATATCAGTTGATGTGGTGTTTTCATCGCATATTGCATGTAAATTAAACTTAAAACATCATTGTCTTTTAATGCATTTATATGAATAATTATCTTTCTAAAAAGATATCAAATTTTATACCAACAGTATCGTCTAATAAATAATAAATAATAGATGTGAAATAATATTAGAAATAAATTACGTTTTATAAATAGGAACATATGACCGCATAAGACTTCGGTGGCTTTCAATCCCTGAGAAATAAGGAAACCGTTAAGTTACCAACCCTTTTGAGAAAACAATTTGATTCAGACTTTTCTATTATTTTATTATGTAGCCAGATGTTTGATTATAGAATTAATGGCATATTCCACCATCTTACCAAAGAAATTGATCTTCAAAAATGCTTGATTGATGGGCATGTTGCGATGTGAAATATACATTAATACCTTAAAACTATATAAAATATAGTGCAACAAACTATCTTCTATTTTAATCAAAAAGAAATGATAGAAGAGAAAAATGATTTGAATGTAGATCTAAAAACCAACCATAATCTTTGGATCGACATAACAGATCCTACAGATGAAGATATTAGAGATTTAGAAAAGAAGTTTTCACTAAACAAAAAAGCATTAGATCGAGTTATACAAAAATCAAAAAAACCAGTTGTAAAAGAAACAGAGCATGATAGTAAGTTCACTATTCTACTAGACCTCAAATTTAATAATTTACAACATCTTGAATCTTCTCCACTATACTTTTTTGTAGGAGATAAGTGGCTGATCACAATTCATTCAAATAAAATAGATTTGGTAACTAAAGTAAAAACGATTCTCGCAGATAGAAAAACAATTTTGGAATCTTCAATCGATGCCCTTTATTACAGTATAATTTCCTATATCATAGAGGACTATGAAGAGCTTTTGACCGCAATCGAGCTCAAAGTATTTGACATAGAAAAAGACGCACAATATAGACCATCCAAACGAGTACTCACTTATTTGGATACATTGTCTCGGCAGGTTATCATCCTTAGACGATATTTTTGGGATGCTAGAAATATAATCAACTATCATACCACTATGGAAAAAGACAAAGATGACATAAAATATATTCAAATCGTGTTCAATAATGTTAATCAGCTCATAGAAATGATTCAATCTTATCAGGATACAATAAATTCTACAAGAGAACTATTCGCGAGTAGTATATCTTTGCAGATAAACGAAACAATGCGAGTGTTGACTATCTTTTCTGCCATCGTATTACCTCTTTCACTTTTGATAGGTGTATTAGGCTTACAGGGATTTGATTTAAACAACCTAGCCACAATACCAAAATATCTTGGCTTTTTGGTAATAGTTATGCTAGCCATAACTGTAGTATCGTTACTGGTATTTTGGAAAAAAAAATGGATATTTTCATACGATAAAGAAATCAAAACAAATCAAGATAATAAAAGGTAAAACAAAATATTCACAACAATTGTGAGTAACAGCACCGACACATTAATCAATACGGACATATACCATGAAGAATATAGTAATGACCAAAAAGTCCATAGTCATAGTAAATCCAAATTCAAGTGGAGGTCAAACGGGAAAAAATTGGGATTCCTTGCATGCTGTTTTAAAAAAATATTTCGGAGAAGACATCGAATACATATTTACAAAGAAAGCCGATGATGGAACCATTCTAACACGAGAATATCTTGAAAAAGGTTATAACAATATAATTCCAATCGGAGGAGATGGGATGATAAATGAAGTTGCTAATGGATTTTTCAAAATAAGGATCGATAAAGGCTTTAACTTAGAGAACATCAAAGATAACAAGAATTCGTCCAAATTTGTTCATCTGGATGTTACTAATTCAGAAGCAATATTAACAGTTCTTCCTGGTGGAACTAGAAATATTTTGGTAAAGTCGTTGGGATTGCCCTCAGAAATTGAAGAATGCTGTAAGACTGTGACTTCTACGGATAACTTCAAGAAAATCGACGTTATCACAGCAGTTATCCACAATAGGAACGATGATAAAGATAAAGATTACGTTAGTCGTATTATTTTAAATGCAGCTGAAATAGGAGTTAGTGCGGAAATAATAAATAGGTCTAAAATGGTTAGAGACAGAATCAGCAGTCGTCTGCTATCCACCATTACAGGAGTACTTGCAACATTACCAACCTATCAAAGCAATGTTTGTGAATTGATTGAATACTTTAACGATACCGGTAATACAAATATCAAAACGCTTTTGACCAAGATGACGATGGCAATGGTATCAAACGGTAGTATTATGGGAGGAGGTTTTAATGCAGCAACAAGAGCTGAAATGAATGATGGATTGCTAGATACCGTTATAGTAAAAAATTCAGGTGGTTTCAAAATACTAGAAAAACTTGTGGATATAAAAAGGGGTGAAGATTCTATTACCAATCAAGACGAGATCTATTATGGTCAATCACAGGCTATAGCATTGTTATCTGACCTTGAAAATAACATTACAGTATCTGTAGATGGAGAGCCAATTGGTATTTTACCATCTTATTTCAAAGTTTTTCCATTGAGCATAAACATTAAGGAATAGCATTGATAAACTGAAAAAGCAAATTAGATTATCACCAGATTATGGTAATTTGACCAAATATTCATTTGACAATATTAAAATATCATGTACAGTAAAACTTTGTGGATTTAGATAAAATGTAGACTTTGTGGGCTTGAGGGTTTGAACATGCATCAACCCTTTATGGAAAATAATAAGATACAATTGATTCTTTCTTAGCTGTAATTGTTTTTTGATTTGAAATGTCCATGAATCTATTGAAAATTATTAATAAATGCTCTAAAAAGTCTTTTTGCAGTTTTTTAAAACTTGATCTACAACCCATGAAATGAAAAATCCAATATTCTTTTTCTAAGGCTGAAAGGACGTTTAAAACCCATATCATTGAAACATAACCACATCAAATTCCCAGTTATTCGCGTCACTAATGACTAATCTCGTAACATTGTTAATTTATAAAATAAAGTCTTTTGTTGGATTAATTCTCTAGAGAATGCTTGTTATTCGCAAATTTCCTTGCCTTTTCTATGATACTATGATAATTTATCATTTGCTGAGCAGCCAAGCAAATTATAAAAGATATCGTAAAAATCACAGCCAAAAGAAAAGACAGGTAACCCAAGAAGTTCATTAAATCTCAACTGTATCCTTTTATTTTTCTTATTTTCAGATTATTTTGTTTTTTCTTTATTATATTCAGATCCGAGGTCTTTGTCGGTATCCTTGACCTTGTTGATAACAGCTTTTGTTCCTGCCTTTACTTTATCTACTGCTTCGTCAAGAACACTCTCAGACTCATCTTGAGGTCTTCCATTTTCATTATATTCGCTTGTTATGTTAACAAGATTTTCCCCACGGTTTTCGGTCTTTTTATTATTTTGATTTTTAGACATTTCAATCTAGATTGTATAGCATTGCATAAATAGACAATAGAATAGTTGCAACATATTTTCTAGCGAATAAATCATTTAGATGGTAAAAATCAAATCTTGATTCTAATAATAGACAATGCTGGTAGAGATGGTTTTGTAGTTCTGCTACTAGTGCTACCAGATCAATTTTCTAGATTCTTATTTCATGTATCTCTTTTCCAATTGGAAAAATTTTGTTTAGATCATATCTGGATATTTTAGCTGAGACATATAGTAAAGGGCTATTTCTCTCTAAAACATATTTGTCAGAATTGGGTACCTTACATCATTAACAAAGCAATAAAAGAAATAATATTGAGCCGCAAAGTGCTTTTTGATCCGATCAATTTGGGTTCGAATTTTCATTGTTTCTTTCTTTTATTTTGGTAATTGATAAAACATACTAACATATTTGAACCTTGTTTCTTGCTATCAGAAATATATGATCTTATTATAGTTTGATAGTTCATAGTCAATGTAAGGTGAGTAATTTTTTTAGATGATGACTAAAAACAAGTACGTGGTCCCTATACCCATGGAGATGTTACAAAGAATAGATAGATCATCTTCTCCTGCTCATATTGGTAAGCTACGAAATGCTGTGGATTTTGTTACCCCTATAGGTACACCTGTTCTTGCCGCAGCGGAAGGCATAGTAACTCAAATCAACGATGATTTTTATGTTGGGGGACCTGATGCTTCTTATTGGTTTTTCACTAATTTTATTACTATTAGACATTCAAATGGAGAATTTTCTAGATATGACCACCTTGATTACCAGAGCTCCAAGGTCAAATTAAATCAAAAGGTTCTTGCCGGCGACGAGATATCCAAAGTTGGAATGACCGGGTATACCTATATTCCACATCTACACTTTCAAGTATATGTGTACACGGGATATAATATTTGGACTGATTTTGAAACAATAGAGATTAAAGATTTTAAAAATATATTATAATCATTTCTTGATAAACTAGGAAATTCATCTTGTAGCCGCCGCCGATCGGACCCGAGCGTTATATTGGAATTTTTTCTTTCTATTAATTATTATATAAAAATAAATTCCTTTTTTATGATGAGGTGTCGAGTCAAATACTCAGAAAAGGATCGAATTATACATTATGTAAAAAAATATTATATTGCGATTTCTTGAAATTTTTGTTAGGATTATTTCCCGCTAACGAAATGTGGAATGGAACTCCAAATTTTTACATTTTTAAGCTATTCCTGCTTCCTCTTTTTTTAATGGGGTTTCTTCCTCATTTTCTTCTGTCAAAAGTTTTGAAGATTTTTCGTTTTTATTCATAGTAGACTTCAAAGTATTTTCAAGCGGAATCTGTTCCTCGGATATGGTAGAGTCAATAATCTTATTTTCTACATCTGTTTCTTTAGTTAAAACCGCAGCTTCCTTTACCACTTTCTTTTCTATTTCCAAGTCTGCTTCCTCTGTTGTAGGTTGAATAAGCTCATCCCTAAGCGTATCATCAACTGCCTCATCGATTATTCCTTCAATTTTCG
>Ga0310890_10000516_pt1 | contig 12823 bp, 9 predicted proteins | sample T20D3metaG_FD_203751 | JGI IMG/M metagenome (GOLD analysis project Ga0310890, IMG submission 203751) | Lab incubated soil microbial communities from West Virginia University Organic Research Farm, Morgantown, WV, United States - T20D3 | ecosystem: Environmental > Terrestrial > Soil >... | reverse complement strand
CTGGCGGCGACGAATCGCAGCCGGTGCGGCAGCGTCACGCGCACCCATTCCGCAAGCGCCGACCCGCCAGGCGCACCGTCGTACGAGAAGATCGCGTTGCCCTCGCCCGAGAACCCTTCCTCGAGCTTGATGACGGCGCGACGGACCGATGGGTGCTCGCGTTTGAGCGCCACGAGCGCGCGGATCATGTCCTCGACGCCTCGGAGATGCTCATGCCCCGGCGGCATGAGCACGCCGGCTTCGCGGAAGACCTCACGACTCCCGGTCTTCGTGCCGAGATGCCCGAGTGCCGGGTCGCATCCATAGAGGGGAAGGCCAAGGCGAACGGCGAGCGTGCGCTCGAGCGGGGTCGCGGTGAAGCACGTCAGATGCGCGGTCGCAGGATCGTCGACGAGCGCCCGGATCCGGGCCATGAGGTCTGGACGCGCTAGGATCTTCGCGGTGAGCGGCGCGATCGAGTGATCGTCGCACGTCAGCATCGTCAGGCGGGACCGGGCGTCGTCAGGATCCAGGTCGGGGAGCAGTCCGAGCACGTAGTCGACGATCGCAGGCGCGACCGGCTCGCTCGTGACGTAGATGACCCGCGTTGCGGGCAACCGGAGCAGCAGCAGGAGGCAGAGAAAGCGCTCCTCGTACCGCGACGCCCCCGTGAGCTTGAGTAGCTCTTCCGGATCGAGCGACATGCTCGGGATCACGATCACGGTCCGCGGCGCACGAGGGTCGGGGAAGACGCGGCGGTACATGACGGCGAGCCCTCGCTCCAGCTCGGCGAATGCACGGAGTTCCTCGTGCGATCCCGGGACTGGATAAGTGGTCTGGAAGCAAGGGCGGGCAGCGGGCATGGGAGCATGAGTGCGTCCGGTGAGGACCGTCGACAGTCGGGCAAACGCCGCCATCGCGTCGTGAGTCACCGCACACGACCTCTGCTGCGGCGTCGACGCGGAACTTCCCTGACGCCGCATGGGCGTGCGGACTACACCGCGACCCCGGCGGCCGTGGTACGCTCCGTCCTAGGCCGCGCTGAGCCACACTGGCCACGCGCCCGGACGGGCGACGATGGCGGCGAGCGATACAGCAGCACCGGAGGGGCAGTGAGATCCGCACACGAGAGGCACACGGTCCTCGTACCGATCCTCGGCGAAGACATCAGCGACAACGCGTTTACGGTTGCGACGTCCATGCTGAAGGATTCCGATTCCCGTCTGGTCCTCCTGCACATCACACCGGCGTACGATTGCGAACCCTGCACCCCGCGTCGACGAGAACCACCGGCCGGCGAGCTGAAGTGGCAGCGTCTCGCGTCGACGCTGCCCGTGGACCGCACCTTCATCGACGCCGCGGTGGGCGACCCGAAGGTAGAGATCCTCGCCGAGGCGGAGCGGTTTCATAGCGACGTCATCCTGTTATGAGCTGATGCTCGATGATCCTCAGTGAAGGAGGCCACATGCTGCCCGACCCTCCCCGCCAGTCCCCACTGCCACGGCAAGGCGTGAGCACCTCTACGCGCACCCCCGCCGAGGTGCCGCCGCAGTTCGGGATCGAACCCCCGCTCGTGGCTGGCGGCGTTGCGCCGTTCTCCAGGGTTGCCGCAGCCCACCGGGTCACTGCGGAGTCGGTCGACAACCTGCTCGAGCATCTGCCGGTCGGGCTTCTGGTCGTGGACCGCGACGGCCGAGTGGTGTTCGCGAACCAAGCCGCACGGGCCCTGCGGATCGAGCGGCTGGAACCGCTGCAGTGGGCCGTCACCCGGGCGCTCCTCACCGAGGACGCTGTCCGGGAGGATGAGATCGAGATCGTAACGCCGGGCCAGCCGCGGCGGTGGCTCAGCGCCTGCGTTTCCCCCCTTCGGGTGCCCGGCGTCGGCGTGACTGCGGCGTTCGTGACGATCGCCGACGCCACCGCGCGCAAGCGCCTGCGCGAGTGGGATCCGGTGATTCAAACCCTGGTCAATCTCTGATCGGCCCACCCTCGGGGCGCCCGTCCGGGCGCCTCCGTTCGTACAGGCTGGCCTGACCCCGCGACGTCCGGCCGAGCCTAACGGCGCTACGGTTCGTCCCTGACGCTTGCATGGCTCGCGCTCGCGCCGACCCCGGTGGCGTCCCACCACGGTATACCCGCCGGTATACCCGCCTGGGCTGTTCGTTCCGTCCCAACTCGACTCGGCACTCTGGACAACCTGTCAACAGTGCCTAAGATGTGGTTCGTCACCACACGTTGTCCCCTCGTCATGGAGAGTGTGCATGCCTACGCATTCGTCGGTTTGGACAAGAGTGCGTCTCATCGCGGTCATTGCGATGAGCCTAACAATCGCTGCGCCAGCATTGCTCATGGCGCAAGGCACTGGTCGCATCCGCGGAAGGGCCAGCGACGGCGAGGACAAGTCGCCGCTCCCCGCAGTTCAGATCTCCGTCGTCGGCACGACGCTCGGCGGCGTGAGCAACGCGGCGGGCCAGTACACCATCAACGGAGTCGCCGCCGGACAGGTGACGCTCCGCGTTCGACGCATTGGATTCACCAGCATCACGCAGGACGTGACCGTCCCCGCGGGCGGTGAGGTCGTCGCCGACATCGTGATGACGCGGGCCGCAACGCAGTTGTCCGAGGTGATCACCACGGCCACCGGCGACGTGGAGAAGAAGACGTTCGGCAACGTCGTCGCCACGATCAAGGCCGACTCCCTCGTGGGGAAGGTGCCGATCACGAACGTGAACGAGCTGCTTCAGGCGCGGACGGCCGGCGTGCAGGTGATCCAGGGCACCGGTCAGACGGGCGCTTCGAGCTCGATCCGCATTCGTGGCGCGAGCTCGCTGTCGCTCACGAACGAGCCGCTGATCATCCTGGACGGGGTCCGCTTCGACAACTCGCCGGCGGCGAGCAACTTCAGCTCGATCCGCGTCAACCGACTCGGGACGCTGAATCCCGACGAGATCGAGTCGATGGACGTCATCAAGGGCCCATCCGCGGCGGCGCTGTACGGAACGGCGGCCGCGAATGGCGTCATCGTCATCACCACGAAGAAAGGCAAGTCGGGCGCGGCGAAATGGACGGTCTTCGGTGAGGGCGGTGCCGTTTCGCAGCCCGCCGAGTTCACGTCGAACTACCAGGGCTGGGGCACCAACCTGAACTCGTCCGGACAGCGTGTTGGCGGGCCGGTGCAGTGCAAGGTGTTCGCGGCCGCGCGCAACGCGTGCGTGCTCGACTCGCTGACGTCCTACAATCCGTGGAACGCGCCCGAGACGGACCCGTTCGAGAACCAGAAGCGCTGGGCGGGCGGGCTCCAGGTATCGGGTGGCAGCGACGTGCTTCGCTACTTCCTGTCCGGCGAGCATCAGAACGAAACCGGACCGTACACCATGCCCGACTACGAGATCGACCGCATCACGACGCTCCGTGGTTCGGCCCCGCGCGATCGGGAGGTCAACCCGAACGAGCTCACGATGAACTCGGCGCGCGGCAACTTCTCGCTCAGCATCAAGCCGAACCTCACGCTGGACGTCAACTCCGGGTACATCCGCCGGGACCTCTATAACACGTTCGAGGGGACGTTTTTCGCCGGCATGACCTTCCAGTACATGACGGGTCCCGGGTTCAAGAACGCGACGAACGGAACCCAGCGCGAGTTCGTTGGTGACATCTTCGGCGTGGAAGGCAAGCTTCGCGACGATCGCTTTACCGGTGGGGGCACGCTCAACTGGCAGCCGCTCAGCTGGCTCTCCGCGCGCGGCGTCCTGGGCATCGATCAGACGAACTCCTTTGGCTATCGCCAGCAGTACAAGGGCGAAGGCCCGCTGGTCGGCGTCTCGTGGGGGCCGATCTCCAACGAAGGTGGGAAGGATTACGACCGCTCGAACAACGCGCGCTACACGATGGACATCGGTGCAACGGCGAATCGCGACATCACGCCGACGCTCAACTCTCGCACGTCGGTCGGCGCTCAGCGTTTCTTCGACGCCCAGTACCAGTCGCAGGGACGCGGCTACGGTCTGCCCCCTGGCGCCACCACCCCGAACTCGGCGCGCCAGCGCGAGTCGTGGGAGTTCACGACCGAGGAAGCGACGTACGGCGCGTTCATCGAGGAGGCCCTTGGCTGGCGTGACCGGCTGTTCGTCACCCTCGGCGTCCGCACCGACCAGACGAGCGCCTTCGGCCGCGACGCCAAGCGCACGGTCTATCCGCGCGCCGCGATATCGTACGTGATCTCGGACGAGGACTGGTTCCCGAAACTCGATGGCATCGACCGGCTGCGTCTACGCACCGCGTACGGCAAGGCGGGCGTTCAGCCGAGCACCATTGCGGCGCTTCAGTTCCTCGGCGCGGCGGCGTTTCCCACCGGCGCAGCGGCTGATGAACCGGGCCTGCGCCTCGCGTCGATCGGTAACCAGGAGCTGAAGCCGGAGGTCACGACGGAGTACGAGGGTGGCCTCGACCTCGGGCTCATGAACGGCCGTATCAACATCGAAGCGACGATGTTCCGGAAGCTGTCGGAGGACGCGCTTTTCCAGCGTCCCCTGCCGCCGTCGTACGGGACGGCGATTGGGTCGGCGAATCCGACGCAGTGGGAGAACCTGGCGGCGGTGGAGAACAAGGGGTTCGAGCTCACCGTCGACGCGCAGATCCTGCGCATGCAGTCGTTCTCGTGGGATGTCCGCGTCAACGGCTCGCTGCTCAAGAACAAGCTCGTCGACGCGGGGGGCGTGCCGCTCCCGACCGCACCGGGCGCACGCAACGAAGTCGGGTATCCGCTGTTCGGACTCTGGGACCGTGCAATCACCGGCTACAGCGACAAGAACGGCGATGGCCTGATCGGCGATGACGAAATCGATGTGACGCCCGGCCTCGCGTTCCGTGGCTCGTCCCTCCCGCAGAAAGAGGCGGGTCTCGGATCCACGATCGGCTTCTTCAACCGGTCGCTCCAGTTCTCGGTGCTGATGGACTACCGCGGCGACTTCTACAAGCGCTGGCAGTACGAGGAGTGGCGCTGTCAGTCGAGCGGCAACTGTCAGGCGGTGAACGACCCCGACGCTCCGCTGGGCGACCAGGCGGCGGCAACGGCGGCGAACAGCTCGTCCAAGCGCACGATCTGGGGCTACCTCGTGCCGAACGACTTCCTCAAGCTGCGCGAGATCTCGGCGACGTACACGTTCCGGGAGGCCTTCGTCCAGAAGTGGCTGAAAGGGCGCAGTGCGACGATCAACGTCGCTGCGCGCAATCTCGGGTACCCCTGGAGCAAGTATCCGGGCATCGACCCCGAGTCCAACAATTCGGTGGCAAACACCGGCGGTGGAAACAGCGAGCTGACGGCAGTGCCGCCGCTGCGCTACTTCATCACCCGAGTGAACCTCCAGTTCTGACCTCCGTCGCGATCGTCTGTTGGACACCGAATCCAGAGCCAATCTCATGACGAATAGAAAAGCGCAAATATCCACCGCGGTCGCCGCGCTCCTGCTCGCAGGCGCGGCGGCCTGCAGTACCTCGGACCTGCTGGACGTCGAGACGCCGGACCAGATCACGCCGGAACAGGCCGAGAGCGCCGTCGGAGCGGCGTCGCTCCGCGCGTCGGCGCTCGGCAACTTCGCTGCCTTCTACGGTGGCGACTACGGCGGCTCGTTCCACGGCCTGACCATTACGAGCGGCATGCTCACCGACGAGATCGAATCGGCCCGCGGCGGCACGGAGCATCTCGACAGCCGCGCGCAGAACGAGGGCGTGCAGCCGCTCAGCACGACCTGGGCGTTCGTCGGGCAGAGCACGACGCAGACCGTGCGCGCCATCAGGGCGCTGAAGGAGTTCGCGCCCGAAGGCACGGCAGCCGAGAAGGCGACGAAGGCGACGCAGGTCGGCCACCTGATGCTCCTGCAGGGCTTTGCCTACACGCTGCTCGCCGAGAACTACTGCAGCGGCATCCCGATCGCGAACGCGGACGACCTGGATCCGAAGACGGATATCCTCACGACGGCGCAGATGTTCTCGCGCGCCCAGGCGTACTTCGACTCTGCCGCGACGACGTTAGGCACGACGTCGGCCGATCTGCCGTTCCGGACCGCCGTGGCGGTCGGGCGCGGACGCGTCCTCCTCGATCTCGCGCAGTACGACGCCGCGGCGGCGGCGGTGACCGCCGTGCCGAACATCTTCTCCTTTGCCATCGGCTACTCCCAGACGTCCGTCGTGAACGCCGTCTACGACTGGATGAACGCGACGTTGAACTACGCACCGGCGAACCGCGAAGGCGGCAACGGGATGGACTACATCACGGCGAACGATCCGCGCGTGACCGTCCGCCGCAACTCGGACGGGAGCCCCACGCCGCGTGCTGGTCAGGACGGGGCCATCCACTACACGCAGACCGTCTGGGCCACGGGCAATGCAGCGATCCCAATCGCCACGGGCGTCGAGGCGCGGATGATCGAGGCCGAAGCGGCGCTCAAGAAAGGCGACGCGACGACCTGGCTCGCCAAGCTGAATGAGGCGCGCGCGACGATTCCCGCGTTGACGCAGCTCGCTGATCCGGGCTCGACGACGGCAAGGGAGAATCTGCTGTTCCGTGAGCGCGCGTTCTGGTTCTGGGGAACGGCGCACCGGCTTGGCGACCTTCGCCGTCTCGTGAAGCAATACAGCCGGACCGCGGAGAGCGTCTATCCGACGGGGCCCTACTTCAAGGGTGGCGCGTACGGCACAGACGTCGTCGTCATTCCGGCACAGGCCGAGAAGAACAACCCCGAATTCACCGGGTGCTCGGCCACGGCGCCGTAAACCTGCGGCAGTACGCGGCTCGAGCGCATGGCGACGCGCTCTCCGGGGCCCTTCCCGGAGAGCGCGTTTGCTTTGGTCGCCGCGGCTTTCGTCGTTATAGGCGGGCCGAGTGAAGCACCGAGCCGATCGACCGGTCAGCGATCCCTGGGTCTGGTCGGGGACGGCGCAACGGGCTGCCGCGACGGCACGGGTCGGCCCGCCTGTGAGGCGTGAGTGATCTGCTCGCGGAGCTTACTCACCGACTCGGTCAGCTCTTCCTCCGACTGGGCGATCGCCAGCATCTCTTCCGCCCTGGCGTAGTTCCCGAGACGCGCGCTCATGCTCGCGACGTTGAAGGCGGCGGTTCGGGCACGCCGGCGACGGTCGGCCAGGTCCGTCTCGAGAGTCGCGAGGCGCTTCGCTCGGAACGCGGCGCTCCCGCGCGTGCTGCCGCGGACCTGTTCGATCTTGAGCGCCGTCTCCTCCGCTCGCTCGTTGTAGCACACCATCGCCGAATCGAACGAGGCCTCGGCGTCAGGCCACGCCTCGCGCTTCGTGAGCGTGTTTCCGAGGTAGAACGCCGCACCGCAGAGCTTGAAGCCCTGCCACGTCGCGCGCGCAGCGCGCAGATCGGTTTCCGCGATCGGATACTGGGACTGCTCGAATTCGATCATTCCGGCGAGCGAGAGGATGTCGCCGCCTCTGGACCGTGCCTTCGCCGCCTCGATGTCGGTGCGCGCGAGGTCCAGCTCGCGGCGGCGCAGCCGGTTCACCGCGCGCCAGTAGTACCCCTCCGCGATGTTCGGCGTGTCGAGCGCGATGAACTGCGTGGCCGCCGCCATCGCGGCTGTGTCCTGCTTGAGACTCGTCAGGCAGATGGCTTTCTGCAGCAGCGCTCGATCGTGCGCCGGCTGGATCGCGAGCGTCTCGTCGAAGGAGCGAACCGCCGCGTCGCAGTCGCCGAGGTTCGAGTTGAGCCAACCGGTGATGAAGCTGATGCCCGGAGCGCGCGGGAAGCGCGCATGCGCTCGGTCGAGTAGTGTGAGGGCGTCATCGCCGCCAGTCTCGCCGGCGTTCCACACGATGACCTGGGCCAGGGCGTACGCCGTCTCGTCGAGCGTCGGCGCGGCGACCAGAATGCGCTTCAGCGCGAGCGTGTCGCTGCGCTCGCAGTAGGCGGCGCGATAGGCCACGAGCGGGGGCGCGTTGATCGGCACTTCGCGCCGTCTCGCGAGCCGGTTCACGGTGTCGCCCGGCACTTTCTTCCGGTCGTGGTAGGAGCAGTCGAGCGACAGCGCTACGTAGTTGCGCACCGGCGGCGTGAGCGGCGCCTGTTCGATCCAGGCGAGCTCGGCATCGATCGTCTCGAGAAACGCTGCGTTGGCGCGTCGCAACGCGCCTAATGACTTCATCGGCAGGCCGTTGTGATCGGGCAGGACGGCGTCGACAATCGCGAGCACACGCACCGGATCGAGAGCCGTCGGCACGCGCGGCACCAGTGCTCTCGCTCGCTCGATGGCTGCCCGTGAGTCGAGCGCGAGCTCCTTCTCGCGAAGCGCGATGAGGACGTTCGTCTCGAACAACCGGGGAACGATCGCTGCCCCCTGTTTGCCGGCCGCGAGCCGCTCGTATGTCGCGCGGGCATCCTGCAGGCACCCATAACACCCCTCGAGCACGCGCGCGTCGGCAATGGCGAGCGCGCGCTCGTTGGCTTTGCGGACGCGCGTCGACGCGCAGCCGAGCGAGAGCGCAGCGGTCGCGAGTGCGAACGCCGCGGTGGTCGAAGTACGGCGCATGTGGGTCCTCAATGAGTACGTCAGCGCAACATTGCGCACACGTACTATGTGGATAGTAGTAGTGCCGGTCAACCCTCCGTGCTAGACGATGGGTCCCACGCCAGCGAGCGCACGTCGCAGCTTTTCGGGGTTCCGCATGATGTACACGGCTCGGACGCGGCCTTCCTCCGCATCGATCGTCGTTGTCGCCACCACGGCGTCGCCCTGCAGGGTGAGCAGCGCAGGCTGGCCGTTCAGCCACGTTAGGCGCTGGCTCGTGCTGGAGCCGAGCTTCCGTGAGACGCCTAGCAGGAATCTGGAGACATGGCCGGCGCCCATGATCCAGTTACGTGCGGCGAGTGCCCGTCCACCCCCATCGCTCGCGAGGGCGACGTCCGGAGCGAGGAGCGCGAGCAGGGCTGGCGCGTCGTCCGCGGAAAGTGCGGCGACGAACTGCTCGAGCAACCGCTCGTGCGTGCCGGCGCGATGCACCATCTGTCGGACGGCGTCCGGCCGCCGCTCGAGGATACGAGCGATCTCGTCGTAGCCCGTGCCGAACACGTCCCGCAGCAGAAACGCGGCGCGCTCCTCCGGCGCCAGCCGTTCCAGCAGCACCAGCAACGCGACCGACAGGTCGGACGCGAGCTCCGCCCGGCGGTCCGGAGGCGGCGGCGCGGCAGGCACGATGGGCGTGAGCCCCGCATCCGTCGCGATCGGCTCGGGCAGCCACGGCCCGGGGTATGCTGCTCGCGCGGTGCTCAGTCGGCGAAGCCGGTCGACCGCGAGGCGACTGACCACGGTGACCAGCCATGCTTCTACCGATTGCACGGTCTCCTGATGGGCCTGCTGCCAGCGAAGATACGCCTCTTGGACGACGTCCTCGGCCTCATCCATGTCGCCCAACATGCGGTAGGCGAGGCCGAGGAGACGCGGGCGATGCTCGAGCGCGACGTCGGTCGAGCGCTCCTGAAGTGGGAGGCGAGAGATCATGGAGGAAGAACGGACGAGTTCATCGGATGTGACACCCACGGCGGGCCACAGGCGCCGCCTCGCGTGCAGGACGGCAGGTGCGACGCTGCATGTCACACGCCGCGGTGCATCCCGTCTTTCTTACATGCTGACTTCACCGCGTCTCAGCGAGACGTTGCTCTCATAGGAGGATATCGATGAACCGAATTCCGATGACCGTGCGACGTATGATGCGCCGAATCGGACCTGACGGGCGGCGCCTGACCGCACGCAGCGTCTGCGGGCGCGTACACTCCACTGCGCCGAGCGATGTCGAGGCCGCACGCGCCTTCTACGGCGACGCGTTGCTGGGGCGGCAGCTGAGACGGCCTGCACGCTGCGGCACGACTACCGGCCTCTGGTTTCTCATCAGCGGGAACACCGTGGAAGTGCGGACTGGGAACGGCGGCGCTGCCGCGCCGGTGGTCATCGACGTCGACGACCCTGACCTCCTGGCGCAGCGATGCTGGGACGCCGGGTTCACCGTGCGTGTCGGAGAGGACGAGACTGGTCGTGCTCCCGTATCCGTCATCGATCCATTCGGCCGACGGCTCGACCTCATGCCGAAGGCGGCGCTGCACGACCGGCTATCGGCGGGAGGAGCAGGGCGATGATCGCTCGTCGACTCGACTCCCCGGTCGTATCCGAAGTGGATGTGCCGCCCGAGCGTCGCCAAGAGATCACCGGCGTCGGGCAGCATCGCGAGATCTCTTTGGCGAAGACGGGTACGCGCGTCGTGGTGGTCGGTGGCGGCTTCGGCGGTGTCGCCGCCACGCGCCAACTCGAGCGGCTGTGCGGCGACCAGTCCGGCATCGAGATCACGCTCGTGAGCCGCGACAACTTCTTCGTGCTCACGCCGCTCCTGTTCGAGGCGTGCTCGGGCGCTCTGGAACTTCGCCATTGCGCGCAGCCCATTCGACCGGCACTTCGGCGCGCGCGCTTCGTCGAGGCGACTGTGAACGCCGTTGACGTCGATCGGCGCGTCGTTCACGCGGTTGCGGCGGAGGGCGCGGCGTATGAGCTCGCGTACGATCACCTCGTCGTGGCACTCGGCGCGACCACGAACATGGCATTGATCCCCGGGTCGGAGAACGCGTTCACATTCAAGACCATGGCGGATGCGCTCGTGCTCCGAAACCATCTCATCGAGCGGTTCGAGCGCGCGGATGCCGCATCCGACCCCGAGCTTCGTCGCCGCAGCCTCACGGTCGTCGTGATCGGCGGCGGCCTCGTTGGCGTGGAGCTCCTCGGCGAGTTGACGGCGTTTGCCGACGATGTCCTACGCTACTATCCCCGGCTGCGTCGCGACGACGTGCGTTTTCATCTCGTCGAGGCGGGCGCGCGGATCCTGCCCGAGATCGACCCGGCGCTTGGAGAGACCGCGACGCGGGTGCTGCGGCGGCGCGGGGCGGACATACGCGCGTCGACGCCCGTTCAGGCCATTGAGCCGGGGCGCATTCACATCGCGGGGGAGATCATCGAGGCGGGAACGATCGTGCTGGCCGCGGGCATCGTGCCTAACGCCGTAGCAGCCCGCCTGCCCGTGGAGCACGACCCGCGCGGCCGGATCGTGGTGGACGCGACGATGCAGAGCCGGAGCCATCCGGGTATCTGGGCCATCGGTGACTGCGCCGCGATTCCGGGACCGGATGGACGTCCGTACCCGGCGCTCGCGCAGCACGCCAATCGCGAAGCGCGGGGAGTGGCGCGGAACGTCGCGGCCGTCGCCTCCGGTCGCACGGCACAGCCGTTCGTTTACCGGTCACTCGGCACGATGGCGTCGCTTGGACACACGAGCGCCGTGGCTCAGGTGATGGGCGTCCGGCTCACCGGATTCCCCGCGTGGTGGATACGGCGAACGTACTACCTGTTCCAGATGCCGCGCTGGGACCGTCGGCTCCGGATGATTCTGGACTGGACGGTAGCCCTGTTCTTCCGGCCGGACATCACGAAGGTGGACCTCGCGGTGGAGCGGGATCAGCATCTCCGCAACCGTGCGGCGGGCTAACACGTCATTCCGAGCGGAGGCCCGAAGGGCCGTAGGCGAGGAATCGCCATCGTCCCGACCGAGAGCCCCTCTACCGGGATGAGTGCGATTCCTCGCGTCCGCCCGCGCTTCGCGCTGGCTACGCTCGGAATGACATTCAGGGCTTGTCCGAGCCGCTGACCGGTTTTCCGTCCGCCCACTTCGGAAGCTTCACGATCACCTCCGCCTGCGGCGTTCCCGGCGCCCCCACCTGAATCGGATCTCCCGTGCCGGTGTCGCTCAACCCGAACTTCGCGGGCGTCGCGCCCGGCACGTACACCATGAGGTGGGGATGCCAGGCGCCGACTCGGCGACCCTCCTTTCGTGCGTTCGAGAAGAGCACCTGCTGCGGCGACATCATGTAAGCGAGCGCGACATCCTTCGGAATCTCGAGCTCGCCGCTCTTGTACGCCGCCTCCACCGCGCGATCGATCGAGTCCTCGGCAACGCCTAACGTGCGGAGGCGCACCTGCATCAGCTCGCGCTCGAGCACCGTCCGCGTGCCCTCCGGGTTGTAGCAGATTGGATACAGGCTTCCGGCGTGCGAGTCGCGCGCGACCATGCACGACGAGCCATTTGTCCCGGCACGAAGCGTCAGGACCTTGCCATCACGCACGGTGTACACGGTGGCGTTGCTCGAGAGCTCGGCCGGCGCCGCCGACATCGCGAGCGCGATCTCGATGGAGTCAGGGAGCGGGACGGGCTTGGCCGGGTAGGCGGAAGGAGGCGACTGCGCGTCGGCGAGTCTGGCGACCGATGCGACGAGCATCGCCGCGATGGGGAAGGAATGCATGAGCGGTGGGGTCGAAGACGGTGTCTGGAAACCGTCTGTTAGACCGACCGCGCCGACCGCCTGTTACAGTGGGGTTCGTCCCTGGGTGCTCAGTCGACCACTCGCGCTCTGCCCGCACTCGGGGACTCCCCGAACCGGGCCGACCACACTCGGCGCAACTGCCGTGCGTTCGCGAATCCGCACGCCGCTGCGACGGCGTCGAGCGTCAACGTCGGATTTCGCATGAGACCGCGCGCGCGCTCGAGCCGCAGCTGCTCGCGGTAGTCGTGAATAGAGATGCCTGTCGCGCGCTTGAAGACGCGCGTCAGGTTCCGCTCGCTCATCCCCGCGAGGCTGGCGAGCTGCGCGAGCGTATCACGCGTGGCGGGGTTCGTGACGAGGTGCTGCTGCACCTGGTGGATGCCGGGGCTCAGATGCGTCTGATAGTCGAGGTAGACGCTGTCCTGGGCGTGCGCACCATCGCGCCGCAGGTAGATGACCATCTCGCGCGCG